>ERZ1034626.2685-NODE-2685-length-10226-cov-5.028217_pt1 | contig 10226 bp, 10 predicted proteins | sample MGYA00520652_ERZ1034626 | MGnify/ENA primary metagenome ERZ1034626 (study PRJEB33766, sample SAMN09781765) | gut metagenome | biome: gut microbiome | host: Homo sapiens | place: Madagascar | study: EMG produced TPA metagenomics assembly of the PRJNA485056 data... | reverse complement strand
GTACACAACATCGCCGCCATCGCCAGCGGCATCGCCCGCAGCGGTGCGGATATCATCGCCATCGACGGCTTCCGCGGCGGCACCGGCGCGGCGCCCACCCGGATACGGGACAATGTGGGTATTCCCATTGAGCTGGCGCTGGCAGCGGTGGACCAGCGGCTGCGGGACGAGGGCATACGCAGCAGCGTATCCCTGATCGCCGGAGGCAGCATACGCTCCGCTGCCGACGTGGTCAAGGCCATTGCTCTGGGCGCGGATGCCTGTTACATTGCCACCGCGGCACTGCTGGCCATGGGGTGCCACCTGTGCCGTTCCTGTCAGACAGGCCGGTGCTGCTGGGGTATCGCCACACAGCGGCCGGAGCTGGTGAAGCGTCTGGACCCCGAGGAGGCTGCGGCGCGGCTGGTAAACCTGGTAACCGCCTGGAAGCATGAGATCAAGGAGATGATGGGCGGTATGGGCATCAACTCCATCGAGGCGCTGCGGGGCAACCGGGTCATGCTGCGGGGTATCCACCTGAACGAAAAAGAACTGGAAATTCTGGGAATTGCCCACGCCGGTGAATAAGGTCTGTCGAAAAAGCGATATTTATAGGAAAAATAATGGAAAACACTCGAAAGGAGTGGTACAATATGGACTTCATAGAGGCGAGTGGTCTGTCCTTCTCTCAACTGAACGAAACGATACGCCATGCCGGGAAGGAATGCCGTATCTGTGCCTGCCAGGGCCAGCGGTTCATCGCCGCCGGTATGAGCAGCAAACGGCTGGAGATCGACGGCATTCCCGGCAATGCGCTGGGCGCCTATCTGGGCGGCGGTTCTATTACCGTAAACGGCAATGCACAGGACGCGGTGGGCGACACCATGAGTGCCGGACGCATCGTGATCCACGGCAGCACCGGCGACGCTGCGGGGTACGCCATGCGGGGCGGTGAGATATTTATCCGGGACAATGCGGGCTACCGCGCCGGGATACACATGAAAGCCTATAAGCAGCATAAGCCGGTGATCGTCATCGGCGGGCGGGCCGGCAGCTTTCTGGGCGAATACCAAGCCGGCGGGCTGATTTTGGTGCTGGGCCTGCACACCGACGGCCGGCCGATAGTACACTTCTTCCCCTGCACAGGAATGCACGGCGGAAAAATGGTTTTCCGCGGCGATGTGAGCAGCATACGGTTTCCGGATCAGGTCACGCTGCACAACGCCACGGCGGAAGATATGGCGGAGATCGCACCCTATGTGCGGGAGTACTGCCGTCTGTTTGACCGTGACGCGGAGGCGATGCTCCGCGACAACTATACCGTTATCACACCGGACAGCAAAAACCCCTATCAGCAGATGTATGTAGCCAACTGAGAAAGGCAGGAGCACGATGGAGTACACAGTGGATGAGATCAGGCAGTTTACGGCGGAGGAGGATGTAAAATTCCTGCGTCTGGCTTTCTGCGATATTTTCGGCAGCCAGAAAAATATATCTATTTTGCCGGATGAGCTGGACCGGGCCTTCAGCTACGGCATCGCTTTCGATGCCTCCGCTGTGCCCGGCTTCGGCGACGAAGTCCACTCGGACCTGTTCCTGCATCCGGACAGCAGCACCCTCTGTATGCTGCCCTGGCGGCCGGATCACGGCCGGGTGGCGCGGATGTTCTGCCACGTGCTGCGGCCCGATGGCGCCGCCTTCGAGGCCGACTGCCGCGCGCTGCTGCGTCAGGCGGTGGCGGACGCGGAAGCACTGGGCATCCGTTTCTCCTTCGGCACGGAGATGGAGTTCTATCTCTTCCGCCGGGACGAAAACGGTGAAGCGACCCGCATTCCCTACGACAATGCGGGGTACATGGACATCGCGCCGGAGGACAAGGGCGAGAATGTGCGGCGGGAGATCTGCCTGACGCTGGAGCAGATGGGGATACGGCCGGAGTGCTCTCACCATGAGCAGGGCCCCGGGCAAAACGAGATCGACTTTCGCTATTCCGATCCCTTGACGGCGGCGGATAACGCCGTGACCTTTAAGGCTGTCGTCAATTCCGTGGCGGTGCGAAACGGCCTGGCAGCCGACTTCTCTCCCAAGCCGCTGATGGGACAGCCGGGCAACGGGATGCACATCAACATCTCCGCCAAGAGCCGCGACGGCGCAGAGGTAATGCCGCAGATCATCGCCGGTATTCTGGCCCATATTGCCGAGATGACGGTGTTTCTGAACACGCGGGAGGAGTCGTATCACCGCTTTGGCAGCAGCAAAGCACCGCGATATATCTCCTGGTCCAGCGAAAACCGCAGTCAGCTGATACGCATCCCTGCCGCGCAGGGCGAGTACCGCCGCGCGGAGCTGCGCTCTCCCGATCCGCTGTGCAGCCCGTATCTGGCCTTTACGCTGCTGATCCGCGCCGGCCTGGACGGTGTAACGCGGCAGCTGGTACTGCCGGAAGCCGCGGACGTGAATTTCTACACGGCGGCCAACGACGTAAAGGCACGCTTCCACACGCTGCCGGAGACTCTGGAGGACGCCAGATCACTGGCTGCATCCAGCGCATTTATCGCAGAGCACTTACCCAAGACCATTATACAGCAGTACACCCACTGAGCCGGTCTGCTTTGGAGAGGAGGGACGCATATGGAGGACAGCCGCCGGACGTACAGCGTGCTGGTGGTCGCTGCCGCGGCCAAGTTCCATATGTCCCTGCGTGAAATGCTGCCGGAGGATCGGTACGACCCGGTGTGTGCCGCAGGCAGCGTGTCTGAGGCACGGCGTGCCCTGCTGGAGAGGCCTTTTGACATCGTGGTCATCAGTACGCCGCTGCCGGATGAATTCGGTACAAAGCTGGCGCTGCATATTATCGACAAATCCAGCGCCGGTGTGCTGCTCCTGGTAAAGGCGGAGCACTATCCGGACCTGGCGGCGCGGCTGGCGCCTCAGGGTATCCTGCTGCTGCAAAAGCCCACCACGCCGCCGTTGCTGCTGCAATCCATGCAGCTGCTGTGCGGCACACGGGAGCGCCTGCGGCGTATGGAGGAAAAGACTGCCACCATCGAGGAACGCATGGCGGAGATACGGCTGGTGAACCGGGCTAAATGGGCACTGATCGACAAGCAGGGCATGACGGAGCAGGAGGCCCACCGCTACATTGAAAAACAGGCCATGGACCGGTGCGTTACGCGCCGGTCAGTGGCGGAGGAGATATTGGCAGAGTGAAATAAGCGCGCTCCTTTGACAAACGGTGTAAGGTCTGCTATGATGGCGTAAACCGTTTGAAAGGAGCACACTATGGAAAAGTTTATCCCTTATGAAAAACTCTCGAAAAAAGAGAAGCACCGGCGTGACGCTATGCAGCGGGGCACCTGGGGCGTGCTGAACCCCGTTACACGCAAAAGTCCAAACCCCAAAGCTTACAACAGGAAAAAGACACGGAAATGGATGGAGGATCCATATGCCGTGTCTTTTTTTATATGCAGAAAAGATATTCCCCGGCCGCTGGCCGGGGGATATCAAAGGAATGACAGCTTACTTCATGAAGGTGCCGTCCATCATCTGCTGCAGATAGGCGTTATACTTCTCCACCTTCTCAGCGGGAACCAGCTCGGTATTGATGGCACCGGCGGACAGGGCACCGTTCTCCAGCGTACCGAAGATGGTGTTGCCGCCGAAGGTACCGGCCACAACAGCCTCCATGCAGACACCGATCATAGCGGCGTTATCGGTGACCTGGGAGCAAATGATGCAGGGGTTCTGACCCAGGATGTCGGCAGGCTGGCCGATGTCGTAGATCTTGATGGCGCCGGCCTTCTCATTGGCGGCGTCGATGGCCTCACGGGCACCGGAGTCAACGGCAGAAGCATCGCCGAAGAACACGTCAGCGCCCTGGGAGATCAGCTCAGTGGCGAACTCCTTGCCCTTAGGGGCATCGGAGAAGGAGTTGGCATAGGGAACAGCCAGCAGCTCAACGGTCTTGCCCTCCTGCTCGCCAACATACTTGGCAGCAGCCTCGAAGCCCGCGATCTTGCCCTTGGTGGTATCCAGCTCCATACCGCCGATGAAGCCCAGCTTGCCGGACTCGGTCATCAGACCGGCCAGAGCGCCGGCGATCCAGCCGATCTGCTCAGCGTTGGGCAGCAGAGACGCGACATTGCCGTTAGCGGCCTTTTCGGGGGTGGACTCAGCGCCGTTCAGCAGAGCGAAGGCGATGTCGGGATACTCCTCAGCAGCCTGCAGGACCGCATCGGTGTACTGGTTGCCGGGAGCATAGATCATGTCATAGCCCAGGTTGCAGAAGGCAACGATGGTCTCGTAATACTGATCCTGGGAGATGGAGTCGGTGACGTCGTAGGTCCAGCCCTTGTCCTCAGCAGCCTTGACCATGGCGTTGTAGCAGGCAGCGCCCCAACCGCCGTCGTTGATGCTGGAGTCGCAGATCATGGCGACCTTGTAGGTCTTCTCGCCATCACCGGCGCCGTCCGTCTTGGTGTCGTCCTTCTTCTCGCCGCAGGCGACGAGGGCCAGCGTCATAGCGAGCGCCAGCAGCAGTGCAAGAAACTTTTTCATGGTTTTCCTCCTTGTTTTTTGTGACTTGCTCTTTGTTCTATAACAACGTCCTTGCGGACATCATTACCGTCATGTCACCGCTGTTCGCGGCGATAGGGCTGTCCATTGGCCTTGGGTCCCGCCTGCTTCGTACCGATGACGGAGAGGACGACCACGGTGGCCACATAGGGGATCATCTGGAAGAACTGGTACGGGATGGCGATGCCGGAGACCTGAAGCCGGATCTGCAGCGCATCGCAGAAGCCGAAGAACAGGCAGGCCAGCAGGATGCCGCCGGCACTCCAGCGGCCAAAGATCACGGCAGCCAGGGCGATGAAGCCGCGGCCGGCCACGATACCGTCGGTGTAGGTGCTGGAATAGCAGGTGGTCAGGTACGCGCCGCCCAGTCCGGCCAGCGCACCGCAGATCATGCAGGCCAGATACTTCACGCCGATGACATTGATGCCCAGCGTAGCGGCCGCCTGCGGATGCTCGCCCACGGATTTATAGCTCAATCCCGCACGGGTACGGTTGAAGAAAATGGAGGTGAACACCACCAACAGCAGCGTCAGATAGACCATGGGACTCTGATCAAACAGCAGTGGCCCGATGACCGGGATGTCCTTCAGGCCGGGAATAGCAATGCTGGGCATGGTAATGATCTGCTTCAGGTCTGAACCGGTACCGAACACGATGCGGTAGATAAACGACGCCAGCGCCGGAGCGAATATGTTGATGGCCATGCCATAGACCGTATGGTCCGCGCAGAGGGTGACGGTGGAAAAGGCGTAGATCATATTGACCAGCAGGCCCGCCAACGCACCGCACAGCAGACCGATCCAGTTGGAGCCGGTGATGTAGCACATCAGAAAGCCCACCAGCGCGCCGATGGCAGCCAGGCCCTCCAGGCCGATATTCACCATGCCGGCCCGCTGGCCGTACAACTCGGCCAGTGAGATAAGCAACAGAGGGATGGCAAGCCGAACCGTTGCCAACAGTAAGCTGGAGATCCAATCCATTACTTGTCACCCGCCTTTCTCTTGGAGAACACGCGATCCTTCCACGCCTGGAATTCAGGCAGCTTGGTCAGCGCCATACCGGCCACGGAGAACACGATGACCAGCGCCTGGATGATATCGGAAACGCTGGTGGGAACGCCGGTAGCCGCCTGCATAGTGGTGGAGCCCACACGCAGCACAGCAAAAAACAATGCCACCACCATAGTCGCGATGGGGTGCAGCTGGCCGATCAGCGCCATGGCCACACCGTCAAAACCGTAGCCCGCCCCGAAGCCGTTGATCAGCCGGAACTGGGTACCCAGCAGCTCTGCGCCGCCGCCCAGGCCGGCAATGGCCCCGGAGATAATGAAGCTGGTCAGCATGCAGCGCTTCACATGGATACCATTAAAGCGGCTGGCGGTCATGTTATAGCCCACCGCCCGCAGCTTGAAGCCGCCGCTGGTCCAGAACAGCACGTAATACAGCACCAGGCCCACCACCACGGCGATGACAAAGCCCCAGGTAAAACGCATTCCGGTGATTACACGGGGCAGCTTCACCAGGTCATCCACCGCGGGGGTCTGTGGTACGCTGGCGTCGCGGATCCAGCTGGTGTACAGCACGCCCATAAACAAGGTAGCTACATAGTTGAGCATGATGGAGATGATCATCTCGTTCTGGCCGCGGCCGATCTTCAGCAGGCCGGGGATCATGCCCCAGATACCGCCGGCCAGCGTACCGGCCAGCAGCGCCAGCAGCACACCGGCAAAGCCGGTAACACCGGAGAAATACGCCGTAACGAATGCGGCGATGGAACCCATGAGAAACTGGCCTTCACCGCCCAGGTTGAACACACCGCACTTGTACGCGAAACAGGCACACAGAGAGGTGAACATCAGAGGTGTGGCCTTGGTAAGTGTCGTGCCAATATTGGCCTTGGAGCCGAAAGCTCCCTGGAAGAGGTACTTCACCGCATCAAAGGGATTGGCACCCAGGGCCGCCATGATGATACCGCCGATCACAAAGGCCAGGATAATGGACAGCAGCGGGACAACGAAGCTGCCCAGAGAACGTTTTAACTTTTCCATATCGCAGCTCCTCCCCTCACTTGCCCGTCATGGCGAGGCTGATCTCCTCGATGGGCGGGTTCTTCCCGGAGAATTCGCCCATGATCTGCCCCTCAAAGCAGACCAGAATGCGGTCGGACATCTCCAATATCTCATCGAAGTCTGCGCTGATCAGCAGGATCCCTACACCGCGCGCACGGGCAGCGATCATCTGCTCGTGAACAAAGCTGGCCGCGCCGATATCCAGGCCGCGGGTGGGATGCGCCATCACCAGCAGGGACGGCTGGGACTCCAGCTCACGGGCCAGGATGACCTTCTGCTGGTTGCCGCCGGACAGGCTGCGGACCGTCTGCCCCACAGAGGTGCAGCGCACGTCGTACTTCTGCACCATCTCCTCGGCATAGTCGTGAATAGCGCGCTTGTTCAGCCGCAGGCCCTTTCCCCGGCTGAACTTGGGAGAATCGGTCTCCTTGAGCACCAAATTCTCCGCGATGGACATATCGCCCACCAGGCCCTGCGCGTTGCGGTCCTCAGGAACGTGGGAAACGCCATCTGTAATGAAAGAATGGGGGTCGAAGACCGCTACGCTCCTATCCTTCAGGTATATCTTGCCGCCTTGAGGCACGATAACGCCGGTGATCAGCTGCGCCAGCTGGGTCTGACCATTGCCGTCCACGCCGGCGATTCCTACGATCTCACCGCTGCGGATCTGCAGGGTCATATCGTTGACACCGCTGTGCTTATGTTCCTTGTCATAGTCCACATGGTCCAGAGACGCCACGACCTCAGCGCCGGAGGCATCCACCTTCTCGTACTGTGACTCGGTCAGTTCCTTACCGATCATCATATTGGCCAGTTTCTGACCATCGGTATCAGCGCGGGCCACGGTGCCCACCACCTCGCCCAGACGCAGGACGGTGATGCGGTCAGAGATATGCAGGACCTCGCGCATTTTGTGGCTGATGAAGATAATACTCTTCCCTTCGCCGATGAGCTTCTGCATAATGGCAAACAACCCCTCGACCTCGATATCGGTCAGTGCGGCAGAGGGTTCGTCCAGGATCAGCAGCTCCGCACCGTGGTACAGCGCCTTCAGTATCTCGGTGCGTTGCTGTTCGCCCACGGATATCTCGGTGATAAGCTTGTCCAGCTGCACGTCCAGACCGTACTTGGCAGACAGCTCCTCGATCTCCTTGCGGCGAGCCGCCCGGTCGATAAACAGGCCCTTGGCGTGCTTGTCGCCCAGGATGATATTTTCAAAGACAGTCATTGCCTCCACCAGCATAAAGTGCTGGTGCACCATGCCGATTCCCAGCTTGACTGCCTGGCTGGGGGACTCGATCCGCACCTCTTTGCCATTGAGGAATATCTTTCCCTCCGTGGGCTGATAAAGGCCGATGAGAATGTTCATCAACGTGGACTTACCGGCACCGTTCTCACCCAGCAGGGTCAGTACCTCGCCGCGGTTGACGGTCAGGCTGATATCCTTGTTGGCGTAAAAATCACCAAACCGCTTGCTGATATGCTCCATACGCAGCAGCTCGCTCAAGTTCCCTCACTTCCCTTCGTTCATGTGTTTGCAGAAGTTGTCATTTTCCAAGTGGAAAATGACAACAGACCACGGTCCGTTCTCAAATATTAAATCGAAAGTAGTATACCATATCTGTCGGATTTTGGGAAGAATTTTTTTGTAAAACTCCTACATTTTTTTAGCGTTTTTTATCTATTGCACCGGTACCGTTCCCATAGTATAATCAAACGCAACAAAGCGAAAGAAGGTGTTGCATATGATACATATCCGCCCCGCAGTCTCTGATGACGCCCCGGCGCTGCTGGATATCTATGCGCCCTATGTCATCGAAACCGCCATCACGTTTGAGTATGAAGTGCCCACGCTGGATGACTTCCGCCAGCGTATTAAAAACACACTGCACACGCATCCTTACCTGGTCATAGAACGCGATGGCGAGATCGTGGGCTATGCCTACACCGGACAGTTGGGCAGCCGCGCAGCCTACGCCTGGGCGGCGGAAACCAGCATCTATCTGCGGCAGGACTGCCGTCGCGGTGGTTTTGGTACCCGGCTGTACCACGCGCTGGAGGACGCCTCCCGCGCTCAGAACGTACAGGTGCTGTACGCCTGCATCGCCGCACCTGTTTCGGACGGCGACCCCCACCTGACTCGCGCCAGCATTGATTTCCATACCCGGCGCGGCTACGAAATCGTGGGCACCTTCCACCGCTGCGGATACAAGTTTGACACCTGGTACGACGTGGTCTGGATGGAAAAACGCCTGTCCGATGCCGCCATTCCGCCCACCGTGGTACCCTTTTCTTCTTTTATGAAGTAAAGTCATTCTGTAATGCATTTATACTTTACAGAATATCTAAATACAGTTTATTCCCCACGCAATAGATAATTGCTTGCCAACGATTCACCTTCCTGTTATACTGGCGGCAGTACATACGGGAGGTATAGCAATGGAAGCAAAGGATGTCTTGAAGGAATTACGGCAAAGGCACAATATGACGCAGGATCAGTTGTCTGAAAAGCTAGCCGTCACACGACAGGCTGTCTCCCGCTGGGAAAACGGCGAGTCCGTCCCTAACCCGGAAACATTAAAGCAGTTGTCCGCACTGTTTGATACCTCCATCAATCATCTGCTGGGTGACCCCCGCAAGCTGATCTGTCAGTGCTGTGGTATGCCCTTGGACAGTGATGAGGTCATCAGCCGGGATCTGGACGGCAGCTTCAACGAGGACTACTGTAAGTGGTGCTATACCGACAGCAAGTTCGCCTATGACAGCATGGATGCGCTGCTGGAATTTCTTGTCAGTCATATGTCCAATGAGCAATTCCCTCCTGAACAGGCCAGAACCTATTTCAATCAGATGCTGCCAAAGCTGAAGCACTGGAGCAAATAAAAAGCACCCTTGCGGGTGCTTTTTATCGGTGTATATAACTTATTATTGAGGCCGCAGCATGGTACATCAGCAGCGTGCCCATAAGCATTGCATATGCTGTCTTATTCCCCCACTCCCATGGCGTATTCGTTACGGTCACTACAATGAGGCATATCACTGGCAGCAATAACCAAGTTACCAAAAGCTCCACATGATACTTTGCTGTGTTCCGCATCCGCCTTTCAACGGCTTTGCTTACTACGTCATCCGGCACATCCTGCTGTATTTCCGCCACAAAGGAGCAGCTATCGCTGCATTCGAAGATCTCTGCACAATAGGGGCTGATCTCCTCCTCGGCGATTTCTTTCGGAGATCTTCCGTGTGCGCCCCACTTTCCGATATCGTCCTGTCGGAATACATAGAACCGCCGCGGCAATGGCGGCGCACTCTCAAAGGAGAATGTATAGAAGCTTCCAAAATTTTCTACAGCTATAAGCAGATAACCCATCTCTGCTTGTTTCTGCAATACACGCTCGGCCCGCCAAGTCAAAAATGAGGGCAGCCACATTTTTAGCTGTTTCTGCTCCATATGTATTTCCTCCGTATAAGTTCACCACCAATATACCATCTACTGCAGCAGACGTCAATCAGGCAAATACTCTATGTCACGGAAAGATGCCGCAGGCATACCGAACCGTACTCCCATATATGCCAAAAGCCTGTGACAAATGTCACAGGCTTT
>ERZ1034626.2682-NODE-2682-length-10231-cov-3.767197_pt1 | contig 10231 bp, 10 predicted proteins | sample MGYA00520652_ERZ1034626 | MGnify/ENA primary metagenome ERZ1034626 (study PRJEB33766, sample SAMN09781765) | gut metagenome | biome: gut microbiome | host: Homo sapiens | place: Madagascar | study: EMG produced TPA metagenomics assembly of the PRJNA485056 data... | reverse complement strand
GTGCAGCATCGGGTGGGGATTTGACATAGATGCCCGGGGTGCCCGGGCGGGGTCGCGGGCTACCGCGGACAGCAAGCTTCTTTCGGGCGCAGCGCGCTCCCGACGCCGGGGAGCATGGGACATCCGACATACTAATTTTATAAAGGAGAAATCACTATGGCATTTGCACATACCTTTGATCTGCAGCGCTTTGCGGACAACAATGTACAGACCACCGGCACCCAGAGTCTCAGCGCCGAGATGAAGACCTATTACGGCATGGAACTGCTGGAGAACGCCAAGCCCGCGCTGGTGCACAACCAGTTCGCCGCCACCAAGCCCCTGCCTGTGGGCGGCGGCAAGACCGTGGAATGGCGCAAGTTCGGCTCCTTCGACAAGGCGCTGACGCCCCTGACCGAGGGCGTGACCCCCGACGGCAGCGGCATCACCGTCAGCTACATCACCAAGGAGCTGAGCCAGTACGGCGACTACACCACCGTGTCCGACATGCTGGATCTGACCGCTATCGACGACGTGGTGCTGGAGATCACCGACCGTCACGGCGCCAACATGGGTCTGACCCTGGACACCGTGACCCGCAATGAGATCCAGCAGGGCACCCACGTCATCTACGCCCCCGGCAAGGACACTGACGGCAAGAAGGTGGAGAATCTGCACCGCTACGGGCTGGACAAGACCTGCGTCATGACCGCGGAGCTGGTGGCCCGCGCCGCCACGGAGCTGAAGAAGATGAACGCCCCCACCTTTGACGGCAAGTACGTCTGCATCATCCATCCCAGCGTAGCCTTCGACCTGCGCAACGACCCCGACTGGGTGGCCGCCCATCAGTACGCCGCCGCCACAGAGCTGTTCTCCGGCGAGATCGGTGAGCTGCACGGCGTGCGCTTCGTGGAGACCACCGAGGCCAAGATCTTCCGCGGCGACGATCTGGCCAGCAGCAGCCGCACGCTGACCGCCAGCGCCGCCGCCAACGGCTCCACTACCGTCAGCTTTGACGGCGGCACCGTGGCCGCCGGGGCACTGGTGGGCCGCTATGTGCTGTGCGGCGGCAAGCGCGCGAAGGTCACGGCCAACACCGCCAGCCAGCTGACGCTGGACAGCGCCGTCACCCTGGCGGACAACGACGTCATCTATCCCGGCGAGGGCGGCAAGGATGGTCTGGCCGTGTACGGCTGCCTGTTCGTGGGCAAGGGTGCCTACGGCGTGGTGGATCTCAGCGAGGGCACCGAGGTCATCGTGAAGCCCCGCGGCTCCTCCGGCACCGCCGATCCCTTGGATCAGCGCTCCAGCGTGGGCTGGAAGGGCATCCACGCCGCCGCCATCCTGTACGACGAGTACATCGTCCGCGTGGAGTGCGGCAGCAGCTATTCCGGCGAGGATAAGGCCAACTGAGCTGGCATGAAATCTTCGATTTCATTGCCAAAAGGCTTGCGGCCGACTGCGCGCGTCCTTCGGACACACTGGCGGCCGAGAAGAATTTTTCTGACGCACATGTCGTCAGAAAAATGATTTGATTTTTTCGCGGCGTCCGCGCCGCGAACTCTGCGAGGCTTTTGGATACTCGCATTATCAAAAAGGAGGAACGTGATATGGCAAAGAAGCAGGACAGGGCTGCGGAGACGGTCAGCGTGACCATCCCCAGAGGCCGCAAGCAGGAGGAGAACTTCGTCATCGTCTCCGTCAACGGCCGGAGCTTCAAGATCATGAAGGGCGTGCAGGTGGAGGTGCCCGACTATGTGGCGGAGGTACTGGTGAACAGCCGCATGATGGCGGAGGAGGCCCGCCGCTATGTGGACAGAATGGCCGACTGAGGAGGCGGCAGCCATGGCGAACATCACAGCAAAGCAGGTGCTGGAGCAGGTGGACGCGCTGGTGCCCAACCAGTACACCAGGGCGGAGAAGCTGCGGTGGCTGGCGCAGGCGGAGGGCTTCGTGCTGCGGGAGATCTGCCGGGTGACAGGGCCGCTGGCGGCACTGGAGGAGGATGCGGCGCTGGCGGTGGAAGCGCCCTATGACGAGCTGTACCGCCACTATGTGGAGGCGCAGATCCACTACTGCAACGGCGAGATGGCCCGGTACAACAGCGCGGCAGCCAACTGGAACAACGGCCTGCTGACCTATCGGGACTATGTATGCCGCACCACCGCGCCCACACAAAACGTCAGGGCTCTGAAATTATGCTAGCGCGGCGGGGCGGGAGAGTATTCTCTCCCGCCCCCGTGTAAGGAAGGAGGAACGGCATGTTTCTATCACAATGCAAGGCCCCGGCGCAGCAGCGCGTGACGGTCAGCAAATTTCTGGGCTATGACGCGCGGCCCAGGACACCACTGGGGGCTTTCGCCCGGATGGAGAACCTGACGGGGGACGGCTATCCCACGCTGTCGGTGCGGGAGAAGCGTAAGACCGTGATGGCGCTGGACAAGCCCAACGGGCTTTGCGCCAAGGACTGCCTGATCTGGGTGGACGGCGGCACGCTGTACATCAACGGGGCGGCCATCGACCTGACGCTGACGGACGGGGAAAAGCAGCTGGTATCCATGGGGGCGTATCTGCTGATCTGGCCCGATAAGAAGTACGTCAACACCCAGGATCTCAGCGACAAGGGCAGTCTGGAAAACACCAGCCAGACCACCGGCACCGTCACCTTTGCCCTGTGCCGCAGCGACGGCACGGAATATGAGGACTATACCGCCGGGGCAGCGGCACCTACCGGCGCCGAGAGCGGCGATCTGTGGCTGGACACCGGCAGCGGCGCGGCGCTGATGCGCTATGACGGCGTCATGTGGCAGGCGGTGGACGACGCGGCCATGAAAATCAGCGCCGCGGGCATCGGGCTGGGCTTTTCCGCCGGGGACGGCGTGACGGTCTCCGGCTGCACCGGGGCGGCGGCGGACGGCACCTGGACGCTGCTGCAATGCGGTGACGACGCCATCGTCATCGGCGCCGTGGCCGCCATTGAGGGGGAGCAGACCACCGCCGTGACGGTGCGGCGCTATGTGCCGGACATGGACTTCGTGGTGGAGTGCGGCAACCGGCTGTGGGGCTGCAAGTACGGCATCGTGGACGGGCAGGCCGTCAACGCCGTGTACGGCAGCGCCCTGGGCGACTTCCGCAACTGGAACGCCTTTGCGGGGCTGTCCACCGACAGCTATGCCGCCGACCGGGGCAGCGACGGCGTATTCACCGGCGCGACGGCTTATCTGGGGACGGTGCTGTTCTTCAAGGAGCACAGCATGGAGCGGCTGTACATCAGCTCCGCAGGCGCGCACCAGATCACGTCGCTGCAGTGCCCCGGCGTGAAGCAGGGCAGCAGCCGCTCCCTGGCGGTGGCGGACGGCGTGCTGTATTTCCACGGCAGCGGCGGCGTGTACGCCTTTGACGGCAGCATGCCCCGGCTGGTATCCGCCTGCTTCGGCGACGAGCGGTATGAAAGCGCCGTGGGCGGCGCGGCGGAGGGCCGCTACTGGCTGTCGGCCCGGCGAAGCGGCAGGGATCATCTCTTCGTCTACGACACGGCGCGGGGCCTGTGGCACCGGCAGGACGGGCTGCGGGTGAAGCAGTTCGCCGTGTCCGGCGGCGTGCTGTACGGTCTGACGGCGGACGGCGTCACGGCGCTGCAGGGCGCGCCTGACGGCGACGAGGCGGCGCCTGACTGGTACGCCGAGACGGGCGAGCTGGGGCTGGACACGCCGGAGCAGAAGTTTTTGCAGCGCGTGGAGCTGCGGCTCTCGCCGGACAGCGGCGCGTGGGTGAAGGCCCACGTCAGCTATGACGAGGGGCGCACCTGGCACTATGCCGGGAGCCTGCAGGGAGACGGACGCCGCCTGCGGGCAGGACTGCTGGCGGTGCGGCCGGTGCGCTGTCCCCAGCTCCGGCTGCGGCTCACCGGTCACGGCGGCTGCCGCATTTACAGCATCAGCGCCGTGTATGAGAGAGGAAGTGATCTGCCGTGAGCGATTTTCCCATGCCGCCCTATCCCAATGGGTCGGTGCAGCAGCAGCTGACGCAGCAGTACTCCTATCTCTTCCAGATGGCCCAGCAGCTCAACATGGCCCTGGCCGCCCTGGAGGGTGGTGCATCCGCCGGAGGCGGACAGCGGAAGCGGGCCGGAGCCGCCGCCAGTGCCTCCGCCGCCGATGCCGCGCAGGAGAACAGCGAGCAGTTCCAGAACCTGCGGGCCATGATCATCAAGACGGCAAAGCAGGTGACGCGGAATATGGAGCAGCTGGAGGTACGGCTGGGGGAGGAATATGTGGCCGCCTCCCAGTTCGGCACCTATGTGCAGCGGCTGAGCGCCTATCTGGAGGCCAATCCGGCGGCGCTGACGCAGTATTACAGCTTCTGCAGCGATCTGGCCGCCAATGTGGCGGCGGTGGACGCCGCCTTTTCCAGCTACCGGCTGGACACGGAGGGCTATATCCGCACGGGCATCGTGTACTATGACGGGCCCGCCCCGGTCTATGGCGTGGCGGTGGGCCAGAATCTGACCACCACGGAGACCGACGGCAAAAAGGTGGTGGATCAGAACAACTTCCGGGCGGTGTTCACCGCCCAGAAGCTGAGCTTCTGGCAGGACAGCACGGAGATCGCCTATGTGTCCAACAACCGGCTGTATATCACCAACATCACGGTGCTGGACAGCATCGGCATCGGCTCGTGGCGCATGGACAGCGGCAGCGGGCTGACATTCAAATGGATTGGAGGGTAAGCTATGGCGTATACGGAAAAGGACTTCAACCTGAGTTGGGGCGACATCACCATCGGCCAGGCCAACACCCTGGTGGTGACGCGGCCCTCGGCCCAGTACAGCTTCCGCTTTCACTATGACTTTCAGGGCGTCAGCGCCGATGTGACGGCGGCGGAGCTGGAGACCGTCTCCCAGGACGACACCAGGGTGGTCTATCGCTGGACGCCGGAGGAGAGCCTGTCCCTGGCCATCCCCGACAGCGTGTCCGGCAGCGGCACGCTGACCATGACGGTGGCGTTTACCAGCGGCATCCCCCAGCTCAGCAACCCCAGCTACTGCACCAAGGACTACGCCTTTACCGCCTATGTGCCGGACAGCATGCGGCCCAGCGCCGCGCTGACGGTGACGCTGGTGAACGACAACGCGCTGCTGGAGCAGTGGGGGCTGTGGGTGCGGGGCATGAGCTGCCTGCAGTACGCGGTGGAGGCCAGCGCCGTGGGCGGCGCGTCGCTGGCGGGGTGCCGGTTCACCTTTGCCGGACAGAGCGTATCGGGTTTTTCCGGCGTCACGGCACCCATCGGCATGGCGGGCACCCTGACGCCCACCGCCGTGGTCACCGATTCCCGGGGCCGCACCACCACCGTCACCGCGCCGGCAGTGTCGGTATTCGACTATCAGATGCCGTCGCTGCGGACGTCGGCGGCCTTCCGGTGCAATGCCGTCGGGGTGGAGGACAGCGGCGGGCCCTGTCTGCGGGTGAAGTCGTCCGGCAGCTGCTGGCCGCTGGACGGCCGGAACACCGTGACGCTACGGGCCCGGTACCGTCCGGTGGGCGGCATCTACGGCGGCTACACCACGCTGGTAAGCGGCGTGACCGCCCAGATCGCCGAGGCGCTGGACAAGGACACCACCTATGAGGTGGAGCTGTCCGCCATCGACACGGTGGGCAGCGTCAGGGCCGTCAGCTACACCTCCTCCAACGCGGCGGTGGCCTTCCATCTCCGGGCTGGAGGCGTGGGCGCGGCCTTCGGCAAGCTGGCGGACAGTCCCACGCTGCAGTGCGCATGGGACGCGGGGTTCGACGGCAACGTGACCGTGGCGGGCAAGGTGGCGGCAGGCAGCCTGACGGTGGGCGGCAGGACGCTTCTCGACCTGCTGTACCCGGTAGGGGCGCTGTATCTCTCCACCGCCGCTGCCGACCCCGGCACGGTGCTGGGCGGCACATGGCAGCGGATCCAGGATTGCTTCCTGCTGGCGGCGGGTGAGAGCTACGCCGCCGGGACCACCGGCGGACAGGCGCAGCGCACGCTGACCGCCCAGCAGCTGCCGCCCCACGCCCACCACATCACCGGTCACACCGGGGCAGAGTCCATCAGCCACGACCACGGCATCCCCAACATCGCCCAGGGCGGCAGCGGCTCCGGCGCCTATGCCGAGAGCTGGGGCGGCGGCTCCGGCAGCCGTGAGCTGCGCACCGACGCCATCTCCATCAGCCACAACCACACGCTGGACGTGGACACCCAGTCCAGCGGCGGCGGCGAGGCGGTGGACATGATGCCGCCCTATCTGGCGGTATATGTGTGGCAGCGCCTGAGCTGAACACCACTTTCATCACATTTGAAAAGGAGACGATCATATGGCATCTACTTACCGCCAGGTGGGCTACGGCTCCACCGGCAGCGCCGTCAGCAAGCTGCAGACCGTGCTGAACGAGCACGGCTACGGTCTGGCCGTGGACGGCATCTTCGGCGCGAAAACGCAGGCCGCCGTGCGGGACTATCAGAAGAAGAACGGCCTGAAGCTGGACGGCATCGCAGGCAAGGAGACCTGGGGCAGCCTGCTGGCCGGGCAGACCGCCTACGCCCCCGCTTCCTCCTCCGGCGGCTCCTCCAATCTCCCCCTGGGCAAGGTATCCGACGGCACCGCCGCGGCGCTGAAGGAGCTGGAGAAAGGCTATACCCCCTCCGGCGATGTGGACGCGGCCCGCAGTTTACTGGACAGTCTTTCGGCGCTGCGGCCCAAGGACTATGCATCCAGCTTTGCCTCCCAGCTGGAGGCGCTGTATCAGGAGATCAGCGCCCGGCCCGGCTTTTCCTACGATCCGGCGGCGGACAGCGCCTATCAGTCCTATGCCCGGCAGTACGCCAGCCAGGGCCGCGCCGCCATGGAGGACACCATGGGACAGGCCGCCCAGCTCACCGGCGGCTACGGCTCCAGCTATGCCCAGTCCGCCGGACAGCAGTCCTATCAGCAGTATCTGGCGAAGCTGTCCGACGTGCTGCCCCAGCTGCAGTCCGCCGCGTACAGCCGCTATCGGGACGCAGGCGACGCGCTGCTGGAGCGCTATCAGCTTCTGCAGGGCCAGCAGGAGGCGGAGTATGACCGCTGGCAGGACGAGGTGGCCGCGTGGCAGAAGGAGGTGGCCCAGGCCCAGAGCGGCTATGACCAGATCAGCAGCCGCGATCTGAAGAACTATCAGATGCTGCTGAACTACTTTGCCGACAAGGCCGCCGCCGAGCAGAAGGGCATGCAGACCTCCGCCACCGTTCCCGACGCCGTGTCCAGCATCGGCAACACCGCCGCCCTCAGCTCCACGGCGGCGGACAGCCTGGAGCGGGCCATGGGGAACTATCTGAAAAGCGGCAACGTCCAGCAGGCGGACACGCTGCTGGGCCAGTACAAGAGCCGCATGACACCCGCCCAGAGGGCCCGGTTTGAGGCGCTGTTCGCCGCCTGGAATCACCCTGTCAGCTGGTAGTTCTTTCCATTCTCTCCTGTTGGTCGAGAAATTTATGGTTGCTTTTGGCGGCATTATATGGTACCATGGTTTCAAGTGCTGTGGCTTTTGCGCGGCACTGTTCCCCATGGGCCGGACGGTGAGCTTCCCGGCCATGCGAAAGGAGAAAAAATATGAAAGAATTGATTGATCGCTTTAATAGCCGCACCCTCCTCCGCTGTCTGATCCTGGCTCTGTCTCTGGTCCTGGTTCTGGCGCTGGCAGGCTGCGGCGGCGACACGACGCCCGATGACAACAACGACGCCAACAAGCCTTCCATCGTGGATCCGGACGACACCGAAAACCGCGTGGAGCCCGCTCCCGTTGTGGAGCCCGCGGGCATGGAGGAGACCTTCGCCAAGTATAAGGACGTGTACGCATGGCTGGAGGTGCCCGACTTCGCCAAGATCCTGGGCACCGATCACGAGCTGTCCTATCCCGTGGCCCAGCATCCCACGGACCGCAACTTCTATCTGAGCCGCGATCTGGACGGCAACAGCAACAAGGCCGGTACCATCTTCAGCGAGGCCGAGTGCGAGGGTAAGGTCATCAACAGCCGCGACCTGAACGATCCCGTCACCGTGCTGTACGGCCACAATCAGGCCAACCGCACCATGTTCGGCGGCCTGCAGAGCATGCTGAAGAACATGGACTTCAGCCAGCAGCATCTGGTGTATATGTATCAGAAGGATCGCCGCGTGACCTATCAGATCGTGGGCGGCGTGCAGTATGATACCAGCCACATCATCTACTATCACGACTTCAACAACGATGACGTGTTCAACAGCTTCTTCGATCAGCTGTGGAAGGAGACCGACAGCACCACCAACCTGGACAAGGACAACAAGCCCGTGGCCGGCGACAAGGTGCTGATCCTGTCGGTGTGCAAGAACGGCGACGACTATCACCGCTATCTGATCGTCTGCAAGATGATCGAGGATACCGCCGATCCCACCACCTGGCCCCTGAAGGATACCGCGGCCACCGGCACCGCCGATACGGCTGCCAAAACCAACTGACAGTGTAATAAAAAGCACCCTGTTCCTTACGGAACAGGGTGCTTTTTATTACATCAGAGAAGAGTGAAAAGATAAAAGTGAAGAGTTGCGGTATGCCGCCTGCGGCGGCATGATCAAAATTGTGCCGCCGCAGCGGCACACCGAAGTTTTTCACTTTTCTCTCTTCACTTTTCACCGGCCGCCGTAAGGCGGCCTTATCACTCGTTACTATACAAAATATCCCGGGCCACCGGGGCGTAGAACAGCTTCTCCACCGCCGCGAAGTCGTGGGTCTGGCCCATGATCCACATGAGCTTGGCCACCGCCGCCTCCGTGGTCATGTCGTAGGCCTCCAGCAGGCGCAGGTTCTGCTTCAGCCGTCCGCCCACATGGTACACCGTCAGGTCGCTGCCCTCGTTGGGCACCTGGGTGGTCATGACGATGATCTTGCCCCGCTCCACGGCGGCGCGGAGGATCTCGTACAAATTGCCGTACTCCGGCAGGCCGCCCACGCCGAAGCTCTCGATGATTACTCCGTCGTAGTGTTGGGTCATGAACGCCACCAACTCCGGCTTTGTGCCGGGGATCAGCTTCAGCAGCCCCACATTGCTGTCCAGCTTATCGTAAAACGTGGGCTTTTCCGCCACCGGGCAGGACATGTACTGCAGGAGATGGTCGTCCTGCACCACCGCCAGGTCGGGGTGGTTGACGCTGGAGAAGGCCTGGAAGCTCTTGGAGCAGGTCTTGCGGGCGCGGGTGCCCAGGATGACCTTGCCGTTAAAGACGATCTGCACGCCGCCGCAGCCGCGGCAGGCATACAGAAACGCGTCGGTGAGATTGCGCTTGGAGTCGGTGCCGTCGAACCAGATGGGCTTCTGGGCGCCGGTCAGCACGATGGGCTTGGGGCTGCCCTGGACCAGATAGCTGAGGGCCGCCGCGGTGTAGGCCATGGTGTCGGTGCCGTGGCTGATGACGAAGCCGTCGTACCGGTCATAGTTCTCCCGGATGGCGTTGGCCACCCCCAGCCAGTGGCGGGGCTCCAGATTGGTGCTGTCCAGGCTGTACACCTGGATGCAGTCCACATGGCACAGCTCGCCCACCTTGGGGACAAAGGACAGGAGCTGCGTGCTGTTCAGCTCCGGGGTCAGGCCGTCCGGCGTCATCTCGCTGGCGATGGTGCCGCCGGTGCCGATCATCAGGATGTTCTTCATGGTCTTCTCCTCCGTCAAAATACTTTGGCGCATGCTCACATATCCCGGTTTCCATGGCGGCCAGGGCAAACCGCACCGCCTGCTGGACCGTCCGGCGCTCCGCGTCGTTCTGCGCGGCGTCGTACCGCTGGCGCATTTTCTGCAGGAACAGGCCCCGCAGGGAATCGTCGCCGCAGCCGTCCCAGATGTCCCGGCGCACCGTGGTGCGGTCCCGCACCTCCAGGGCATAGAACCGGGATGCCAGCTCGTCGGTGATGGCGGGGATATCCACGCCGCCGTCGGTCTCGCCGGTCAGCAGGATGCGGTAGATGTCCGGCTCTGTGCGGGTGGGCAGCGCCGCCCGGATGGCCGCCAGCGGCTCCTGCTCCGTCACGTCCACCGTCAGGATCTCATAGCGCCGCCGGGCGAAGGGGATGAACCGCAGCTTCACGCTGCCCTTGTCCACCTCGCCCATCAGGAAGCCCTTGTCCCCCAGCTCGTCGAAGCCCCGTCCCTCGGGGCAGCCGGGGTAGGCATAGGCCGTTCCCTCCGCCGTCTGCACGCCGGAACAGGCGTGGAC
>ERZ1034626.2681-NODE-2681-length-10231-cov-5.931997_pt1 | contig 10231 bp, 6 predicted proteins | sample MGYA00520652_ERZ1034626 | MGnify/ENA primary metagenome ERZ1034626 (study PRJEB33766, sample SAMN09781765) | gut metagenome | biome: gut microbiome | host: Homo sapiens | place: Madagascar | study: EMG produced TPA metagenomics assembly of the PRJNA485056 data... | reverse complement strand
ATCTTTCTCCCCTCCCAAATATCTCTTTCGATAGTCATACTCTTCCTTGAACTCATCATAAATCTCCATTTTATACCTAATACTTGCAAGCTTCTCTCCCACATATCCCATGCGTTCCCTGAAAGCATCGTACTCTACCATGAAATCATCCGTTGGAATTGGAAGTAGTGCTGCTCTCTCTTCCACAGAAAGCTTGGTATAATCAACATCCATAGGAGTAGCGTCATCAACTTCCATATCAGTATATTGTTCTTCCGCCATATGTTCATTTGCTGTGTCAGCCTCATCATATATCTCTGGAATTTCAGCCTGTACGGTTATCTCCTTTGTTTTATCTGCTTCCTTAACCTGTACAAATTTCTCATATGACAAAATCTCACTCTTGGCTTCTTCCAATGTTATCTCTGATGTATCCTTATACCGAATACTCTCAAGATAATCCATATATTCCCACTTCATTGGATGGTTTGTGATACTTAAATTGTCAAGTACATCATCCCAAAGAGCAGTGGCTTGCTCTGCCTTTTCACGATACATTTCCTCTGCCTGTTTTGATTCAAATTCAGCTCTCGTCATTATCGGTGTTGAAAGCACTGTTTCCGATACATTATCACGGTCTGCAATATACTCACCTTCAAGATAGTCAAGATATTCTCTATTGTAATTCGGTCTGTCTACTTCCTCCTGATATAACCGAATCTGAATCTCATTTCGTTCAAAAACACGCTTTCTTTTTTGTGCCAATACCGCCTGCTCCCTGAGTTGTTTTTCAAGTTTCTCCTTTTTCTGTTTTTCAGCCAGTCTTGCCGCCTTTTCTCTCTCTGCCTGTGCCTTTTGAAATGCCAGTTCTCTGGCTTTCCTCTCTGAAACACACTCCTCAATTCTTTTTACCAGTTCAGCTTTTCCATAACCATCTCCAAGCTTATTTCCACGAATGCCTTTCTTCATATTAGGAAGAGCAAAAGTAACTGTTTTATCCGTAACCCTTATCTTCCACTTATACAACCATTGCAATACCTCCACCAACTGCTCAAAGGATTTCACGGTTGGCAATATCTTATCAATGGTATTGCGAATAAGTTCCTTGTTTGAGGTAATTCCTACACCATCAGAAGCATTATTCTCCATCAGCCGCTTTTCTACCCAGTAATTATCTGTATGCTTTTTAGCAAGTAAATCCACCTGCTCATAACCAAGTCGCATACACTTATCCATTACCCACTTTTTTGCATGATGCATCATCTTACCGGTGCTTTTATGCTTACAACCCTGTTTCCACTCGCATGGTTTATCGTGCCATATGCTTTTCCTGCCGGGGAATTTCCGCACGGAATTGATAACCATGTGAATGTGCATATTCTGACTGTTATTATGACCATCCGGATGCACTGCCACCACAGCCTGATGACCCGGAGCAAACTCTTTAAGCCAAAGCTTACCAAATTCAAGAGCCTGCTCCATAGTAATCGGATCACCCGGTGCGAAACTGATAATATAATGATGAGCCTTTACATCCTCCACTGAATTGTTTTTACCGTAAAATCGGTTAGTCTGAATGCACTCTGCTCCAAAGGTATCCACATCACAATTCACGCCATCAATTAGATAGTTTTCACGCTCCATAATCCTGCCCTTTTCATCCAGAATGGGCTTATTAGTATATTCATCAAACTGACAGGTCAGGTACTCTACTGCATCTGAATAAAATCTGTTCTTTACTGAAATATGCTTCAATATCGCCATTAGCTCTCACCATCCTTTCTACTTTTACGCCTGCGTTTTTTACCACAAGCCACATCTTCCAATGCCGGCAGAATCTTAAATTTCAAATCAATTACCTCTCTTATGGCTTCCTTTACTTCATAATAAACACTGTAAAAATCCCCGCCACCATTCAAATGCTTTGCTATCTGATTCAGATTCGAGCCAATCTTTCCAAGCTGCATGGAATACTCACTTAAAAGACTGGTATCTCCATAGCAGGGCAGTTTCCTGCCCAAAGCACATCGTCTCATATATTCTGAAGTGGTAAGACCTGTCTTTCTCGCTTTTTCCTCAATCAGTTCCTTATCCTCTGCAGAAATACGCATAGACATCAAAACCTTATTCTCTTTCTTTTTATCTGTGTTTCTCATAAAAACCTCCAATCTGACATAAAGAAAGCAGGCAATTTCTCACCTGCTTTTCATGTCCTAAAACTAAAAACTGTTATATTGTTAATTGCCACTCCTGTAGAAATAATAATGCTGCCGGATACGGCAGATGCTTTTCGCCGTCGCTTCTGCTCCTCCCTCCGGTCTACGCTCACTCCCCTATGGTCGCTCACGGATACACTCGCGCGGCTCGTGAATATCTCCTACTGAAATTTCTAGCGGCTCGCAAGCTCACAGTAAACTGTTCGCTGTCGCGGCAGTCGCCAAATGAGAATGCAAGCATTCTCGCTTGGCTCATTGCCCGTGCATATATCTGCTCGCCGGTTATATAGAACTCTGTCATACACTTGTCTTACAGAAAATCCACCAATCACATTCCCCATAAGAAATCCTGCTACAGCCTGCGCATCATTTCCTGAAGAAATCTTCTTTTCGCTGATGCGTAGCCGACCTAAGTCGGCATGAGCTCCGGATACGTCGCATAGGGTAGAGCAAGTTCCGCCCTGTATATACACGAGCAGGAACTTGTTGGGGATTTGGCATCCCCAAGCCCCAGCTTCTTTCGCCTTGCGGTCAAAAAAATAAAGCCTGCAAGCAGACTTTATTTTATGCCAAAGGCTTGGCTGGTTCTGTATGAAGTTTATATGACACTTTTTCCCATAGAAAAAGAACTGTCCTACAAATAAGGCAAATGTGTATTACATCGCACTTTTTTGTAAGACAGTCCGTCATACGCTCTTTTCTTATACTGTCCGTCTTAATCATCATCCATATCAAACAGATTACCCAGCTTACTCTTCGTGTCATTATCCATACCATTGAAATCATCTGTTTTCAACTCATCATCAGGCACCTGTGTCTCAGTCGTAGATGACACCATGTTGGGAACATTAGTTGACATACCATTCACTGGTACTTTCATACCGATAACAGTAGAATTCATATATCCTCCGGTTAAAGGCTGTGTCCCCTGCATCAAATTCATGGTACCCATATTCATCTGTTGCATCATGGCTCCCATCACTCCTGCAAAGGTATTATTTGCCACATTCTGGGAAGATTCCTGCACCACCTTTGTAAATTCCTGAGTTACTTTATGAATTGTTTCCTCCATCCATTCAGTAATTTTCATTTCCTGAATGCCGCTGCTTTCCTGTTCTATAGCAACAAGTAACGCCTGCTTGATAAGCTCTGTCTGATTCTGGTATCCCGGCTGGCTGGATTTCGTCTCCAGCCATGCAAGGATTTTTCTGTCACTTTCACATTTCGGATTTAGCCGAAAGGATATTGAATTTCCCATAGGTACCTCATATCCCAGATTATCAGCAAGATAACGATAACCAATTGCATTTGCCTTCACATCCGTTACATACTGGATATTTCTACCCTTTGTTCTACCAAAACGCTTCATCACACAGGCTCCACCACCCACATACACAATGTTCTCGTGGGCAAGGTCTACCTTAATCTCACGAAGCTTTGCTTCCACCTCGTCAGCATACTGTTGCAATCCCCTTTCAATAAATGGAATAAAATCAGCATTTACATTGGACTGTTTTCCGCGGATAACATCAATAATATCATCCTCCGGAATTTCACAGAGAAGTGCTGGCAACGCATCTTTCTTAATACGCTCAATGGTAGTAATCAAACCAAGTTCATAAGTATAGGCATCTTTATCCATAGGAATTCTGTCCCTTACACTAAGCACATCCAGTGTCCATGAACCCAGGTCCACACATCTGAGTTTGTCCATATCTCCCATACGGTTTGCAATGGCTGCATAACACTGGGCATAAATCTTTACCTTTTCAATGAAAAAGGAATAGTGTACTCCCTCAAAAGCAAATGAAATATGCTCCTTATGCCACAGGTAATCTCGAAATTCCTTTCTCTCCGCCCCAAACAGGGTAAGCGGAACACCTGCATATAATTCCACATGGTCTGCCTGTTCTTTTCCCTGAACTTTAAGCTCCTTGGCAATTCCCGCCAATGTCAGAAGAAAATAAATATCGTTTTCGGTCTTAGTTGCCTGCTTACCAAGCCTCCCCTGACCAATAATATATTTTCTTCCCTTATACTCCAGAAGTCCGTTGTTGGTTAATGGTGTGTATTCCACCGGTACAACGGAGGTTTCCATAAAAATATGCTCACCCTTGATGGAACTCCAACCATGATCCAGTGCAATCTTTACTGCTTCGTTTTTGTTTTCTATCATAAATAAATTCTCTCTCATAAAATCCTCTCTTTCTCCGGCTTTCCCGGTCTGCAAATAATTGTTGTTCTGTTCCTTGTTAGTGATACTGGTATACAATCTCTCCATAAATAACCTCCTCTGCAAGCTGCTTTGCCTGCTCTCTTAATTTCCACATTTCCATTGTGGAGTTAGTGTCTTTCGGTTTATGTGATGCCAGATACCTATTCATAATTGAATCCAACATCTCATAAGCCTGCTCATTTACTTCCTGTGCCTTACGATGAAGCTGCCCCATACGGATATGGTGGCGGTATCGGTCTATATTATTTTCTTTCATATAAGAAATCCAAATCAGACCATATTTTCCCACATCAGTGATTGTGACGGATAAAGTATTATCCGAACACTCACTAATATTGGGATACAAAATGCCATCCACCGTTCTGTATGTTCCGCTCATAGTTTCAAATATAGATAATTCATTGCTCATCTTAACGACCTCCTATCTTGCTTTACCCCGGCTGGTACCAATACCCTTTGTTTTATCAAGTTGCTGTTTTTCATGCCATTCCTTTAAAAGCTGTTCAATCAACGCTGTTTTCTGCTTAGGTGTATATCCTTCCGGAAAATACTTTTCCACAGCATCTGCACGCAATTTAATCTGTTCTCTCTGGTTTGGCTTTTCCTGCTCTAATATGAGAAACATTACATCCATATCCAGCTCTCCAGACTGACTCATTCGCTTTATACGATTTGCCTGAGATAACGACGGTGTACATTGCTCCATATCCATAACCTCATAAAATTCATACTGCTGCTCCTCTGTCAGATAGGAAAGTTCCACCGCAATAGTAAAAGCAATTTTTCCGTCATCTACCATATCAAGAAGCTTAGGGATGAGATTGGTAAGACGGATATAACGCTGAATGGTCATACGATTCTCTCCAACCTGCTTTGCAAGTATTTCATCCGACCTCATATTTGAAGAAATCACCTCTCCCTGTGTAATACCCCAACTACCATTAGCATCATAATCCGTTTTCAATGAGTATGCTTTCATAGTTGGATTATTGATCTTTGATTCAACCTGTTCCGAAGTCTCTGTCACAACTTGTGACGATGTTAACTTTTCGCCAACTTGGCAAGAAGTTAAATCTGTCCTCGCCCCCTGCCTCTTCATCGCATCAAGCTTCATCTTATAAGCAAATGCCTTTTCACTTGGTTTCAAATGTTCTCTTTGCAGGTTACTGTCTACCATAGCTATAACCGCTTGATTATCATCAAGCTCTCGTATTACCACGGGCATTACATCAAGACCTGCCCATTTACTGGCAGCCTTTCTTCTATGCCCGGCAATCAGCTCATAGCCGCCTTCTGCTCTCGGTCTTGCCAATGCCGGAACAATGACACCCTCTTTTTCAATACTCTGCATCAACTCAAAAAGTGCCATATCATTTTCAACCTTAAAAGGATGCCCCTCAAAGTCGTGTAAAACCGCAATAGGAACCATCTTTATATCCGTTTCGACCACTGCACTATGGTCTTGTTGCGAACAAGAGTACAATTCTTCTTTTTTCTTCATAAAATCAATTACCTCCGTTAAAATATCATTTGTCAGTTATCATCTGCCAAAAAAGAAAGAGCCGCTTATTTCCAAAATCACTTGAAAATAAGCGGCTCAGACCACTTTGTTACCTTATTGAACTGTTAGTTATTATTGATGAAATATGAACGATAGATTTTTGTGTTTCCGAACTACACCTTCACAACCACTTGGACATTTACTCCGTTGGAAATTGCCTTTTTCTTATCTTTTCGGTCACTTTGTGAGAACAGTATATGTCGCTCAAAGTGCCTAAATTCAAGGAGTTTCAGGTATTTTTCCTTTGGAGCAGTGTTACGCACTCTACATGCGTCGTATGAGAAAACTGATCAAATGCCTGCCACTTCATGAGTTCATACTTCTCCTCACACAGTATCTTCAAATCCCTTGCCAATGTTGCCGAATCACAGCTCACATATACAATCCTCTCCGGTGACATCGCAAGCATTGTGTCCAGACACTTCTCATCACAGCCCTTTCTTGGAGGGTCAACGACTATCACATCCGGGCGAAGCATATCTGTACGTCCGGTGGATGCTGTATCATCAGTGATTTTCTCAGTTTTCTTTGCCTTCTCATAAAACTGTGGAAGCACCTCCTCAGCTTTTCCTACGAAAAACTGCGCGTTTGTTATGCCATTGAGCTTTGCATTGTTTTTGGCATCCTCGATTGCCTGAGGCACTATTTCCACTCCGTACACCTGCTTTGCCTTCTGTGACAAAAAGAGCGATATGGTACCGATACCGCAGTAGAGATCCCAGACATTTTCATTTCCTGTGAGCCCTGCAAATGCAAGTGCCGTGCTGTAGAGCTTTTCTGTCTGCTTCGGGTTAACCTGATAGAACGACTGTGGCGAAATCTGATATTTGATGCCTGTCCCCTGTGGTGTGAAATCAGGGTAAGAAAGCAGATGGATGGTGTCCTCAATATATGGTCTGCCCCATATGCAGACTGTCTTTTTGCCGAGGATGACATTTGTGTTTTCCTTATTGATATTGTAGGAAATAGAAGTCATTCCATCGATTTTTGAGAGTCGTTCGCACAGTGAATCTGCTGCATTATGCCTGCTATCACATGCCTTGCTATCACATGCCCTGCTATCACATGCCTTGTTATCGCTTGTTTTATCACGATTACGCTTGTCCGTAATTTTTCCGCTGTCTACACGTGATACATACACATTTTCAGCCCTGTGTTTTGAATCCAGACTGTCCCCATTTATCACAAGACACACCATAATCTGCTTTGATGTAAAACCATATCTGATAAGCACATGGCGCACGAGCCCTTTGTGTGTGTTCTCGTCATACGGCGTAATGCCGCACTCATTCATCCATTCCTTTATGATGTCGAGTATCTCTTTGTTTTGCGGCACCCCAAGCTTGCAGTCCTCGACTGGGATGATATTGTGGCTTCGCGATGCATAAAAGCCTGTCACTATATTGCCATCCCTGTCATATCCCACCGGAAACTGTGCCTTGTTGCGGTAGCGGTATGGATTGTCTGCGCCAACAGGCGGCTGCATTTTACTGTCCAGCTCTGCCTCGGAAAATCCACCTATGCGCATGAGATTGTTGCGCACCTTATTATTTTTAAATTCAAGCTGCTTTTCATAAGAGAGCGCCTGTATCTGGCAGCCTCCGCACCTCTTGTGCAGCTCACATTGCGGCTCAACGCGAAAAGTGGAAGGGGTCTTAATCTCTTCCACTCTTGCGTAGCCATAGTTTTTCTTTAATTTTGTTGCGCGGGCTGTTATGACGTCACCAATCAGTGCATCCTTTACGAAAAAGGTCATGCCATCATAATGTCCGATACCCTCGCCATCTGTTCCCATATCTGTTATTTCAAGTTCAAATATGTCATTTTTTTTCATACTGTTCTCTTCTTTATTATTTTTGTTACTGTTTACATTCCTTAGAATAGTGTTTGTACCCAGCGTTTGTACCCGGCGCAAGCTTTCACACCAAAAATCACACCGTAGCTATATTTAATATTGTCCGCCTTTTTACACACTTGTTCTACGGAAATTTGTCTCCATAAATCTGTTGTAGCCCTGCCACTTTGTATCATTTTCAGGCACATTTACAAGCAGCTCCCTGAAGGTCTCCATCTTGGCATCTATGTTGTCTGCAAAGCTAAGTGCCAGTGCCTCGACAAGTGCCGGCTTTTTAGGAGAGCCAAACTCAAGCTCGCCGTGGTGGGCAAGTATACAGTGCTTCAGCTCGTTTGCGAGCACTACCGGGAAACCGTCGATGCTCTTAATCGCATCGCCTACCCACTCTGCACCAATCATGATATGTCCGAGAAGCTGACCAGCGTCTGTATAGTCATTTTCCGGGAAAGTAGAAAGCTCCTTTAATTTTCCGATATCATGGAAAATGGCTGCTGTAAGAAGCAGGTCACGGTTTAAAACCGGATACATTTTTGCAAAATAATCACAGTTCTTCGTCACACCGAGTGTATGCTCCAAAAGACCTCCTACAAAGCCGTGGTGCACGCTCTTTGCGGCTGAATGGAACTTGAAACGGCGCTCAAACTCCTTATTGTCAAAAAAGCTATGTAAGAGCTGTGACAGGTACTGATTCTTTACAGAGCCGATAAAGCCCATGAGTTCCTTATACATGACCTCGACATCCTTATCGCTGACCGGCAGATAATCCGCAGGGTCATATTCTCCCTCGTTCACCTTTCTCGCACGCTTTATGGAACACTGCAAATTGCCCTGAAAGCTTGTGATATCACCGGTTATGGCTATGTAATCCATTGCATCAAATTCCTCAATGCCTACTGAGCCCACATCCCATATCTTGGCATCCAGCGTGCCTGTCTTATCCTGCAGGATAACATTGTCATAAGGCTTTCCACTTTTGGTCATGGCTGTCTGCTTGCTCTTGCATAAAAAAATCTCATTGATTCTCTCTCCCTCGCGGAGAGTTGAAATATACTTCATATATCCTCCTAATTTCGGCTAATTCATCACTCCGATTTTCACCTGACAGGTAATCTCCGTGTAGCCGTTGCTTCCTTTTCTCTTTACTTTCAGATTGCAGGTATCCTCAGGCTTTTGCTTCATAAGCTGTGTGTTGTACGCGGACACATTCGACACCTCTGTATTGTTTACCGCAACTATCACATCTCCGCTTTGAAGCCCCGAGACAAATGCCGGTGAATCCATGGTAACCTGCTTTATATAAACACCCTTTGGGATGTTATATCTGTTTGCTATTTTTTCTGTAACTGTAGTACAGGTGATGCCTATGTACGGCACATCCGCGCCGCTCTCGAGCTTTTCAATGACAGGTGACAGGTCGCTTATGCTGACAGCTGTGAGCGTATTGTTTTCCTCCGCCGGATTGAAATCCTGCAGCGAAAGCCCTATGACCTGACCATCTGTATTAATCAGTATACCGCTCTGTAACTTGTTGCTTGCAATATCTGTGGTGAGCACCGAATAATTGTTGTCCTGCGCCGACAGCTCGTTGGTTGTTGACGTTACAAGACCTGTGAGAATGGCATAGTTTGCCTCAAGTGCAATGACAGATGCTCCTCTTGAAACAATATTTGAATTACCAAGCTCCGCAACCGCTATAGCCCCTATTGTGGCGTCGTCCAGAAGTGACTTATCCACAGAAATGATTGCTATACCTGTATTGCTGTCATACTTGACCAGCGCAGCATCAGCCATCATGTCGTTTACAAAGGTTACACTGAGCTTATCCGCCTTATCCACTACATTTTTCTCTGTCAGAATGATTAGCTGCTTTCCATTGTCCCTCAGTATCACTCCCACTCCCTGACCCTCGGTCTCATAGGAATTGTTGAAAATATCAATGGCATCTGTCACACCCGTGACTCCTACTACAAATTTTGTAGCTGTGGCTCCCACTCTGTAAAGCTGGTTCTGCACCGCCTGATAATCTGCGAGTGTAGGCTGATAAGTCTGCAAAGACGGCTCCGAAGAAGTGCCGGACTCTGTGCTTTGTGTACCATTTTCACTATATGCATCACTGCTGTCATCTATGCCTGACTGCTGTGTGGCTGTCTGCACATCATTATTATTTTTTCCATCTGAAGCTTTTTTTGATTGTCTGTTGATAACCGGCAGAAATATAGCAAAAACAATGCTTGCAGCCACTGCAAATGCCATTCCGCAGAGTGCTGCTGTGCCTGCCTTTTTTGCAAGTCTTTTTTTATTCAGCGGTTTATCCTTTATCTTTTCTCTGATAAATTGCTCCATATTGTCACCCTGATTAGATGTCTTTAGTTACTATCTTACAT
>ERZ1034626.2677-NODE-2677-length-10236-cov-10.236028_pt1 | contig 10236 bp, 10 predicted proteins | sample MGYA00520652_ERZ1034626 | MGnify/ENA primary metagenome ERZ1034626 (study PRJEB33766, sample SAMN09781765) | gut metagenome | biome: gut microbiome | host: Homo sapiens | place: Madagascar | study: EMG produced TPA metagenomics assembly of the PRJNA485056 data... | reverse complement strand
TCTGCACGACAACGCCAAGGAAGAACGGCGAACGACGAACAACTGTTGGTAAGTTGGGTTTTTAATGCGCGGGGAACAAAATAACATTTTGTTCCCCGTTCGCATTTAGTGGGCATACCATTTTCCAAATTTAAGCCCTTTTGTGCCGCCTTTAGGCTTATGTGGCAGTTCTTGGGGCGGCGCCCCAAACCCGCCCTTCTTTTTCTCATTGCAGAAAAAGAAGGCAAAAAGGCTAGCCCCCTGGGAACCTATAAAACCTATTTTGAGCCGGGCGTTTTACAACCTTTTACTCTTGGGGCGGCACCCCAAACCCGCCTTACTTTTTTCATTGCAAAAAAGTAAGCAAAAAGCTAGCACCCCGGGAAGCCATAAAATTTATTTTTATACGGGCATTTTACAACTCCCTACGGTCGGACAAGTAAAATGCCTTTATGACTCCGTTAAAAATAAATTTTATAGACGGCTTCAAAGGGGTGCATTAAACGGAAAACGGCTACAACAACAAACAACAACAGCGAACAACAACGGCAAAAAAGAGCGGAAAAGGCACAAATACATCTGCCGCTTAATCGGTTGGCTTATCAGCAAAACCACAAAATAAGAAAAACCACTTAAAAACAAATGCGCGCGGGAAAAACGAAACTTAAAAATTATCCTTAAAATATGGGGGCTTTGCCTGCCGTTTTTGAATAGGGTTGTTTTGTTTTTTTTTTTTGATAAATTTTGTTATAAGCAAAATTTATCAAAAAATGAGGTTTTACATGAAAAACGCAAATATAAGCCGTTTAGGCGGCTTTACGCTGATTGAATTATTAGTTGTCGTACTCATTATCGGCATTTTGGCCGCTATGGCACTGCCGCAATATTTTAAGGCGGTGGAACGCTCCCGCATGACGGAAGCCGTCACGCTTATGGATAGTGTTGTTAAAGCCCAGCGCCGTAAATGGATGCAAAAAAACCGCTATGTGCTCGATTTTCGCAGTTTAGATGTTTCCCCCAAGGGGGCAACGGGGGGGCGGTATTACACCAAAGGGGACCCTCAAACCGGGGCAGGCGGAAATGGGTTTCAGATATGGCTGGTTAGCGGTAGGTTTACTAGCGGTCTCGTGGGTGCAGCTCGCGTGTTTAATGGAGACTCTGGCCACCGTTCATTGCAATATAAATATTCCTTGATACGCTATTATCAGAGTGATAATGTCACTTGCAATGGAAGCAACGCAGCCGGGCGCGAATTATGTGCGGACTTCTGCGGAATTGATACTCCCGTGAATTCCTGTTGTGATAACGGAACGAGTGCGGCGTGCCCTGACCCCACTGACAACTAATCTGTCCGCGCTTTGCGCACCTTTTACTCCCTGCCGGAATAACCCACGGCAGGGATATTTTTTGTGTCTGCCCCCAAGGCCGCTTTTTTTACTGTAAAAATCTGTTTGCGGGCAGAAAATATTTGTTATAATAATGAGGTAAGCAACAGGTTTGCTTTCACTGCTGTTATATAAAGGAACTCTTACTTTACTTTCTAAACGAGGGAGCGCCCAGGCGGGAAGCCAGCGCCGGAGAGCAAAAGGTAAGAGCGTCTTTTTGCATTCAAAATTAGGAGACTGTATGTTCGCAAAGTTAATTAACTTTATGAAGCCGTTGCCGGATGCCGAACGCCTTACAGATGAAAAACAAATTAAACGCCTGTACAGAAACTGGCGTATTAAAATGTTTTTTGGTATGTACTTCGGTTATGCGTTGTTCTACTTTACCCGTAAAAACTTGGATTATGTAAAACCCGCCCTCAGCGAAAACTTCGGCCTGAGCATTATTGAACTTGGTTATATCGGTACCACCATTTATTTGACCTACGGTATTGGTAAATTTTTAAGTGGTGTTATGGCAGACCGCTGCAATATCCGCGGCGTAATGGCTTTAGGGCTGTTTGCCTCCTCTCTGATTAACTTGGCGTTTCCGTTCTTGCCCCAGTTCCACGCGTTTTTGGGCCAAATGCACATTACGTTGCCGCTGGTGTTCTTGGCGTCGCTCTTGTGGGGGCTTAACGGGGTGTGTCAGTCTATGGGGTTCCCGCCTGTAGCTAAGGGGCTGGTGTATTGGTTTTCTCCCTCGGAAAGAGCCACCAAATGGACGCTTTGGTCTTCTTCCCATACCTTTGGGGCGTTCTTTGTGGGCGTATTAATTGCCTATCTGCTTAAATTTGATGCGTGGCGCATGGCCTTTGTGGTACCTGCCATTATGGGTATTTGCTACAGCATTTTCCTGTTGTTCTTCTTGACCGATAAACCCACCACCGTGGGCTTGCCGCCTATTGAAGAATACCGCCACGACGTGATGCCCGTAAAAGAAAAAAGCAACCTTTCCCACTGGGAAATCCTCAAGAAACACGTGCTTAAAAACCCGTTCTTGTGGGCGTTGGCTATTTCTTACATTTTTATTTACTATGTACGCTTTGCCACGTTGGACTGGGGTACCATGTTCCTTACGCAGGAACGCGGCTTCTCCGACGAATTAGCCGTTTCCGCCATGAAATGGATGCCCTTTTTGGGTATGCCCGGCGGTATTGTGGCGGGCTACTTGGCCGACCGCTGGTTCCAAGGCCGCTGTACGCAAATGAACATCATTTACTTGGTCATTTTGGCGGCCAGCTGCTGGGGCTTTTATAAAGTGGCCGGCACGAACCAATTTTTCTGGACGTCCTTGTTGGCCTCGTTTATCGGCTTCTTTGTGGACGGCCCGCAAAACTTGGCCGGCGGTGTACAGGCTTCCCGCGTGACGGTGCAGGAATCCGTTTCCGCCGCGTGCGGTTTTACCGGGATGTTTGGGTATTTCGGGGCTATGCTTTCCAGCACGGGCGCCGCTTTTATCAGCAAACACTACGGTTGGCAGGGTGTGTATTTCTCCTGCATTATTGCTTGTATTATTGCTATGGCTTGTATTGCTACCACTTGGCGCAAAGAATCCGCCGCCGTGGCCGCGGAACAAGCTGCCGCAAACAAGTAAAAATAGTCCAAAATTGTTTTTTACGCCCCCGCCCCGTGCGGGGGTTTTTTATTTATAGGGCTTGCGCGCGCTTAACAGGAAAGGTATAATAAACAACACTACAAAGGGGGAATGAGTATGACAGAACAAACGTATCATGCCAACGCCCAACAAAAACTGGATTTAATGAAAAGGGGCGCTTTTTTAACCACCGCTTTTGGCGGTAAAGTAAACACCATGGTTATTGGGTGGGGCAGTATCGGCTATATGTGGCGATTGCCGATATTTACGGCCTTGGTACGCCAGAACCGCTTTACGCACAGTTTATTAGAAAAAACCGGCCAATTTACGGTCACTTTTCCCACGCAGGACTTGCCGGAAGCGTTGCAAATTTGCGGCACTAAATCCGGCCGGAATATGGATAAACTGGCCGCCTGCGGTTTGACGGTGGCTCCGGCACGCAAAATTGAAACCCCGCGCTTGGCCGTGCCCGGGTACCATTATGAATGTAAAGTGCTGTATAAAACTACCATGTCGGCGCAAGATTTAGACAAAGCCATCAAAGAGCTTTGGTACGAAAAAGAGCCCGGCGACTATCACACCTTATATTTTGGCGAAATTTTAGATAGCTACCAAACCCATTAATGGTTTTTACCAGGCGGCCTGCGGTGCGGGCCGCTTTTTGGAACATTCTTTTTGGAAAAAGCTATTTATGATAAAATTTATTGACAGCAAAATTTATCAACATGAGGTTTTTATGCAACATATAAAATTAAACCGTTTAGGCGGCTTTACGCTGATTGAACTATTGGTAGTGGTTTTGATTATCGGCATTTTGGCGGGGGTGGCACTGCCGCAATATCAGCGGGTGGTGTTAAAAAGCCGTTATACCCAACTGATGACCGCCGGGGATGCGGTGCAACGGGCCGAAGAAATTTATTATATGGCCAACGGTGCCTATACAAATAATTTGGAAGATTTGGATATAGACATTCCGCAGAATGGTTTTACGTTGGCATTGGACGTCCGCCCGGACGGCCACGCCGCCATTAATGCCATTTCTGCTGAATGGGGTTTAGGGCATATTGTATATTTCCAACAACATTCGAACGCGAATAGGGCCGGCAGCCGGGAATGCCGGGCGTATACGGCTTCGGCAACCGACAATCAACACGCTGTTTGTAAAAGCCTGACCAATAGCACAAGCGGTAGTGCGGGCAACGGTTTTACCGCATACGTTTTTCAGTAAACATTCCCCGCGCAAGCGGGGTTTTTTATGGGGAAAATGTGTGTTTTCTGCGCGCGTATTTGGTAAAATATATGGGAAAGATTTATTTTTATATAGGAGACTCTCATGAGCTGCGAAAAATGCACCCCTGAAGTACAGAATATGTGCTGCGTCTGCAAAGGCGCCAAGCATGAGCCGGCCCCGATTCCTGAAGAAGGTAAATGGGTCAAAGCCAAACAAATTACCGATATTAGCGGTTTAACCCACGGTGTGGGTTGGTGTGCCCCCCAACAGGGCGCTTGCAAACTTACGCTCAACGTAAAAAACGGCGTAATTAAAGAAGCCTTAGTGGAAACCTTGGGTTGCTCCGGCATGACGCACTCTGCCGCCATGGCTGCCGAAATCCTGCCCGGTAAAACCATTTTGGAAGCCTTGAACTCTGACCTGGTTTGCGACGCAATTAATACCGCTATGCGCGAACTTTTCCTGCAAATTGTGTACGGCCGCACGCAGAGCGCGTTTTCCGATGACGGCTTGCCGATTGGCGCCGGTATGGAAGACTTGGGCAAAGGCCACCGCTCCCAGATTGGTACCATGTACGGTACGCAAGCCAAAGGTGCCCGCTACCTGGAAATGGCCGAAGGGTATGTGTTGGAACTCGGTTTGGATAAAAACAACGAAATCATTGGTTATAAATTTGTAAACCTGGGCAAAATGATGGATGCCATTAAGAAAGGCGAAGACCCCAAAACCGCGTTTGAAAAGAACGTCAACAGCTATGGCCGCTTTAACGAAGCCGTCAAGAAAATTGACCCCCGCAAAGAGTAAGCCCAGGAGAATATTATTATGATTACGTTTGAAGGATACGAAAGAAGAATTGATAAAATCAATGCCGTACTGAAAGAATACGGTATTGCCTCCTTGGAAGAAGCCAAGGAAATTTGCACCAAACACGGTGTGGACGTGGATAAAATCGTCCGCGGTATTCAACCTATTGCTTTTGATAACGCCGTTTGGGCTTACACCGTCGGCGCGGCGATTGCTTTGAAAAGCGGCGTAAAAACGGCGGCGGAAGCGGCCGAAAAAATCGGTGTGGGCTTGCAGAGCTTCTGCATTCCCGGCTCCGTAGCCGACCAACGCGCCGTGGGCCTCGGCCACGGTAATTTGGGCGCCATGTTGTTAAGCGAAAAGACCAAATGCTTCTGCTTTTTGGCCGGGCATGAAAGTTTTGCCGCGGCGGAAGGTGCCATTGGTATCGCCCGCACCGCCAACAAAGTGCGCAAAGAACCCTTGCGCGTTATTTTGAACGGCTTGGGTAAAGATGCCGCTTACATCATCTCCCGCATTAACGGTTTTACCTCCGTGGAAACGGAATATAACTACAAAACGGGCGAATTGAAAATCGTAAGCGAAAAAGCCTTCTCCGACGGCGACCGCGCCAAAGTGAAATGCTACGGTGCCGACGACGTAAACGAAGGCGTTGCCATTATGCGCCACGAAGGTGTGGACGTTTCCATTACCGGCAACTCCACCAACCCCACCCGCTTCCAGCACCCGGTGGCCGGTACCTATAAAAAGTGGGCTACCGAAAACGGCAAAAAATATTTCTCCGTGGCTTCCGGCGGCGGCACCGGCCGCACCTTGCACCCGGACAATATGGCCGCCGGCCCTGCCTCTTACGGTATGACCGACACCATGGGCCGTATGCACAGTGACGCCCAATTTGCGGGTTCTTCCTCTGTGCCTGCGCACGTGGAAATGATGGGCCTGATTGGTATGGGCAACAACCCGATGGTAGGCGCGACGGTAGCCGTAGCGGTGGCCGTTTCCGAAGCCAAATAACAACGGTTGTAAATGTTTTACAAAGGGAGCCTCTTAGGGGGCTCCCTTTTGGCATTTTGGGGGATTTTGCGGGCCGGGGTTGGTAGGCCGTTTTTGCGTATTTTTTAAGGGAAATAGTAAACCATACTCCATTTTTCAGCCTTGAAAAAAGAGCGTTTTTTTGTAATCCTTATAGTAGTGGAGGAGTTATGAGAAAAATTTTATTAAACTTAATGATGGTGGCGGTGATGGTGGGGCTGGCGGGCTCGGCCTTTACCTCTACGGAAATGAGCGCCCAACAGTTTAAGCTGTTGCAAAAAGCCATTCCGGCCAAGTTGGATTTGTTGCGTGCCAAACTGGACCAAGCGGGCGGCAAGGAGCTTACGCTGGCGTATGTGATGTCCGTTAAATCTAAACCCGCGTTGGCGGTATCCAGCGCCATTTTGGCGTATCAGGATTTTTCTTCCAAACGCTCGTTGGGTATTTTAATGGGCGCGGCGATAGAAAACGCCAATAATCCGTTGGCTATGCAACGCTTGCGGGATAGTGAGTTCCGCAAATTGTTGGTTTCTGCCCCGCAAGAACAGTTTGGGGTGGAGCAAACTTTGGCAACATTGGACGAACTGGTGGAAATGCGCCCCGCCCAATTACAAAGTGTGGTGGGGTTAGCCAAACGCATGGACCCAAAGTTTGCCGCCACGCAAGCCGTGCGCCAAGCGGTGCAGGAAGCGGCAAAACAGGTTCCGCCGAAAAAATAAAGGTTTTTATTGCGTTTTATAAGGCCGCGCTTTACCGCGCGGCCTTGTTGTTTGGCCGGAATTTTATAAAAGGGTTGTTTTGTTTTTTTTTTTTTGATAAATTTTGATTATGAGCAAAATTTATCAAAAGAAGAACAGAAGCATAAAAAACCGCGTAAAGGGCCGATTAGGCGGCTTTACGCTGATTGAATTATTGGTGGTTGTACTCATTATCGGCATTTTGGCCGGGGTGGCTTTGCCGCAGTATGAAGTAGCGGTGGAAAAATCCCGCGTCGGGTCCGTTCTGCCGGTTTTAAGCGCTATTGATAATGCCCAACAAGCCTTTTTTGCCGCGAACGGCCGTTGGGCGCAGGAGTTTGACGAGTTGGATGTTGCCTTGCCGTCCGGCACTACGGTAAGCGACGGCGGATGGGCTACTGGCTCTAACGGTATCCGGTATCATTTATGCCACTCTTGTAATGATTCTATCCGTGCGTATCCAAGCAGAGAGTTGCCTTATTATGTGGAATTTTACCCGGCCGGCTCCCGCATTTGTTGGGCGGAAAATAATCATACGCGGGCTAATAAAATTTGTAAAGGCGTGGCCGGAAAAGATTTTTCTAATAAGGATGCGCATAATACAGGATACAGATTAAATTAACCAACCCCCCGGGTTTTTAACAGGCCCGGGGCGCTTTTTATTATAAAAATTTTTGCAAGGCAAAAACGCCGGCGGACAGCGCGGCTAAACCCATAGCGGCGGCCAGAATTTCTATCGGTTTCGGGCGGTTGGGCACAGGCACATTGGGCAGTGCATTTAAGCGCAGTTGCAAGCGGGCGGGCGCCGCCGCAAATACGGCTAGTGCAAGCAATTTTTGCCACCACGCGGGATAATACCACGCCGCACCCGCGCTCAGCCCCCAAAGGGCATACCAAAACCACGCCGGGAATGTGGGTTTTTTATGCAAATAAATGCAGGTGCGGTTGGCAATTTGAATCAGTTGGTAAAACGAAATGGGCCAGCCGATAGCGCGCCACACCGGGCCGAATTTCAGCGGCGTGCCGGAGGAATTTTTATAGCCTTTCTGCACGGCCGCCCATTGTTTATACGCCCAGTAGAACATATATCCGCCGCCGCTCAAAAACACCAGCAGGAAAAGTTTTACGGCCCCCGTAAAATGGTAGGCGTTGCTTAAACCCTGTTGTTTTAATTGGGCTTTTAAGGCATCCCGCTTGGCTTGGGTGTCGTAATCCCATTGGCGCAGTGTGAAGTAGTAAATCAAATACAAAATCACGCCGACAATTAATAAATCCGGTAAACGTTCCATAGGGTTATTATAGCAATTTGTAGCCCCCAAAACCGCGCGGTATTTGAACAAAAACTTGATGGAATTATAGCGGAGCAGGGGGAAAAAATACTAAAATATATATATCTTAATTTTAGGAACCTAAAAATAATTATATGAATAACACCCGTCAGGACGTAAGAAACGTGGCTATTATCGCCCACGTTGACCACGGCAAGACCACGATTGTGGACTCTTTATTAAAATTTGCCGGAGAATTTAACGTAAAAGAAGACCAAGCCCAAGAAACCGTATTGGACTCCAACCCGTTGGAGCGCGAACGCGGCATTACCATTTTGGCTAAATGTACTTCCATTGAATATAAAAACCATACCATTAACATTGTTGACACCCCCGGCCACGCGGACTTCGGCAGCGAAGTGGAGCGCGTACTGCGCATGGTGGACGGCGCTATTTTAATGGTGGACGCGGTGGAAGGCCCCATGCCGCAAACCCGCTTTGTATTGCGTAAAGCGTTGGCGTTGGGCTTAAAACCCATTGTGGTTATTAACAAAATGGACCGCGAACACGTCCGCCCTAGCGAAGTAGTGGACGAAGTTTTCAACCTGTTTATGGAACTGGGCGCCACGGACGAACAGTTGGATTTCCCGATTATTTACGCTTCCGGCCGCGCCGGTTGGGCTAGCTTAAAAATGGAAGAAAAAGGCAAAGATATTGCCCCCATTTTGGATACCATTTTAAGCCATGTGCCCGCCCCGCTGGCTATGCCGGATGCCCCCTTGCAAATGCAAGTGACCATGCTGGACTACAACAACTTTTTGGGCCATGTGGGCATTGGCCGCATTTTGGCCGGTAAAGTATCGCGCGGGCAAAGCGTGGTGCTAATTCATCACGACGGCTCCACCACCCCCGCCAAAGCCGTTAAAATTGAACGCTTTATGGGCCTTGGCAAGCAGGATTTAGCCAGCGCCAGCGCCGGGGATATTGTGTCTATCGCCGGGTTAGAGGGTGTGGATGTGGGCGATACCATTTGCCAGCCGGATGCCTTAAAAGCCCTGCCGCCGCTTTCCATTGACGAACCGACGATGTCTATGGACTTTATGGTCAACGACAGCCCGTTCTCCGGCAAGGAAGGCAAATTCGTCACCAGCCGCCACTTAAAAAACCGTTTGGAAAAAGAAGCCCAAACCAATGTGGGCCTAAAAGTGGAACAGTTGGAGGGCGAGGGCCGCTTCAAAGTGTATGGCCGTGGGGAACTGCACTTAACCATTTTAATTGAAAATATGCGCCGCGAAGGGTTTGAATTGGCCGTATCTTCCCCGGAAGTAATTTATAAAGAAGAAAACGGACAAATTTTAGAGCCTATGGAATACTTGATTTTGGATATTAAGTCCGAATTTCAAGGGGCGGTGTTTACCATGTTGGGCACGCGCGCCGCTAAGCTGGAAAATATGGTCAGCGAGGGCGAAGACCGCCTGCGCCTGGAATATTTAATTCCGTCCCGCGCGTTGATTGGTTTTAAGAACGAATTTTTAACCAATACCCGCGGTACCGGCATTATGCACCATAGTTTTAAGGGCTTTTATCCCAAAGTAAACGTGCCGCCCTTGCGCCATAACGGGGTTTTAATTGCCAAAGAAGACGGCGAAACCACCCCCTATGCGTTGTTTGCGTTGGAAAACAACGGCGAGCTTTTCTTGGGGCCGAACGTGAAAGTATACGCCGGGGAAATTGTGGGCCAAAACTCCCGCGATAATGACTTGGTGGTAAACCCTTGCAAGGCCAAACATTTAAGCAATATGCGCAGTAAAGCCAGTGACGAATCCTATACGCTTACCCCGCCGCGGGTGATGAGCTTGGAACAGGCGGTGGAATATATTGCGCCGGATGAGTTGGTGGAAATTACGCCTACGTCCTTGCGGCTTAGAAAGAAAATTCTTTCCCACTTGCTGAGAAAGCGCAGTGAACGGGCAAATGAGGAAGAAGAAGCCTAATTGGATGTACGGCTGTTGGTAAGCTAGGTTTTTAATGCGCGGGGAACAAAATAATATTTTGTTCCCCGTTCGCATTTAACGGGCAAACAATTACTCTTGGGGCGGCGCCCCAAACCCCGCCTTACTTTTTTCATTGCAAAAAAGTAAGCAAAAAGCTAGCACCCCGGGAA
>ERZ1034626.2668-NODE-2668-length-10256-cov-13.622880_pt1 | contig 10256 bp, 9 predicted proteins | sample MGYA00520652_ERZ1034626 | MGnify/ENA primary metagenome ERZ1034626 (study PRJEB33766, sample SAMN09781765) | gut metagenome | biome: gut microbiome | host: Homo sapiens | place: Madagascar | study: EMG produced TPA metagenomics assembly of the PRJNA485056 data... | reverse complement strand
AATATTAAATATTATAATTATTTGAGTATATTTTTATATATATTGACAACACAAAGATTGATTTTTTATATTTTAAGTGCTATTATTAAGCAGGTGTGAATAATTCGGGCAAAAATCCCGAATTTTCCCCTATTCACAACAAATAACAAGGAATGATTTGATGCTCAAAAAAAGAGGTGCCGGGGTTCTTCTTCACATTTCGTCAATGCCGTCGCAATACGGTGTCGGTGTTTTTGACGAAAACGCAAGGCACTTTGTTGACAAAATAGCCGATATGGGCTTTACATATTGGCAGGTGTTGCCGTTCAACCCGACCGATAACGCAAATTCGCCGTACTGCTCACCGTCGGCATTTGCTGGCAATTTTCTTTTCATCAACCCCGAGGGATTGAGAGATATGGGGCTTGTCGGCGACGACGATGTGCGCGAAAATATTTATGACGGCACACCGTACACGGCGGATTATGAATTTGCCGCAGAAAAAAGGCTCAAACTTTTGAAAAAGGCTTTTTTGAATATCGGCGACGATGTTGCAAAAGAAATAAAAGCGTTCGAAATCGAAAACGAATGGCTTACCGACTATTCCGTTTTTATGGCTGTAAAAGAGCTTGAAAACGGCAAGCCGTGGTGGGAATGGAGCGACAAACACGCTCACTATTTTGAATGTGTAAAGGATATTTATTCATACGAGGAGGAAGCCGCCTTTTGGAAATTTGTGCAATTTGTTTTTTATAAGCAATGGAACGAATTAAAGGCATATGCAAACAAAAAAGGCATTGCAATTATAGGCGATATGCCGATTTATGTTGCGATGGACAGCGTTGATGTTTGGTCAAATCTCCCGATGTTTTTAATCGACGAAAAAACACTCAAAGTTGAAAAAGTTGCGGGTGTTCCGCCCGATTATTTCAGTGCCGACGGCCAGCTTTGGGGCAACCCGATATACGATTGGGCTGCTATGAAAAAGGACGGTTATTCCTGGTGGATTTCAAGGCTTTCGCACGCGTTGAAAACATATGACACCGTAAGAATTGACCATTTCAGAGCATTTGCATCGTATTGGGAAATTCCCGCAGACAGCAAAACCGCAAAGGTCGGCAAATGGGTTGACGGTCCTAAAATGGATTTGTTCAACAAAATTTTTGACGCACTCGGCAGTAACGCTCCGATTATCGCAGAGGACCTCGGCGTTTTCGGCGACGATGTTGTCAAGCTGCTTGAAGACACAAAATTCCCCGGAATGAAGGTAATCCAATTCGGATTTGACCCGAATTCCGACAGTTCGCATTTGCCGCATAACGCTGCACCAAACTCGATAAATTATGTCGGCACACATGACAATAATACGATTTTGGGATGGCTTTGGGAGGCTGACGAGTCGCAACGCGCATTTGCGCTTGATTATTGCCATTTCAAAGGCGACAATTGGGGCGATGGCGGATACTGTTCGGCATCGTGCCGCAGTATAATTGAGGCGGTATGGCAAAGTGCGTCAAATATAGCAATCATCGCACTTCAGGATATGTGCGGATTCGGCTCCGACGCGAGAATGAACATTCCCGGAGTGCCGGAAAAGAATTGGCGATTCAGAACAACGAGGGACACAATCGACAGCATCGACAGCGAATATTTCAAAAAAATAAACGCCCTTTACAGACGAATGTATCCCGTATTTGACAAATAAAACAGTAGACAACAAAGCAACAAAACGGCAGTGAAGCAATCAAACTTCACTGCCGTTTTTATATTTGCGTTTATCAGTAATTTATGTAGCAAAGATTGAGTGATTTCGGCTCAACCTTGAAATAAAGTTCATTGTAGTCAAAATTTTCACCGTCGCAATTGCCCGGGAGAGGCAAACCGTTTTCCATCCAAATTTTGCCCGATTTTATGTAGCCTGTATGATAAATCTCGCCGCAGGTTTGTTCGCTTGCTGTACCGTTTGAATATTTCGGTATAAGCGGAAGAGCACGCGGAAGCGACAAACCGTCAACAAGCACAAAATTAAGCAATCCGTCATCAAGGACAGAATTCGGCGCAGGGCAAAATCCGCCGCCGTAATAACTTGCGTTGCATATTGCGAAAAGCACATAATCCTTGTCTTTTTCGGTCATTCTGTACTCCTCGCCGGTATCCTTGTTGACACAGGTTATATCAAAACTGATATTGTAATGAAGCGGTTGTAAAAGCACCGGAAGAACGGCGATATCGTATGCCTTGTGACCCAAAAACGGAATCCGTCCGGCAATTTTTCTGCCGATGGTTTCAACCTTTGTGTCAAGACCGAAAGACATAACATTTATGCATTTTTCGCCGTTGTAATCAATCAAATCAATAGGCTTGACATCGTATCTCGGCTTGCCGTTATAAAGTCCGAAAGCCTTGATAACATTTTCAACATTAATTTTTTTTGTGCCGTAGATTTTTTTTGCAAAATCGTTGCCGGTTCCGAGCGGAATAATCATCATCGGCGATTGCTTGCCTGCAAGACCGTTTGCAATTTCGTGAACGGTGCCGTCACCGCCGCATGAAACTATTACACAATTTTTGCCGTATTTTTCGGCATAACGGCTTGCAATATATTTTGCGTCACCCGGTCCGTGCGTTTCTTCAATAATCATCTCGTCATCAACCTGACGAAATGCGGATTTTATTCTCGAAAAAATTCTTCTTTGATTGTCATTTCCCGCTATGGGATTAACTACAAAAACATATTTCATTGATAATTTTCCTCAATTTTAATTAAGCAAAAAAGCCAAAAATCACCTTTTAACGCCTATTCACCAAATCAAATAACCTTTGCTCCGCCAAAAGGTCTGATAACAAGAACATGGCAACTTCCATCGCCGAAAATACTTTCTGTTTCTTTCTTATAAGTATCAAGCATCTCATTTGGAACAAACGCCTGAATTGTGCCTGCAAATCCGCCGCCGTGAACTCTCCAAGCACCCTTACCCTTCAATATTTCCTCACTCACGGCAAGTGCAAGAGAAAGCTTTTGTTCGGTTGGATTTTTCGGAGTATATACATTTTGATTAAGCATAAACGATGAGCGTCCGGAGTCGATAATAACTCGCTTAAAGCCCTCAAAATCGTTGCTTTCAAGGCATTCAACAGCCTTTTCGACACGCTTATTTTCGTTATAGAAATGGATTGCTCTCAAAATTGCTCTGTCATTTACCCGTCCGACAATTTGCGGCAAAGCGGCAAAGAAATCATCATATTCGATTTCGCGCAAAACAGACTTGCCCATCGCCTTTGCAACAGACTCCATTTCCTCTCTGACAGCGGCATAATCATCTGTCAAATCAGAGTGATTTCCGCCGGTGTCAAGTATACAAAGCGAATGTCCGGATTTTGAAAAATCAAAATCAACTTTTTTGATAATCGGCTGTGATGTCGATTTAAAATCAATTGTAACAAACGAGCCGACAGACGATGCCATTTGGTCAAGAAGTCCACACGGCTTGCCAAAAAATACATTTTCGCTGTATTGTGCAACCTTGGCAATATCAACCGGGTTGATTTTTCCGTCATTATAAAGATACGACAAAACAGTGCCCAAAAGCACCTCAAATGCCGCAGATGAGGACAATCCCGAGCCGCCCATAACATCAGAGGTGGTATATGCGTCAAATCCCTTAACTTCAAAGCCGAGGTCTTTGATTCCTGCCGCAACGCCCTGAACAAGCGTTGTTGATGAGCCGAAATTCTTTTCGTTCGGTGTCAAATCGTTTAAATCAACAACATTCATTCTGTGCCCCTTTGATTTTACACGAATGATATTGTCGTCATTTTTACTTACAACAGCGATTGCGTCAAGATTGATTGACGCCGCCAAAACTTTGCCGTTGTTATGGTCGGTATGATTACCGCAAACCTCCGTTCTTCCCGGTGCGGACATAATCGAAACCTCTCTGTCAAAGCCGAAAAGCTCGCCGAAGGAATTGAGTGCCTCAACATAACGCGGCTTTTGAAGGTCAACCGCACCGTCGGTCAGATAAACAGCCTTGAGATTGCTGTCATAAGCGCCGTTTTGCATTGCACTTATTAATTCTTTAACATTCATAAATTACTCTCCTAAAGTACAATTTTATATTTTTCCTTTTCGCTGAAAATCAGCAGTGTTTTATTCATTTGATTTGATTTGATGCCATAAAAAATATTAAAGCACAGGCTTGTGATGCCCACAAATCCTACCAAAATCATAACCATAATTATAAATCGCGGCGAAAACGGGTTTTTGATTTCCGCACCGATTCTGGTGTAAATATAAAGTCTCGGAAAAAAGCCGAGCAGGCTCAAAAGGCAATAATACACAAAGTCATACCTAAGCGAGCCGTAGTATTTTGAAACCATGCCGAGCGGAACAATCGGAACAAGGCGTGAAAGCGGCAAAACATAAGGATTTCCGTTGCCTTTAAACTGAATCCAATCGCGTATAAAGCGCATTTGCTTAATGTTTAAAATCATGCCTGCCCAGCCGCCGCCTATCCACATTCCCTCAAAATATTTGACGCAGAAAAAGAACATAATTCCGGCAATATTTATCAGCAAAGCCTCTCTTATCGGAAATACCATACCCGATATAACGCAAAGAAAGCTCAACGGAATCGGGAGCTGGCATTTTGCGATATACAACGCGGCAATGCAAACAAGAATTTCCCTTTCCGTGTCGAGGTTTGCAACAGCCTTGTCAATCCTTTCAAGCACTGAAATAATCGCGTCAAACCTTGTTTCAAGTTTTGTGTGATTAATAAGCATTATTCCGAGCAAAACAAGCAAAACAAGCGTTACAAGCACAATTATGCTCGAAATCAGGTTTGTTTGATATCGTTTTGTTTTTTTCATATGCTAAAACACTCCGTAAGGTGTTACTCCTCTATCTCCTTATAGTTACCGAGAAATGTAAATTCCGGCAGTTCGTCATAAAGAGCACAAAGCAAATCAAGCGTAGCCTCATCCTTAACCGAGCCAAGCACATCGGCATAAAAATTGTAGTCAAATTTGCCGTTTGCAACGGGGCGCGATTCAAGTTTGGTGAGGTTTAAGCCTGTCATTGAAAATCTGCCGAGCACACGGTATAGCGAGCCTGTTTTGTGCGGAGCAGAAAAAATAAGCGAAATTTTGTCGGCGTCTTTGCCGATAAAAAGCTCCTTTGAAATTACTATGAATCTTGTAGAGTTGTTAGAAATGTTTTGAATATTCTTTTTAAGAATTTTGAGTCCGTATTTTTTTGCCGCGTCCTCACTGCATATAACGGCAATATTGTTTTTGTCGCTTGACGCAACAAATTTTGCCGCCGCGGCAGTATTAGTAAAGTTTATTCCCGTGAAATCGAAATTTTTGAGGAATATGTTGCACTGACTGAGAGCCTGGGGATGCGAATAAACATCCTCAATCTCCTCATAAGCCGTACTTTTCTTTGCGGCAAGGCAGTGACAAACTTTCAAATCATACGCTCCCACAACATAAAAACGATATTTCATTATAAGGTCATATGATTCGTGCACCGAGCCTGCCGTTGAATTTTCAACGGGAATAACGCCGAATTTTGCCTTGTTTTGATTAACAGCTTCAAAAACATCCTCAAATTGCTTGTAAAAATGAATCGGCGAGTCATCGAAAAGTGCTCTTGCCGCCTTTCCGCTGTACGCGCCGTCAACACCCTGACAAGCTATCGGCTCGCCGTGGGCAAGCAATCCCTCGTTTTTGATTGCACCCATAACGGAATCACGCAGTTGCTGGCCTCCGCCGATAATCTTGTGCTGGAGTGCTCTCGAAGCATCCATAATAGCCGAAAACACGGTTTTAATCGTTTCTCCCTTATCGCCGCATTTTGCACCGACATCGTTTAAAATCTGCTGTTCGCGCTCCTCGTTGAGAACCGGGATTCCCCTTGCGACCTTATACTCGGCAACTTTTTTTGAGCATTCCATTCTGTCAAGCAAAAGCGGAATAAGCTTTTCGTCTATATCGTCAATTTCTTTTCTTATTTCTAAAAGATCCATTAAAAAGTTTTTCCTCTATATCATCAAATCTAAAAGCCCCAAAGCGACAGCCGCCTCAATAACCGGCACTGCGCGCGGAACTATGCAAGGGTCGTGTCTGCCCTTGATAACGAGCGTTTCGTTTGTCATTGTTTGGAGATTAACGCTCCTTTGCTCCTGCGAAATTGAAGGAGTCGGCTTAATTACCGTGGAAACTATAATCGGAGCCGAAGTCGTCATTCCGCCGAGAACACCGCCGTTGTTGTTAGAAAGAAGGGCAACCCTGCCGTCCTTAATCTCGTATCCGTCATTAACACTTGACGCATTTTTGTCGGCAAAGCCGAATCCCAAGCCGAACTCAACGCCCTTAACTGCGGGAACACCGAAAAGTATCGACGCAAGTTTGCTTTCAACGGTGTCAAACATATTACCGCCGACGCCGACAGGCAATCCGATTGCGGCACATTCAATAACACCGCCGACGCTGTCTTGACTCATTCTGAAACGCTCTATTTCATCGCGCATTTTCGGCTCGACATCGCCGTTGATAACCGAAAATGATTTTTTTGTAAGCTCGTCAAGCAAACTTTCGTCAACATCGTTATAATCGAATTTATCATCGAAAACAGAGCCGATTTGCCTTATATGAGCGCCGATTTTAACGCCTTTTTGCTCAAGAATTTGCTTTGCAACCGCACCTGCAAAAACTATCGGCGCAGTGAGCCTGCCGCTGAAATGACCGCCGCCTCTGACATCGTTAAATCCGTTATATTTAACATAAGCCGGATAGTCGCTGTGGCTCGGTCGCGGAACAGTCATCAAATTTGCATAGTCGCCACTTTTCGTGTTTGTGTTCTGTATCACCATTGCAAGAGGTGCGCCGGTTGTGATGTCATTGAGTACACCCGACAAAATATGCGGAATATCCTTTTCAAGTCGAGGTGTTGCATATTTGTCCTTACCCGGAGCACGCCTTGACATATCGAGATAGATTTTATCCATATCAAGCTTAGCGCCCGCCGGCAAGCCGTCTATGACACAACCTATTGCCTCGCCGTGGCTCTCGCCGAAAACAGACACCTTTATATTATCGCATATCACAGATGACATCCGCTTTTCCTCCTAAGGAATTATAATCATTATAAAAATCGGGATAAGTTTTGTTTACGCTTTGCGCGTCGCTGATTCGCGTTTCGCCGTTTGCGCACAAGGCGGCAACGGAAAACGCCATCGCAATTCTGTGGTCATTATATCCGTCAAGCATTGCACCGTGTGACTCGCCGCCGACGATAACCATACCGTCCTGCCTCTCACAAGCGTCAACGCCCATTTTTTTAAGGTTTGAAACAACGCTTGTTATTCTATCTGACTCCTTGAGTCTGAGGCGCTCACCGCCGCAAATAACGGTTGTTCCCTTTGCATATGCAGCGGCAACGGCAATAGCCGGCACCGTGTCGGGAATATCGGTTACATCAACAGTAATACCGTTAAGGCTTGATTTTTTGCACCTTATCGTGTTCCCATCGGTTGTAATATCGGCACCGAAGCGCTTTAAAACATTTATTATTTCTTTATCGCCTTGGGTTGATGTCAAATCAAGCCCTTTCAGCGTAATATCGCCGCCGATTGCGCCTGCGACAAGAAAAAATGCCGCCTGCGACCAGTCGGATTCGACCGTATAATCTCTGACTGTGTATTTTTGTGAGCCTTTAACAAAATAGCCGTATTCCGTTTCTTGAACGGCAATTCCGTAATCGGACAAGATTTTGATTGTCAAATCAACATATGGCTTTGACTCAAGCTTTGTCGTAATGACTATTTTACTGTCGCCGTCAAGTAACGGCAACGCAAACAGCAAGCCGGTTATATACTGCGAGCTTATGTTGCCGGGTATCTCAAACACTCCGCTTGTGAGCTTTCCCTTGATTGAAAGCGGAATTTTGCCGTTTTCGCAAATGCATTCTACGCCGTGCTCCGGAAGCAAACGCAAATATTCCGTAATCGGTCTTTCGGGCAACCTACCGGAGCCGACAAAGGTGCATTTTCTGCCGAGAGCCGCCGCAACGGGTATCATAAAACGAAGCGTGTTGCCCGACTCAATGCAATCTATCGTGTCACTGCCTGAATTGAGTGCCGAAATAACCTGTTTCATCGCCCTCATATCGTTTGATGATGTAATGGGTCGCACACTGCCTGCACCTGCCAAAAACGAGCAAATCATCGCCCTATGAGCGGCGGATTTAGACGGCGGAACTGTTATTTCACCGCTGAGTATTGAGTTTTTAAGCCTGACAATGCTCATAAATTTATTTTAAGCCGAAAAATTTCGGTATTTCCTCATACTTGATTTTTTTGTTGTAGCCGCATCCGATTTCCGAAATCAATGTGAAATTGATTGAATCGGAAGTTCTTTTTTTATCGGCATTCATGGCAGAAATGATGCTTTCGAGTGAGTTTGTGTCTGCCGTTCTTAAATTGTATTTTTCAAGGAGTCGTGCAATTCGCTCGGAAGTGCCTTTTTCCAAAAGTCCCTGCTCCTCTTCGGCTTTTGTTATCAAAACCATGCCCATTCCGACAGCCTCGCCGTGCGAAACATCCTTAAAACCATGCAGTTTTTCGATTGCATGTCCGCCCGTATGACCGAAATTGAGCTGAGCTCTTTCGCCGTGCTCCTTCTCATCATTTTCAACAACGCGCGCTTTCAATGCGTCACATTCGTAAATAATTTCGTCAATAACATCAACTGCATTGTTGTTTTCAATCTTCTCAAATAGCGATTTGCTTTTTATACAGCCCATCTTGATTGCCTCTGCCAAGCCGTCAGAAAAGAAATGCGGGCTGAGCGTGTCGAGAGTGTTTGGGTCAACCAAAACAAGTATCGGCTGATGAAATGCGCCGCACAAATTTTTGCCCTGCGGCAAATCTACGGCTGTTTTACCGCCGACCGATGAATCAACCTGTGCGAGCAGTGAAGTCGGTATTTGAACAAAATCAATGCCTCTCAAATAGATTGCGGCGGCAAATCCTGCCATATCGCCTACAACACCGCCGCCGAGTGCAACGGCAATGTCACTGCGTGTAAACTCGTTTTCTGCCATAAATTCGACCATTTTGATTATTTCGGCAGGTTTTTTTGAGCTTTCACCGGCAGTGAAAATATATTCATAAACATCAAATCCGCTTGCTTTAAGCGAAGCCTTAACGCTCTCACCGTAGAGAGGAAAAACATTTGTATCGCTGATAATGCAAACCTTTTTTGCTTTTGAAATTTTGCTGATATATTCGCCGCAATGAGCCGTAATTCCCTTTTCAATGAGAATATCATAGCCATTGTCGACATTGACGGTAAGTTTTTTCATTATCCGATTTCTTCCTTAATCTTATTCGCCTTGTTCATCAGGACCTTAAGCTGCTCTGTGTCATCGTTAACAATGTTGTATTTGAATTTCATCAAATTTGAAACAAGGTCGTCAATTTCTGCCACAAGGGCTTTTTTGTTGTCGATAAACAAATCTGCCCACATGTCTGCATTAATTCGTGCAACGCGGCTCACATCACGGTATGAGCCTGCCGAATAGCCCGAATGCATAGGAGCGAGCGGTGAAAGCACATATGAGCATGCGAGAACGTGCGCAATTTGTGAAGTAAAAGCAATCATCTCGTCGTGATGCTCCGGTGTTGTGACAACCGTGCGTGCAAAGTGCATATCTTCTGCAAGGCCGAGTAGTGCGTCGACCTTGTTCTTAGGCGTGTCCTCATACGGTGTGCAGATAAAGCTTGCGTTGTCAAACAAATTGTCAAGGCTGTTGTCATATCCGCCGACCTCACGGCCTGCCATCGGGTGTGCGCCGATATAGTAAAATTTGAAATTGTATTTTTCGTTATATTCCTTAACCGCGTTGCAGATTTTTGATTTAATGCCGCAAGAATCGGTTACGACGGAATCCTGCTTAAAACTGTCCCTGTGCTCCACGATAAAAGGAACAATCGCCTCGGGATAAAAATTGATGAATGTGATGTCGGCTTGCGAAATCAAATCGTCAATATCGCCGGTTTTATCAATCGTACCGTCACGAAGCGCTTTTTCGGTAACTGATTTTGTTCTGTTCCAACCGAGAACGATGTGACTCGTATTCTTTTTTATCTGCTTGGCAAGGCTTGCGCCGATTAAACCAAGGCCGCAAATTAAAATGTTCATTTTATATCTCTTTTCTGTGCGAATCTGTCAACTCGCCTAAAATCACATATTAATAATAATATATAAAT
>ERZ1034626.2664-NODE-2664-length-10262-cov-3.377388_pt1 | contig 10262 bp, 8 predicted proteins | sample MGYA00520652_ERZ1034626 | MGnify/ENA primary metagenome ERZ1034626 (study PRJEB33766, sample SAMN09781765) | gut metagenome | biome: gut microbiome | host: Homo sapiens | place: Madagascar | study: EMG produced TPA metagenomics assembly of the PRJNA485056 data... | reverse complement strand
GGGCGGGGTCAGCGTTTTGTATGCCTCCCGAACCCCCATGGGCCGGTAGCAGATGATTTTATACCGGGTGTCAAAACAACTGTTGTCCACCAAAACCTGACAGACATTCCGTACCGTAGCCTCGCAGTCGAACAGCTCCGGCACCACCACGGTCCGCACCTCCGGCAGCTTTCCGTTTTCCGCCAACCAGTGCAGATTCTTCAGCACCGCGGCATTGTCCTGTCCGGTCACCCGCTTGTGCTCCTCCGGCGTCCATGCCTTAATATCCAGCATCACCCCGTCCGTCACCTGCATCAGCTCCGGGTCGGAAGAAAAATCATAACTGCCGTTGGAATCCAGCAGCGTATGCAATCCCTCGGCTTTTGCCAGCGTCAGAAATTCCACCAGAAAGTCCCGCCAACGGGTACATTCTCCCCCGGAAACGGTAACGCCCCGAATAAATGGCATGTTCTTCCGAACCGCCGCCATTACCTCTTCCGCCGTAAGTTCCCGGGTTCTGGGAGAGGACCCGTGGGGGCAGTGATGAAAGCACTCATCGCACAAAACGCATTTGGTAATATCGTAATGCACCCGACCGTCCACAAATGTGAGCGCCTGTGGCTTGCAGTACGGTACGCAAGCGCCGCAGTGCAGACAGGTGTGAATGGTCTCCGGGTTGTGACAATACCGGCAGTTGAACCCGCAACCCTGCAAAAACACAGCCGTCCGGTTTCCCGGTCCGTCCACACTGCTGAACGGAATGATTTTATTGACTGTAGCCCGAACCATAACTCACCGAATCCGACGGTCCAGAATCTTATTGTTCTTCACGGAACCAAGGCCCAGACCCGTGGTATTCTGGCGCACATTGTGACCTGCGTCCAGTTTTTCCATCTCGCTGCGTTTGACCAGATAGCCGGTCACGCGAATCACATCGCTGTCGCTTCCGTAGAAGGACAGATACCGCAGGTTGATGCCCATACCGCCCCGGATAATATCCAGCACATACTGGGGATTTTTGTGAACCGTCAGGTCCATGGGGAAAATATCACCGGTGCCGGAGGGGAAGTAATGATGGAACAGTTTCAGCACGTTCAGATGGTCCACCAGCTCGTCCGGCTCTTCCCCAATGGGAATCCGGGTGCCGGGTGCGCAGTTCTTGTCGTCTGCCAGACCCACCTGTGCATGGAGCAGGAAGTGACCGCCGGTGCATTCGCAGTAGGGGTTCACATGGTGGTCGTTGAAATCCTTGATAATCTCCATGATTTCCACGCCCAGCTGATTGGCCCGGTCGCTGTGTCCGAACCGCTCGTGGCAGCCTTCCATTTCCAGCAGCGTGTTCACGCATTCTGCCATGCCCACCAGACCGTACATTGCGGTGAACTTCTCCCGTTTCACAAAGCCCTCGGTCACCAGGAAACTATCCCGGAACCAGCCGCTTTCTTCCACCAGGAACCGAATCCGCTCGTCCATATACCGCGCCATAATGTCGCAGACATAAGGCAACTGATTGGTTTTGAAATCCTCAATACTCTTTGACCGTTTTGCAATGTTGGACAAAATCAGACGGCACAGCGTATAAGAGCCGCCGCCCTTGTACAGTCCGTTGTAGCAGCTTGCAATGCAGTAATCGTCTCCCAGTTCGGAGCGGAACATCTCATCGTTTGCAAAGCTGGGTTTTGCGGAATGGAGCGCGCAATCGATTCCGGCCAACACAAACTCGTCCGGCGTATCCTTGGACACCCGCATGGTCAGGTTGGGCACGGCATTTTCCAGTTCAGCCTCCACCTGCAGCAGCAGATAGCCGAACCGGGTTGCCTTGGGTCCGATGTCCGCATGGCAGAAGGAGTCCAGAATCGTCCGGTCCACCATCGTCAGCCACAGCCGCAGCGCTTTTTTCACTTCCTCATCACTCAAATCGGTGATATAGGGGTCCAGCAGCGTATCCAAATCGCCGATATACACCGGATAGTTGGTGATACTGGGGATATTGTGATACATAATCATCAGATTGTTCAGCGCCTCGTAGAAATCCCCCGCAGGTCCCAGCTGCAAAAATTCGCTGCCTTCCTTCAGGAACTTCTCAAAGTCAATGCAGATGTACCGGGGCCGATAGGGTGCGTCACCCTCGTTCAGGTTACAGATGCACTTGGTATCAAAGTCGCACCGCATCAATTCGTCCAGACCTTCCGGCTCATCCAAAACCGTCAGAAAGTTCTCCGCCGCTCTGGCCAGATTCGTCACCTTCTGCTCATGACTGGTGGTGGGGTCCGTCAAATCATGGTAGATTGCCTGCCGCTTTTCTTCAATCATTTCCGGCGTTAATACACGTTTCATAGCAAACCTCCTATGTCGCAAAAACTCTATGTCCTCATCGTCATAAAAACCGCGTGAAAAAAGCGCAGCAATCGGATGATAAATTGTCATAGCATGTCGTTTACATTCTAACATGATTGATGAAAAGTTTCTACCATTTTTCGCTGAAAAATAAAAAAACGTACCACAAAAAGTGGTACGTTTTTGAGATAGCTTTTTGATTAGCCTGCCAGAGTGAATGCGGGGCACTCTTCCACGGTGGAAGGAACGGTCACTTTGCCGTCCAGAATCTGCTGCTTCACGTCTTCCACAGCAGCAATCACGTCCTCGCTCAGCAGATCCTGAGTGGGAGCGATGTCAACGCCGCCGTTGGACAGGTCGTACAGATGCTCACCGCCGACGAACTCGCCGTTCAGAACAGCCAGAGAGATGTCCTGAGAAGCGATGTCAACGCGCTTCATAGCAGAGGTCAGAACGGTTTCGGGAGCCAGGTAAGACTGGTCGGAGTCAACGCCGATTGCGTAGATGCCGCTGTCAGCGCAGGTAGCAATCACGCCGGCACCGGTGCCGCCGGCAGCATGGTAGATGATGTCAGCGCCCTTGGTGATCATGTCGGTAGCAGCTGCGGAACCAGCAGCAGCGTCAGCAAAGCTGTTTGCATTGTACTGCAGAACGGTTGCATCGGGGTTAGCAGCCAGAACGCCGGAGACATAGCCCACGCCGAATCTGTTCATGTTGTCGGAAACCATGCCCTGCACGTAACCAACGGTATTGGTCTTGGTGGTCATGCCTGCAACCACGCCTACCAGGTAGGAAGCCTGCTCCTGAGCGAACATCAGGCAAGCAACGTTGGGCAGATCAGCATTGCTTGCATCATCGATGATAGCAAACTTCTGATCGGGGTTCGCCTCAGCAGCCTCGCGGGTAGCGTCAGCCAGCATGTAGCCCACGCAGATGATCAGGTCGTAATCCTCGTCCAGGAAAGTGTTGATGTTTGCGGAGTAGTCAGCGTCGGTGGAGCTTTCCAGGTACTGCACTTCGATAGCGTCGTTCTCAGCAGCCAGTTCCTGCAGGCCTTCCCATGCGGACTGGTTGAAGGACTGGTCGTTCACGCCGCCCACGTCGGTCACCATGCCGACTTTGATGGTGGTGGTCTCTTCGCCCTGATTGTCATCATCGGTAGTGGTGTTCTTCTTCTCGCCGCAAGCAGCCAGAGTAAAGACCATAGCCAGAGCCAGAATCAGAGCCAGAATCTTTTTCATGTTCATGTTGTTTCATCCTCCTGATTTTTTTATACTTTACCGCGTGTGCGCGGATAGTACACAGAAATTTACACGATGTTTTTAACATGATGAATACAATTGTTCCGCCGCCCCATTTATGTAAAAAAGGCCGCAAGAAACCCGCAAGGTTTCCTCAATTTCACGTTAAGTATACAACAAGTACAAATCGAAATCAATAGGAAACCATGCAGAAATGTGTATTTTTACATTTTGCTCATCTTTACAGCCGTGTCCAGCGCGATTTCAATCATCTGGGTCATGGCGGTCTGTCTCTGCTCCGCGGTCAGATTCTGACCGGGCACCGTGAGATGGTCGGAAATGGTGCACAGGCACAGCGCCCGTTTCCCGGCCCGGGCAGCCTGCATATACAAGCCGGCAGCCTCCATTTCCACCGCCATAACGCCCATGCGCGCCCAGTCGGTATTGGGGATTTTTCCGTCGCCGTCATAGAAAATATCGGAAGAGAGAATATTGCCCACATGCATCTGAATGTTCTTTTCTGCGGCAGCCTCTACCGCAGCGGACAGCAGGGTGTAATCCGCAATGGGGGCAAAGGTTCCGGGCAAACCGAACTGGCAGGCAAAATTGGAATCGGTGCAGGCGCCCATACCGGCTACCACATCCATTACGTTGAGCTTGTCGTTGATTGCACCGGCGCTGCCGATACGAATGATGTTGTCCACATCATAGAAGTTATACAGCTCATAGCTGTAAATACCGATGGACGGAATCCCCATACCGCTGGCCTGCACCGTCACGGGAACGCCCTTCCATGTACCGGTGTAGCCCTGCACACCGCGAACATTGTTCACCAGTACGGGGTCGGTCAGGAAATTTTCGGCAATGAATTTTGCCCGCAGGGGGTCGCCGGGCATCAATACGGTTTTGGCGATTTCACCGGCTTTGGCTGTATTATGGGGGGTTGGAATCTGAGACACAGGAAATTCCTCCTTCGCGTTATTTTTTTGTCTCTATGGTTTCAATTATAATGTAGGAAACCTGTAAAGTCAAATTGCATATTCGATCGAAGTATGTTAAAATCATGTAAACTTTGAGAAAATGCTTCGGAGGAGAGAAAAGCATGGGTGTTCTGACCATTGGCATTGCCGGCGGTTCCGGTTCCGGAAAAACCACAATCACCAACCGCATTGTGGAACGATTCGGAGACGATGTTTCCGTAATTTACCACGATAATTATTATAAAGCCCACGATACTATGAGTTATGAAGAGCGTTCCCGGCTGAACTATGACCACCCGGACGCTTTTGAAACGGACCTGATGATTCGGGATTTGCAGCAGCTGAAAGCCGGCCATGAGATTCATTGCCCGGTGTATGACTATACTGTGCATAACCGGTCCCAGGAAACCATTTTGGTCAAGCCCGCCAAGGTCATCATTGTGGAGGGCATTCTGATTTTGGCAGAGCCGGAACTGTGCAATGAAATGGATATCCGCGTCTTTGTGGATACCGATGCCGATGTGCGGATTCTGCGGCGCATTATCCGGGACGTCAATAAACGGGAGCGCACGTTGGAATCTGTGGTCACCCAGTATCTGACCACCGTAAAGCCGATGCACGAGGCATTCGTTGAGCCCAGTAAGAAAAATGCCCACATCATCATTCCCGAGGGCGGCCAGAATCTGGTGGCATTGGACATGGTGATGGAGCGCATCAAAGCCCATCTGAATTCCTGAGGAGACGCGCATGGCAAAATTATATTTCAAATACGGCGCCATGGGTTCTTCCAAATCCGCTCAGGCACTGATTACAAAATTCAATTACGAGGAATTGGGAATGTCCGTCTGGCTCATCAAACCCAGTGTGGATGACCGGGACGGCGCGGATATTGTCCGCTCCCGCATCGGTCTGCAGGCTGTGGCGCAGGTGATTACCCCGGAGCAGAGCATCAAGGAGGCTTATCAAGCCGCCGGAAAACATGACGTGATTATTTCCGATGAATCCCAGTTCTTTACGGAAACCCAGATTGAAGAGCTCCGGGATATGGTCGATGACGAAGACGTTCCCGTGCTGTGTTTCGGTCTGCGTACGGACTTTCTGACCCGGTTCTTCCCCGGCTCTCAGCGGCTGATGGAGCTGGCCGATTCCATTACGGAAATCAAAACCGTCTGCTCCTGCGGCAAAAAAGCCACGGTAAATGCCCGCATTGACGGCAACGGCAATATCATCACCGAGGGCAGTCAGGTCTTTTTAGGCGGCAACGACTCCTATGTGGCCATGTGCCATAAATGCTGGAAAGACAAAATCGCCCGGCAGTCCGGCTATGCCGATACCCTGTTTGAAACCAAATAATTTCCCCATTAAACGCAAAACTCCGGAGCGGTAGGAACCGTTCCGGAGTTTTTTTATTACAGCAGTCGAATACACCGGGAAATATACGCAATGGCGTCCTGCCCGGTGAGACATTGCTCCGGCGGCAGCGCCTCCATGTGGTCCAGCCAAACATTCAGCTGCCGGTTCATACCCGTGGAAGAAACAGTATATGCCACCCGGTCCCGATTTTCCTCGTTGGTCAGCGCAAATGCCGTGTGCTGACTTAAAAACAGCGACGTGGGCAAATCGTCATAGCTGCAAATGCTGTTCTGGGTGGAGAGAATGTACAGCTTTCCGGGATTCTCCTGCAGCTGCCGGAGCATGTACTGCAAATGAACCAACCGATCTTCCGGCGCAATTTCCACCGTACTGCCGAAAGCCATCAATTTGCCGGTGTAAATATAGTCCACCAGCGCGGACTGATACAGCAAAATCGACTCGAAAAACTGAGAACCGTCCAAAAACAGCCGCTGCTTTTTCATCATTTCCTTTTGCCCGCTCAGCAGCTTTTCCTGCAATTCCTCCGGGAAGAACAGGGGCTGCATCCGTTTCAGCAAGCAGCGGCACCGGGGCTGCATGAAGTAGTCCAGAAAATACTGGTTTTGCAGCAGCTTTCCCAACGGCTCCCGTTGGGTCATTGCCGGTCGATTCCGCACATAGTTCGCCGCAGACACGCCGTATTTTCCCACCACTTCCGGGTCACGGGTCTCCATCAGCTGCATCTCCCGGGAAAACGGCACCCGGAGATATTGCAGCAACAAACCGTCCCGAATCAGGTAAATATACCCGGCTTTTCCGTTTCGATATTCGTAGAATTCATAGGTAATTTTCTGCCGCAGACCCATCAGATAGCAAAACGACCGGCAAGAAATATCCACCCGCTCCGCCAGCTCGTCCAAGTCCACAAACTGCAAAATCCGCACAGAGCAATCCGGACCCACAGCGTCCAAAACCCGCTGAAAGAAGAATTCATTGTTCTTGAATTGCGCGTGAATGGGCATAGTGCAAACCATTTCCAGCTGCCGGTTGCTGTTGGAAAGCTCCCGCAGCGATTCAAAAATGCTCTCCGGAAATCCCACCGTTTCCTTAACGGAAGACAGCGAGGCATTGCATTGTTCCGATTTCACGGTGCGGGGCACCATCTGTTTCCGGTCGGCGCGGTAAGTGTCCATCAGCAGCTGAAGCAGCGCCCCGGAAAAATCCGCCACATCATTGGAATCCTCACATTCCAAGGCAAAGCGCTCCACGATTTCTCCCCGCCGCTCCGGCGGGCAGTTTTCTCCCAGATAACCGGCCATTTGCCCCAGCAGCGCGTCATTGTTCCGCAGCGCCGGCAGTTTCTGTCCGCTGATCCAGCGGCTGACATAAGACGCGTCATACCCCAGCGCCGCCGCAAGATTGCATCGTTTCACGCTGCATAGTCCGGTCAGCTCTCCCAAAATTTCTCCGAATCGCATATTTCTCCGCCCTCCTGCCCTATTCCTTGAACAGTCAACTTTCCTCTTGCCCACATCTTTTCAACATTTTTGGCATTTTCCTGCCTTCCATTATAATTCCCGCCCACCGATTCCGCAACAAAAATCTGATTTTCCAACATTTTGCGGTACTTGCCCACATTTTAGTCAAGTTGTCAACTTGCGGCAATTTTCCGCAACCACATGCATTTCCATACCGTCTCCCCATCTGTTACAATGGTACTATCCAAAGAAAAGACGCTATGAAAGGAGCAATCACTTATGACCATTGATGCGGATAAAGGCATTCTGGAACTTGCCGAGGCAATTTTGCAGCAGGCCGGACTGCCCTACACTCCCGAGCAGGTAAACGAAATCCCCGCCATTCTCGCCGCCAAAAACCGGTATTTCTGGTGCATTGACAACCAGCTGTTTGATATGATGCCGGATGTATTCACGGAAGAGGGTTTCCGTACCTTCTGGAGCGGCCGTCCCGGCAATACCGACCGGAACAAGCAGGTGGAGCAGAACCGCCGGACCTGCGGCGCCGATATGGTGCCCATGCACTTCGGCTATAACCAGATTGTTCGGTTCACCGGTCCCCGCAGTGCACAGCTGCTGACCAAAATGCACGATTACCACACCTACAAAGACAACGGCGATACCTATTCTGGCTACGGTTTGTATGTAGACGATCTGGTCAAGTGCGATGACGACCGTTGGCGGATTCAGACCCTGCGTCTGACCTACCGTCTGTTGGACGGAAAACTGAGACAGCAATAATCAGAAAGAGCTATCATTTGAAGGAGGCATTCTTATGGATCGTTTGAAAGGTAAAGTTGCGATTATCACCGGCGCTGCCGGCGGTATCTGCCATAAAGCATCGGAGCTGTTCTGCCAGGAAGGCGCAAAGGTTGTCATGGTCGATATTGACCCTCAGGTAGAGGAATTCAGCAAAGCCATCAACGAAAACGGCGGCGATACCGTTGCTGTGGTTGCTGATGTGTCTCAGCGGGATACTTGGGTACACCTGCAGGAGCTGGCAGTGGAAAAATACGGCCGGATTGATACCGTTGTCAACGGCGCCGCCGCATTCTCTCCTCCCACCCATGACTGGGCATACATCACTTCCGAGATGATTTACGACGTCATGCGGGTCAACATCGACTCCATGCTCTATTCCTATCAGACCGTGCTGCGGTACATGATGAAGAACAAGATTCAGGGCAGCTTCCTGAACTTCTCTTCCTCCACCGGTCTGGCCTACAACGGCAGCGCCATTCAGGGTTATCCCTTCTCCAAGGCTTGCATCAAGCTGGGCACCCAGAACATGGTCAACCAGGTCAGCAAGAAATACGGTATCCGTTTCAACTGTCTGGCGCCCAACTACGTTTGGGTTCCCAAGCAGGAAAAGGTTTGGGATATGTACCACGATCATTTCGTAGCCGCAACCCCCATGCCCTACACCGGTATGCCGGAAGACGCCGCTTGGGCCATTGTGTACCTGAGTTCCGACGAGGCACGGTACATCAACGGCGTTTGCCTGCCCGTAGACGGCGGCTGGTACGTCAAGAAGGATTGATTCCGTCGGGAAACCGGAATCTCATCTTTCTCACATCTCCCGATTTTCAGATTCCCCGCCCCCTGCGGGCGGGGAATCATGGTTTCTTTCCCCATCGTTCCGCAATCGGGAATTCATTTTAGACTTTTAAACAGCAATAAGGAGAGGTAGCATGTCAACACTTTTGGCACAACCGATGAAAATCGGTACAATGGAATTGAAAAACCGTATGGTCATGGCCCCCATGGGCACTGCCATCGGCAATATGGACGCCAACATGGTGGAATATTTTGTAGAGCGCGCAAAAGGCGGCGCCTCCATGATTTTCTGCAACATCAAAGGTTCCGATTCCTTTGAATCCACGGAGCACTCCATTTTCTTCTGCCCGGAAACGGAAACCCTCTTCCGGCAGGTAGTGGAGCGCAGCCATGCTTACGGCTGCAAGGTGGGCGCACAAATCATGCCCGGCGAAGGCAGAATCGGCGGCCCCAGTACAAAATATCGGGTGCCCATCTGCGCCTCTGCCGTGCCTTGGCTGCACATGGCAAAGCTCATGTGCCACGAGCTGACGGTCGACGAAATTCATCAGATTGAATCCGATTACCGCAAGAGCGTGGAAAGCGCCGTGCGCTGCGGCGCAGACTGCGTGGAAATTCACGCTTACGGCGGCTATCTGACCGACCAATTTCTGACCAAACGCTGGAACCATCGTACCGACGAATACGGCGGCAGTCTGGAAAATCGCGCCCGGTTCCTGAAAGAGCTTATGGACATCTGCCGTGAAGTGGGCGGCCCGGACTTCCCTATCATCGTCAAGTTCACCCCGGACCATTACATGGACGAGCCGGATTACCGCACCATCGACGAGGGCATCGAGCTGGCCAAGCTGTTGGAATCCTACGGTGCCGCCGCGCTGCATATTGACGCCGGCTGCCACGAAAACTGGTATCTGGCCATGCCCCCTGCCGGTATTCAGGAAATGACGCTGCAATCCCGTTCCGCAAAAATCATCAAGCAGGTGGTCAATATCCCCGTAATGACCCACGGTCGGTTCGGCGATGTGCAAAAAGCGGAATCCGCGCTCCGGAATCAAGTTTGCGACTTCGCGGTCATCGGCCGCGGCTTACTGGCTGACCCGGACCTGCCCAATAAAGTCACCACCGGTCACCCGGAAGAGATTCGCCCCTGCATTTCCTGCAACGAGGGCTGCATCGGCCGGGTATACAGCGGCAAGCCCGCCACCTGCGCCATGAACCCCCGCTGCGGTCATGAGGGCGGCGACCGGGAGTTGCCGAAAGCTGCACAGCCGAAGAAAATTCTGGTCATCGGCGGCGGT
>ERZ1034626.2660-NODE-2660-length-10273-cov-26.678313_pt1 | contig 10273 bp, 7 predicted proteins | sample MGYA00520652_ERZ1034626 | MGnify/ENA primary metagenome ERZ1034626 (study PRJEB33766, sample SAMN09781765) | gut metagenome | biome: gut microbiome | host: Homo sapiens | place: Madagascar | study: EMG produced TPA metagenomics assembly of the PRJNA485056 data... | reverse complement strand
TCTCCGTCTGCTCACTGCGTTCGCATCCACCTCTCCCAAAGGGAGAGGCAAGAGCGCTGCCGGAAGCTTTCTCGTTATGCCCTAACACTTTAGCAACGAGTTTTAGACCTTGGCTCTCCCTTTGGGAGAGCTGTCACCGCAGGTGACTGAGAGGGCGAGGGCGCTCCCCGTCGCGCGACTGTTTCCGCAGGAAACCAGCGCGGCAGCTGCCGCTTGCCTTTACGACTCCTTCCGTGAAAAAGGGCTAGCGGAGCGTCCGCAGACGTTCCGCTAGCCCGAAAATATAAATAATTCTTCCGCTGCAACAACGACGACCGCCGCCAGCGGCGGAAACAGGGAGGAGTTGTTGGGGCAGCGGCCAGCAAGACGCGAGTGCCGCCCAAGGCACGATGCGGATGCTGGGTGCCGCAACCCGGAAGACGCGGCGCGCATTTCAAATCTTCTTCCACCCGCTGTCCTTGATGGTGGCATCCGCCTGCTTGTGCAGCAGCTGCACAAACAGCTGCTCCTCCGGCTGCAAAGGCTCCCGCTCCGGGTACACCAGCACGTCCCGCATCTGCTGCTTCTGCGCCGGGCAATTATGCAGCGCCAGATGGTACTGCTCCAGCGCGCGCTGCGGCATGGGGGACGACCACATATAGGCCGTGGGCAGGTTTTGCAAAATAGAGAACTGGCTGCACCGCTCGTACACATGGATCCGGCGGTTGGGGTTTACCTGCCAGCGGGAGACGGTGCTCTCCTCCCCGGGCAGATGGGCGTCGCCGTGCAGCACCTCGATGTAATCGTTCAGCTCGTCAAGGTCCTGCACCTGCCGCCGCGCCAGCGGGCTGTCCTGACTGGTGAGCAGCAGGTAGGAAAACTCCATGATAGGCTCCTGCCGCAGACCGTGGCGCTGGCAGTAGCGCAGGTAGTAGTCCTCGTCCTCGGCGGCATAGCGCAGCAGCGCCATGTGGTAGCCCTGCCGCAGCACAAAGTCCAAGGCTTCAATGGCACCGCTCTCCCGGATATGCACCCGCAGCTGCTCGCTGCGGGCTGCCTGCTGCAAAAAATCCACCGCCGCGTAGGAGGCGTAGGTGGCATGGGTCAGCACCACCCGCAGCTCGGCGCAGCTGCGCTGCTGCTGCGCCTCCTGCTTCAGCTCGTCCACCTGCTGCAGCACCCGCTGCGCCTGCCGGATGAACCGCTTGCCCTGCTCGGTGGGGATCATGCCCGTGGAGGAGCGCTCAAAGATGCGCAACCCGTATTCCTCTTCCAGGTTCTTCAGTGCCTTGCTGACATTGGGCTGCGCCGCGTACAGCTGCTTTGCCGCCGCCGACACCGACCCCCATTTCATGATGGCTACCAGATACCGCAGTTCCGTAATATTCATGAACCCCTCCGCGTGGTTTGCAGTCATAACCGTATTGTAACAATTTCTCCGCGCCGCTGTCAAGCGGGGGAGTTTTTTTGCCCTCAGCCGCCGGGCGGCGGGACGATTTGGAATGCGCTCCACTTCGTTCTGCGCATAATCAGCGGAATTTGATTTTTATATTGTGTTCCGGAAACGCCTGCGGGCGTTTCCGGAACACTCTTTCACCAGAGGGGTCGTAGCGGCAAGCGGCATTTGCAGCCCCTCCCGTGAAAAGGCGTTTGGAGCGGCCCGCAGGCCGCGACAAACGCGAAATTTAAAATAATTTTTCCGCTGAACATGGCCAAAGCGCACGCGGCGGCCATTCCAAATCGTCCCTCTCCCCTTGCACCAAAGCCCCCGGGTGCTATATAATAAGGAAAAACACAAAGGAGGGGCTGTACCATGCCGGAATACCGCGTGCTGCGCATTGACGAGCAGCTGTACGGCTGCGAGGAGCTGCCCGCCGGGCAGCCTGTGCTGTGCGATGTGACCCTGACCGATGCCGCCGGGGCTGCCCGCATTCTGCCCTACCCGGACAAGGAGCTGACCCGGCTGGGCATCGACGAGGGAGACACCGTCTGTCTGCTGCCGGACGGCACCCTGCACAAGTTGTAAGGAGTAATTTTATGCATAATATCTATTTCACCCGCCACGGCGAGACGGTATGGAACGTGGAAAATAAGATCTGCGGCATGACCGACAGCCCGCTGACCGCCCGCGGGCAGGAGCAGGCGCGGCAGCTGGGCGCGCTTGTCCGGGACAGCGGCCTGCACATTGACGAGATCCTGTACTCTCCCCTCTCCCGCGCCGCCGACACCGCAAAGGCCATTGCCGCCGCTACCGGTCTGCCCGCCCGCTGCGAGCCCCGCCTGCGGGAGCAGTGCTTTGGCAAATACGAGGGCACGCCCCGGGACGGTGCGGAGTTCCGCATCTCCAAGACCCACTTTGCCGACCGCTATGACGGCGGCGAAAGCATGATGCAGCTGGCGCAGCGCATCTACAACCTGCTGGATGAATTGAAGGCGGACACCGGCAAGACCTACCTGCTGGTGGCACACAACGGCATCGCCCGGGTGGTGCACTCCTATTTTTACGATATGACCAACGAGGAATACGCCGCTGCGGGCATCAAAAACTGCCAGCTGGTGGAGTATACCTTTGAATAACAGGAAAGCCGCCGGGGCCCCGGCGGCTTTTTTGGTATTACGCATCAACCATGACGGTACTGGAATTTCTGATCCTTTGTCACGAACATATACACGGTCACCGCCAGCGTAGCCAGTTCGGCGGCGGTGACAGCCAGCCACACGCCGTCAATGCCCCACAGGGCGGGCAGGACGAGCAGCGCGGCCATCTGGAACAGAAACGTGCGCAGAAAAGAGATGAGTGCACTTGTCACGCCATCGCCCAGCGCCGTGAAGAAGGAGGACGCATAGATGTTGAAGCCCTTGATGAGGAAGCACAGCGCATACAGCCGGAACGCGCGGCTGGTCAGCGCCAGCAACTGGACATCGTAGCCCACAAAGATGCGCGCCACATAGGGAATGATCACCATGGATGCCGCCGTCATGCTCACAGACACCACGGCGATCAGGCGCAGGCTCTTCTGGTAGAGGTTATGCACCTCGGCGTGGTTGCGGGCGCCGTAATGGAAGCTGACGATGGGTGCGCTGCCCACGGCATAGCCCACGAACACCGCCACGAACAGGAAAGCGGCATACATGATGACGCCGTAAGCCGCCACGCCGTTTTCCCCGACCAGCCGCAGCAGCTGGAAGTTATACAGGATATTGACCAGCGACATGGAAAGGCTGGTCATCAGCTCGGAAGAGCCGTTGATACAGGCATCCCACAGCACGCGGCCGTAAAACTGCGTTCTGCACAGGTGCAGGCGGCTGGTGTTGCTGCGGTCGATAAAATAAAACACCGGCAGCACGCCGCCCACCAGCTGGCTGATGAGGGTGGCAAGGGCAGCGCCCTCCACGCCCCAGTGCAGCATGCCCACCATTACCACGTCCAGCACCATGTTGGTGCAGCCTGCACCTACGGTGAACCAGAAGCCCAGATGCGGCTTTTCGGCAGTGACGAAAAAGCTTTGGAACAGATTCTGCAAAGCGAAGCCCGGCAGCGCCAGCATCAGGATGCGCCCGTAACGCACGGCGTAGTCCAGCAGCTCGCCCTTTGCGCCCAGCAGCACGGCGGTCGGCCGCAGAAACACAATGCCCAGCACGGACAGCACACCAGCCGAGACGAGCGCTGCCCACATAAACATGGAAAAATAGCGGTCGGCTTTTTTCTGGTCGCCCTCGCCCAGCGTGATGCCTACGATGGCGCTGCCGCCGGTGCCCAGCATAAAGCCGACAGTGCCCAGCATCTGCGGCAGCGGCATGATGAGGTTGATCGCCGCAAAGGCCGTTTTGCCCACAAAGTTGGAGACACACAGCCCATCCACGATGCCGTAGATGGAGGTGAACAGCATGGTGCCGATGCAGGGCAGCACGAACCGCAGCAGGCGGGAATAGTTGAAATGATCGGACAATTGGATGGTTTTCTTTGGCATAGATCCTCCTTTTTAAACTCTGCACATACAAAAAGGCCGGATAAGAACCATCGCTCCGGTGCGTTCCCTCTTCTGCTGCGGCACTACGGTGCCCACAGCCTCCGGGAAGCGCGAACGATGACATCTTATCCGGCCTTTCAATTACGTTGAAACAGCCCTCCGATGAGCGAAAAATAGTATAGCAAAGTTTATTTTTTATGTCAAGCTCCGTTTTGCATCATTCCGCCGCAAGGCAAAATTGCAGTTGCATGATGTTCTGCTGCGCAGAAATGAGGTTGCTACGCAATGAGGTTTGCGCTACGCGCAAAATGATGTGTGCTGACGCACATTAAGTACGGTCATCCGCACGGTTTCTGTTTTGCCGTTCTGCAGGATGCAATCAGCAGCACACGCAGTTCTGCGCACTGCGCCCGAAGCTGTCGGAACTGCTGGTCAGGCAAATAACCGGTACGAAACAAAAGTTCCAGCCAATAATCAGTTTCGTTGGCTTCTTTCAGAGCAATTTCAAGTTTGGAAACAAAATCGTCCCGGCTTTGCGCATAATGCGCCTCACGGATATTTGCGCCGATGGATGTACCGGAACGTCCAATTTGGTTTGCCATAATGAATTCTTTTCTTGCGCGCAGCGTCTTTGTCAGTTCAATGATCTGCACTGCAAACTCCATAGAACGGTCTGCCAGTTTATCTTCCCGCATTGGTTTTCCTTTCTGCACGCCCCGCAGGGCATATCATTTCCGGCACAGCCGGAACATCATTGCGCAGCGCATCATCTGCCGCAGGCAGGCATCATTGCGCATACAATGCGCACATCATTCCGCCGCAAGGCGGACAAAGGGCGCGATGGCGTTGGCATCGCCGTGGCGGACGATGGAATAGGTGATATCGCAGTAGGGCTGGATGGCGGTGCTCTTTTCCACGGTGGAGATGAGCAGCACCTGCAATTGCAGGCGGCGGAACAGTTCCATCATGGGGCGGATGCGGTCGCTGGTCATCTTACTGAAGGCCTCGTCCAGCAGCACCAGACGGATGCTGTTTTCGCTCTTCTGGTAGATTTGCAGAAGGCTTGCGCAGATGGCCACATAGAAGGGTGCCTGATTCTCGCCGCCGGAAGAATCGCGGCTGACGCGGGACAGATACGCCTGCTGCCCGGTGACCTGATTGGTCACCTTGATATCGTAGTCCAGATAGGTGCGGTAGTCCACATAATCCGAAAGGGTGGCACCGGCGGCGGTGCGTCCCTCCTGCCGGGCGCGGGTGTTCTCGTCCACATCCGCCATGATCTTTTCCATCAGCTCATCCACCTGACGCTCGTAGGCGGGGTCGGCAGTGGCGGCAAGGTTATCCAGAGAGTCGCCCTCGGTCATCTGCTGGTTGCCTTTATCCACGATGACCTGATAGAACGCCGCCAGCTGCGGGTCGCGGCTGGGTTCCAGCTCAAAGCGGTAGACTTCCTCGCCGTAGGTCAGCTGCTCCATGACCTTGTTCAGCTCCCGGAACTGCCGCCGGGCGTTGAAGATATCGTCCTTCATGCGGAACAGGATATCTTTGCGGAAGCGGTCCTTGCAGTCCCGCTGCGCCTGCTCCAGGCGGGCGGCGTAGCGCTCCAGGTCGATGCGCACAAGGCTCTCATGCTGGACGCGGTATTGTTCCAGCCCGGCAAGCCCCAAGGGATAATCGCAGACATAGCGCTGGTTATAGGCTCTCTGCGCCGGTTCCAGCGTGCTGTTCAGGTAGACAGTCAGGGCATCGTCCAGCTTGGCCTGTGCCTTTTCGGCGGCCTGCGCGGCGGCGCGGGGAGATTTGTCCGGCCCGGTCAGCGCCTGCTGACGGCTGCGGGAGAGCGGCTCCACCAGCGGGTGGGCGGCAAAAAAGCTCTCGGCGGCCTGTGCGCTCTTTTCGGCGGTGTCCACCGCCTTTTGCTGCTCCGCCTCACAGGAAGCGATCTGTTTTTCGCACACGCGCAGGTCACCGCCGGTCTGCTCCACGGCGGTACGGGCGGCTTCCCATGCGGCTTCGCGCACCTCTTCCTCCTTATACAGCTGCTGCAAAAGCGGGTTCTCGCGGCACTCTGCCAGCTTTGCCGCCTGTTCCTCCACCGCCGCGCGGGCGGCGGTCAGGGCGGCGCGGGCGTCCCACAAGGCGGCAAGTTCTTCCAGCGTTGTGCCGCGCAAAAGGGTCTGGTACTGGCTGTATGCGGCTTTCAGGTTCTGCTCTGCCTGCGCGGCGGCGCGTACCTCCTCGGCAAGGGCGTTCATCTCCCCTGCCAGTGCCCCGGCGCGGGCGCGGCGGGCTTCCAAACCGATATAGCGCTGCGGGGTGCGCAGACGCTCCAACCGGAAGGGATGGTGGCGCAGAAGATCCCGGGTGGCACTGTCGGGGTAGTTTTCCAGCGTGTCGGGGGTGTCGCAGCAGACGATGCGGCGCAGGATGGTGTCGGCGTACTGCGCGGCAAGTGGGTTTTCGCTGGTGACCTGTGCCGCCAGACTGTCGGCGGGGGCGGTGTCGGCGCGGCGGTTGGCCTTGCGCAGACCCGGGGTGTCCAGCAGGCTGATGGGGCCGACTTTCTCTTTCAGCGCCACAAAGGCGCTCTTTGCGGCGGCGTAGTGAGCGGGCGGCACAAGGATATCGAACCGACGGTCGCCCAGACAGGCTTCCACGCAGTCCTGCCAGCTCTCGTCCTCCACGTTCAGCAGCTCGCAGAAGATGCGGGCGTCCGGCTCCATGCCCCGGCTTTTCAGCTCGGCATTCACGGCGTCCCGCACCCGGGTGGCGGCGTCCCCGTGGGGGTACACCCACTTGCCGCCGGATACGGCATCCAGCTCGGCGCGTTTCTCGGTCTGCTGCCGCTGCAAGGCGGCGGTGTGCTGCCGGGCGGCAAAATAGGCTTCTTCCAGCGGCTTTTCCTGTGCGGTCAGCCAGTCGGTCAGGGCGGGCAGGGTGTCCGGGGTCAGGTCTGCCATCTTCTGCCCGGCGGCAAAGCCGCTGCGGCGCAGCACTGCCAGAAGGTTGCCGGTCTTTTCGGCGGCTTTTTCGGCGGTGTCGGCGCGGCGGGCGGCGGCATCCAGTGCGGTCTGCCGGTGCGCCAGCTCCTCGCTGAGGGCATCCAGTGCGCGGCCCTCGCCGCTGGCACCGGCGGCGCTGTGGGCGGTCAGGTAGGCGCGGCGGGCTTCCGCTTCGGCGGTCTTGGCTTCGGCGTAGCGGGTGCGCAGCGTTTCCTGCTGGCGGCGTCCGGCGTCCACCCGCTCCTGCCAGACGGCCTTTTCCCCGGCATCGGCAGCAGCCCGTGCCAGCAGAGCGGCGCCCCGGTTCACAAGGGCTTCGGTCTGCTTTTCGGTGGCTTCACGGCCAAAACGGACGATCTCGTCCAGCGCATCGGCGCGGGTCTGGGCTTCCGCCAGCACGGCGTGCAGGTTTTCCAGCTCCAAGCGGTCACCCTGCAAGGCTTCCAAGTCCAGTTCCGGCTGCGGCAGGATGTACTGGTACAGAAACTCCCGGAAGTTCGGGATCTCGTCCATGCTGGTGCCCATCTGGAACACCTCGTTGAACTTTTTACCCAGCGGGCTGGCTGCGCGTCCGATGCCCAGTGCGCGGCAGATGCGGTCCCGCGCCTCGCTGGGGCTGCGGGTATAGGAAAGCCGCCCCTCGGCGGGCTTGAAGTCCTCCTTGGCGCTGGGCGCACCGGTGCGCGGGTCGATAAAGGGCAGCTGCTCCAGCGTGATGCCGTCCTCGGAGATGTACCATGTCTGGTCGCCGGGGTGCAGCTCCTGCATGGGGCCCTCGGACTCCACCCGCACCGCGATGACAAAGCTGGTGTGCTTTACGCTGTCCCAGAACTCCGCCCCGATATACGCCACGGTATGCCCCGGGCGGCGGTAGGCGTTTTCGCCGCGCTGCTTGGCGTGGACAGAGCCTTGCAGGGTGCGTCCGCTCTTTTTATTGCCCAGCGCATTGAAATTGCGGTTGGTGGTCAGGCAATAGCGGATGGCGTCCAGAATGGTGGTCTTGCCCACGGCGTTCACGCCGATCATATAGGTCAGGCGGGCGCAGTCGAAGGTGGTATTTTCAAAGTTGTGCCAGTTGATGAGTTTCAGGCGCTTGAGTTCGATCATGCTTCACCCTCCCCTGCTTCGGTGTCTGCACCCTCCGGGCGCTCGTACAGGCCAAGCTCGGTGCGGGTGCGGGCGCTCTCGGCGGCAGCATCCGCAAGGTCGGCATCCGGCAGCGCCAGCAGCACCGTGGGAAATACCTCAATGCGGCTGTCCAGCCCGGAGAGCCGTCCCACCGGACGCGCCAGATTGTACCGGCGCAGGGTGCGCATGAGCTTTTCCAGCGTTTGCTGATCCAGTTTGCGGGGCAGGTTCATCTTTTGCAATTCGGCCTGTACTTCTTCTACGGTCACCAGCACCTCGTCTGCGCTGGCGGCAAGGCTTTCCCGCTTTTGCAGGTACAAAAGCCGCAGCACCAGCAGCAAAATGCTCTCGTACTTGAGCAGCCGTGCCTGACTGCCCTCGTGCTCGTTGACCAGCGCCGCCGCCTGCATGGGCGCGGGGTACAAAAGCACCGCGTAGCCCAGCGGTTTGAACACCGCACGCACCTCGTTGAGGTGATCCTGAATATACAGATATTTTGCCCGCTGTTCCTCTACGCAGCCCAGCACAAAGCAGTGGTTGAGCAGATAGTTTGCGGTCTCTTCCAGCAGATCAATGGTTGCCATCCGTGTTTACCTCCTTGCGGCGGGTCAGGACAAAATCCTGAAACCGGAAGCCGCCGCGCTCCACCCAGTTTCCGGTCAGGGTGATATCATACTCCCGGTGCGGCGACTGGGAATAGGTGTGCAGGCCGATGATGCCTGTAAAGTCGTTTGGGTATTCCTCCACAAGGGTGGAGGCGTTCACCTGCCCGCGGGCAGCCAATGCCTGCTGCGCCAGCAGCGCCACGTTTTCCTCGGTGACAGCAAGGCGGGCGTAGTCCAGCAGAAGCTGCTGCTCCTGCCGCAGCCGGTCGGGGTCAAGGGGCTCGGTGCGCACCGGGGCAAGAGGTGCTTCGGTGCGGGGCGCGGCGGGGGGATACAGCGGCTTTGCGCCGAACACTGCCGCCGGGTACAGGTGCAGCCGCGCTGCCACCGGGCCGTCGTCCGGCTCGAACAGCTGCTCCGGGCTGCGGATGTCCTCCGCATAGCGGCGCAGCAGGGCGGTGACGCTGCCCTGCGCTGAACGGTCGCTCAGCAGCAAAAACTGTGCCCGCTGCACTGCACGCTTGCGGTAGCGGATGTGGCTGGCGTCGATCTCCTTCATCAGGGTGCTCATCTCTTCCAGCGCGTCCCGCTGCTGCTGGATGAGGGCACGCACCCGGGGTGCAGCCTCGCCGGGGGCGCAGCGCTCCACCCGGGCGTAATCCAGCGCTAAGCGCGGCAGCTGGTTCTGCTCGCAGTCGTCCAGTTCTTCTTCCAGATAGGCGCGATAATTGAACAGGTTATCGCTGGTTTTAAAGCGATGGTACGCCGCCGCCACAACTTTTTCTTCGTACTGGTCGAACAGTTCCAGCACCTCCTGCGGGGTGCGGTTATGGGTCAGGCGGTCGATATAATGTCCGATGGAAGCGTTGAGGGCGCGCAGGGACTTGTTCAAAGTTTCAAGGTCTGCCGCCACCTCCCGCAGCACGTTCTCGTAGGGGCTTTTTTCCTGCCCGATGCTGCCCAGCAGCTGCCACGCCTTGTACAGCTTGCCGGTGTAGGTGACCACCCGGGGGTTCAATATCTCTTCCAGCGCGTCCAGCAGCGGGGTGACCTCCGGCATAAAGGCAAGGGTGGGCTCTGTCTCGTAGCTGCCGGGCTGCTCTTCCAGCCAGCCGGTGCGGCGCAGACGCAGCAAAAAGCCCACCGCCAGCGTGTGGGGGTCGCGGGTGGGCTGCTCGTCCTCATCGCCCGCGCCATCGGCGTCCAGCGCCAGCGGCTTTGCCAGCGCGGCAAAATAATCCTCGGCGCGGGAGACGGCCTCGGCGCGGGAAATGCTGTAATCTGCCGTATGGCGGCACTCCTCCCAGAGCAGCAGCAAAAGCTCTGCATAAAACGCCCGGTTGGGCCCCGCCAGCGGGCGGAACAGCCGTGGGCTGACCAGTTCAAACAGCTGCATGGAAACGTCCTTTCTGTGTGAGTTCGATACCCTTTTATTGTACCACAGCGGGCGGGGTTTGTCACAAAAAGGCGAAAAAAAGCCCGCCGGGAGGGCGGGACGATTTGGAATGCGCGCCGCGTTGCTTTGCGCATAAGCAGCGGAAGAATTATTTTTAATTTCGCGTTTGTCGCGCTCTGCGGAGCGCTCCAA
>ERZ1034626.2657-NODE-2657-length-10279-cov-80.158940_pt1 | contig 10279 bp, 9 predicted proteins | sample MGYA00520652_ERZ1034626 | MGnify/ENA primary metagenome ERZ1034626 (study PRJEB33766, sample SAMN09781765) | gut metagenome | biome: gut microbiome | host: Homo sapiens | place: Madagascar | study: EMG produced TPA metagenomics assembly of the PRJNA485056 data... | reverse complement strand
CACCTTCCACCCAGGATAAACCCTGCAAGATTTATTTCTTGCAGGGTTTCTTGTTATATTATCATATTAATTCTTGCTATATGATATATCTACAGTTAGGGTATAGACTACGAAAAAGCCTGCTAAGAGAAAAAACTCCTAGCAGGCTTGTTTATATACAGCAATCAATATAAATGATTATCTGATAACCTTTACCTCGCCGTTCTTAGCTATCTTAACAATACTTGAAGGCTGGTGAGGCTTATGCTCCTGACGACGGGTCCAGCACACGTAATCTACCGCATTCAGAATCTCTTCTGAAATATCACGATAGTTCTGAGCTGCAGGCTCGCCACTTACATTGGCACTTGTACTTACGATAGGCTTCTGGAAACGATAGCAAAGCTGCTTGCTGAACTCCTCGTAAGTAACTCGCATAGCCAAACTTCCATCTTCTGCTACAAGATTATTAGCCACACCGTTCGCATCATCCAAGATGATGGTAGTAGGCTTAACAGGCATAGCCGCATCAATGAAATCCCAAGCCACCTGAGGCACATTACGGAAATAACGAGCCATACGATCTGCCGAGTCAATGAGGCAGATAAGCGCCTTAGAATCATCGCGCTTCTTAATCTCATATACTTTCTTCACAGCCTCAGGATTAGTAGCATCACAACCGATTCCCCAAACTGTATCTGTAGGATAGAGAATCACTCCACCCTTACGCATGCATTCTACTGCATTTTTAATATCCTCTTCTCTAGTCATTTTCTTAACTGTTTGAAAATTGAACCTTGAAATTTAAATCTAAATTACCGTAATCCAGCATCAGAATCTGGTGCTTTCTGACATTCGTAATATGCAATATCCTTCATTCCATTGAGGAAGGCAGAAGCTTCCATACGCTTTTTACCAGCAAGCTGCAACTCATAGATATTGAGCCAATGGTCGATACAAGCTATCTGCAAATGTCCGCCTTCTATTCTGAAACATCCTACAGGTGCCATACCTCGCGAGTCTTCGCTAACTGTAGTCTTGAAAATCTTAAGCACTTGCTCTTTCACAGCATCTTTCTTCTTGATGTTGGTCCAGGCACCCGGATATGGTGAGAGACCACGTATGAAATCGTGTACCTGTTTAGCAGGCTTGTGGAAGTCAATGCAGCAAGTATCCTTGAAAATTTTAGGAGCAGACTTGAGCTCAACACCCTCACCAATGAATTCTTCCTGAGCAATGCTCGAAATATTACCATCTGATGCAATCAGCTGATCGATGGTTTCCAATGCAATTTCAGCACCCAAATGCATCAATCCATCATATACATACTCTACATTCGCCTCGTCAGGAATAGGGAAACGCTTCTGCATGATAATGCGACCTGTATCTATATCATGATCGAGGAAGAAAGTAGTAACACCCGTCTCTGTCTCACCATTGATAACAGCCCAGTTGATAGGAGCTGCACCGCGGTACTGTGGCAACAAGGCAGCGTGAACATTGAAGGTACCAAACTTTGGCATTGCCCATACAACCTCTGGCAACATCCGGAATGCCACCACTACCTGCAAGTCTGCCCGATAACTCTTAAGTTGTTCCAGGAAATCGGGATCCTTCATCTTCACAGGCTGAAGCACTGGCAGTCCATGCTCTACAGCATACAGCTTCACCTGAGAAGGCTGCAAAGTGTCCTGATGTCTGCCCACAGGCTTATCAGGCTGCGTAACCACAGCCACCACATTGTAGCCGCCCTCTACAAGGCGCTTGAGGGATTCCACAGCAAACTCTGGAGTTCCCATAAATATGATTCTTAAATCTTTCTTTGTCATACTGTTCATTATTAATATTATTACTCTGCAGATATATCTGCCACAATGTGTCGATATACTTCATACACCTTGGTACGACTGATATAGCCCTTCAGCACGCCATTAATATCTACTACAGGCAACTGTGCAGCATCAGTCTTATCAAACTTCTGCATCACCTCATCCATTCTCTCATTCTCACTAATTACGGCAGAAGGCTGCAACATAAGCTGTTTTACCTTGAAATGCTTATAGAGTTCGGTTCGGAATATGATATGACGAATCTTAGTAATATCGATAACTCCCAGCAAGACACCCGCTTCATCGAGCACAGGCAAGAAGTTATTATTACTTCGACTAATCTCGCTCACCAGTTTTTCCATCGGCAAATCTTCCTTGATTGGATGATAATCCTTCTCAACCAAGCTCTGCATACTCATCAGAGTGAGCGCTGCACGATCAATATGATGCGTGAGAAGTTTGCCCTCTCTAGCCAAACGCAAGGCATAGATACTATGGCTCTCAAAGATACTGATGGTAAGGAGCGAAGATATGCACACAATCATAAGTGGCATAAAAAGCTGATAACCACCTGTAAGTTCGGCGATAAGGAAAATACCGGTAAGTGGAGCATGCATCACGCCCGTTATCAGTCCTGCCATTCCCATCAAGGTGAAATTCTGCTCGGGTACATAAACACCTACCTCATAGACATTCCAGAGTCGGGCAAAGAAGAAACCTGCAAATCCACCGATGATAAGAGAAGGAGCAAAGGTTCCACCACATCCTCCACTACCATTGGTAGCCGAAGTGGCAAAAACCTTGGTAAAGGTCACCAAGCCGATATAGAGAATCAACAGATTCTGATGACCTGAAAAAAGAGAACGGTTCATCACCTGCCCCCACTCTGCCTCATTCTGTCCCTTAAGAAGCACATTTACTGCCGAATATCCCTCTCCATAAAGAGAAGGAAGAAGGAAAATGAGCGAACTGAGAATGAGTCCACCAAAAACCAACTTACAATAAGGATGATTCTTCATCTTGGCAAAAAGCCCCTCACACCATGACATCGTGCGCATAAAGTAAAGACTCATCAAACCACAGAAGATACCCAACAGGATACATGCTGGCGTACGATTCAACTCCCATGGATTGGTAAGAGTAAAATCGAAAAGCGAACTGTCACCCATAAAGATATAGGTAAAACAGGTAGCAGTGACACAACTGATAAGGATTGGCAGAAGTGAAGCCATACTAAGATCAACCATCAGTACCTCGAGGGTGAAGACAAGTCCTGCAATTGGAGCCTTGAAGACTCCTGCAATAGCAGCACTGGCTCCACAGCCCACCAGCAGAATCATAGTCTTCTTATCCATACGGAAAATCTGTCCCAGATTAGAACCGATGGCAGAACCGGTAAGCACAATAGGTGCCTCGGCTCCAACAGATCCACCGAAACCAATGGTAATACCAGAAGCTACCACCGAAGACCAGCAGTTATGTCCTTTTAGTCGGGAGTTCTTGGTCGAGATGGCGTAAAGCACACGGGTAATACCATGCGAAATATTGTCCCTCACCACATACTTGATAAAAAGTGAGGTAAGATAAATACCAATGATAGGGAAAAGCAGGAAGAGCAGATTATAACTGCTCTGCTGGAACCCGGAAGTAAGCAGCAACTGTATTTCGTGCACGATACCATGCAGGAAGAAACCTGCTACAGAAGCGAGCAAACCTATCACAAAAGCAAGGATAAGGGTCATCTGGCGGTCGGAAATATGTTCCTTCTGCCAAACAACGAATCTTTCTATCCTGCCTTGTTTGTATTCTGATAACTCTTCATCCATTTAACTTTTAACTTTAATCTTTGAACTTTGAACTTTATGATTACCAAGACAGCATATCAGAAAGTTCAATGTTTCAAGTTCAATGTTCAATGTACTAAAATTCCGATGTAAAGTGGAATTTGATATGTTCGAAGTCTTGCTGAGCCATACTCAACACATAGCCAGAATCAGCGAGGAACACATCGCGGCCCTCAATATCCTTTGCCATATACTGGTACTTACGCTTCTTGAAGTTCTCCAATTCCTTCTCATCGTCAGCCTCAATCCAACATGCCTTATGCAAATGAACAGGCTCCCAACGACACTTGGCATTGTACTCGTTCTCCAAGCGATACTGGATAACCTCGAACTGCAACTGACCGACGGTACCCACGATGCGACGACCATTGAACTGGTTGATGAACAACTGTGCCACACCCTCGTTCATCAACTGCTCCAAACCCTTCTGGAACTGCTTGCTCTTCATTGGGTCATCGTTCTCGATGTACTTGAAGAGAAGTGGAGAGAACGACGGCAATCCACGGAAGTGAATCTTCTCGCCCTCAGTCAGAGTATCACCAATCTTGAAGATGCCGTTGTCTGGCAAACCAACGATATCGCCAGGATAGGCCTCATCGATGGTACTCTTACGCTGCGCCATAAACTGGGTAGGTGAAGAGAAACGCACAGTCTTGTCGAGACGTACATGGTAGTAAGGCTGGTTGCGCACAAACTTACCAGAACAAATCTTGCAGAATGCAATACATGAACGGTGGTTAGGGTCGATATTTGCAGTAATCTTGAAGATAAAACCAGTAAACTTAGGCTCCTCCGGTTCCACCATACGCTCCTCTGCCTTGGTAGGCTTTGGTGATGGAGCAATCTGCACGAAGCAATCCAAGAGTTCCTGCACACCGAAGTTGTTCAAGGCTGAACCAAAGAATACCGGTGCCACATCTGCTGAACGATAGGTCTCCACATCGAACTCTGGATAAACACCATCCACCAACTCCAGTTCTTCGCGCAACTGATTTGCCTCTCGCTCACCTACTCGCTCATCAAGTTCCTTAGACTGAATATCTACCTCAACCTTCTCAGTAACACGCTGTTTATTAGGTGTAAAAAGATTGAGCTGATGCTCATAAATATTGTAAACTCCCTTGAAGCGAGCACCCTGACCGATAGGCCAAGACAAAGGGCGAACAGAAATTTTCAACTCTTCCTCCAACTCATCAAGAACATCGAATGGGTCACGACCCTCACGGTCCATCTTATTGATAAAGATGATAACAGGAGTATTGCGCATACGGCACACCTCCATCAACTTACGGGTCTGTGCCTCAACACCCTTTGCCGAATCGACCACGATGATAGCAGAGTCCACCGCGGTGAGAGTACGATAAGTATCCTCGCAGAAATCCTGGTGACCCGGAGTATCAAGAATGTTTACCTTATAAGGTTCTCCACTCTGTCCGTCAGGCAGATAGTCGAACTCCATCACAGAAGTTGATACGGAAATACCACGCTGCTTCTCGATATCCATCCAGTCGGAAGTAGCAGTCTTACGAATCTTATTATTTTTAACGGCACCAGCCACCTGAATCTGTCCACCGAAGAGCAGGAACTTCTCGGTCAATGTTGTCTTACCAGCATCAGGGTGCGAAATAATGGCAAACGTTCTTCTTCTTTCAATCTCTTTCATCAATAATATATATTATAATATGTATATCCTAAAAAAAAATAAATACTACTCTCTAATTACTAAAAAACACTTGTTACGCCAGCAGATTACATATCGTCATCTTCAAACTTCAAGCCTTCAGTACGATCCTTGATATAATAATCACTGAGCAATCCTACGAAGATTGAGATTTCCTTGATAGCTTTCTCGGTTTCAGGGGTAATCTCCTTTTTTTGCAATCTGAGCATCATTACTCCGTAAAGTGCATCAAGACAGGTCTCAACCTCATTAATATCCTTATCACCACGATTGCGCAACTCTACAATAAAAGGCAACACCTTGTAATACTCAGCATTGTAAATAGGGAACTTCGAACTCTGAAGGAGTCTGCCGTGCAGATCGACGACATCCTGCAACAACACTCTATTAATGTCAAGATGCCCGCTCTCACGCTTACCTTCTTCATTCATCATACGAATGAGATTTCCAAACCAATCGAGTTCCTCGTCTTTCTGCTCAGGAGTGAAATCGAATCGCTCGATATAGTTTTTCTTAATCACCGGCAGCGAGCATCCGTAGGCACGGATGATATCCTCTATCTGCCACATATATAAAAGGTATTCTGCAATACTTTCTTTTCTTAATTTCTGTGCTACAAACATAACTTAAAATTCTGGTAAATGATAAAGATTAAACATCGTTCCAAAAAGAGCGATGATCGAGAAAATAATCACGATACTTCCTATCACCTTATTGATGATAAGGATTCCATTAGTATCAAACTTACCTCTGATCTTATCGACAAGCCAAGTGAGTCCAAACCACCACAACAAGGCACCAAACATAATACTCAGATATCCCACTCCCATTTCTATCGGCATATCCGGAACCACAAAGGCAAACTGTGCAAAGGTAGCCATAAAGAGAAACACGATGAGCGGATTACTCAAGGTAACCAGGAATGCCGTAATTCCATTATGCCATAAAGTACCCTGCTTATTGCTCGACTTGTGCATATTCTTCATCGGATCACTCTTGAAACAATAGATTCCGAACACCAGCAGCAATACACTACCGAAAATCTGCAGGTAGAACTTGTTCTGCGCATTATTCACAAAGTCCATCACGAAACTCATACCTAGACCCGTGAAGAGTGCATATACGATATCACTGCACGCAGCACCAATGCCCGTGACGAACCCAAACCAGCGTCCCTTGTTGAGCGTACGCTGAATACAAAGAATGCCTACAGGCCCCATAGGGGCAGAGGCAATCACTCCGATGATAATTCCTTTGAATATAAAGTCAAGGATGTTTATCTCTATTGGAAATGCTAAACTCATTTTTCGTACATTATTCTATAACAGCGGGCAAAGTTACAAAAAAAAGGGCACATTTGCAATATTTTTGCCCAAAACTTCTAAAATTATACTTTTTTATACAAGAAAAAGTTGATATTTTCAAAAGGATTCATTATCTTTGCAGCATAAATAAACAATTCTAACTAATTAAAAAAGTAACATGACTGAAAATGCAATGAAGCCATACGTAATTGGCTTGGACCTTGGCGGTACTAATTCAGTGTTCGGCATCGTAGATGCACGCGGTGACATTAAGGCTACAACAGCTATCAAGACTGGTGGCTATAAGACTGTGGATGAATATGTAAAAGCTTCTGTAGAGGCTTTGCAGCCTGTGCTTGATACCATCGGCGGTATCGAGAAGATTAAGGGTATGGGTATCGGTGCTCCTAACGGTAACTTCTATACAGGTACCATCGAGTTTGCTCCTAACCTTCCTTGGGCGCATGATGGCGTAGTGCCATTGGCAGAACTCTTCAGCAAGGCTTTGGGTATTCCTGTGGCTTTGACTAACGACGCAAATGCGGCTGCCTTGGGCGAGATGACTTACGGTGTGGCTCGTGGTATGAAGAACTTTATCGACATTACTTTGGGTACTGGTGTAGGTTCTGGTATCGTTATCAACGGTCAGATGGTTTACGGTAGCGATGGTTTCGCAGGTGAGTTGGGTCACGTTATCGTGGTTCCAGGCGAGGCTGGCCGTCCATGCGGTTGCGGCAGAAGAGGTTGCTTGGAGACTTACTGCTCTGCTACGGGTGTGGCTCGCACAGCACGTGAGTTCCTGGAGACAAGCGATGAGCCTTCTTTGCTCCGCGAGATGAAGCCAGAGGATATCACTTCTTACGACGTGAGTGTGGCTGCCGGCAAGGGCGATGCTTTGGCTAAGCGCATCTACGACTTCACAGGTAAGATGCTGGGTGAGGCTTGCGCCAACTTTGCTGCTTTCTCTGCACCAGAGGCATTCGTATTCTTCGGCGGTTTGACCAAGGCTGGTGACTTGCTGATGGAGCCTTTGAAGAAGGCATACGATGAGAATGTACTGAAGATTTTCAAGGGCAAGGCTAAGTTCCTGGTATCAACTCTTGATGGCAGTTCCGCTGCCGTTCTCGGCGCCAGTGCCGTGGGTTGGGACTTGTAATTCCCATCTGATAATCTGACAATCTGACAATCTGATAAAAATATAAAAAATCCCAGGCGATTCACCATCACCTGGGATTTTTTATATCTCCTATCCTCTTTACAACTCCAGGAAGTTCTTGACGATGGTCTTGCCTTCCGGAGTCAACACGCTTTCGGGATGGAACTGGATGCCATGGATATCGTAGTTCTTGTGCTTCAAACCCATGATGCAACCGTCATCGCTCACGGCGGTGACATCCAGGCACTCAGGGAAATTGCTTCTATCTACTACCCACGAATGATATCTTCCTATCTCGATTCGCTTCTCCATGCCCTGGAATATCGGGTCGATACCAAACTGGGTGCACGGGGTGGCTACACCATGATACACCTCCTTGAGGTTGGTGAGCTTGGCGCCAAACGCCTCGCCTATCGCCTGATGACCCAGACATACGCCCAGCATCGGCTTGATGCCTGCATACTTCCTGATGACATCCATCAACAACCCCGCCTCGGATGGGATTCCCGGACCCGGACTCAATATGATCTTATCAAATGGCTCCAACTCGCGGAGCTGAAACTGGTCGTTGCGATACACCGTAACGTCCACGCCCAATTCCTTCACCAAATGTGCCAGATTATAGGTGAAGGAATCGTAATTATCTATGATTACTACTTTCATCTTATTAATGATTATTTACAGTTCTTCTGCAATATGAATCGCCTTGGTGAGGGCGCCCAACTTGTTATTGCACTCTTCCAACTCATACTGGTCGTTGCTCTTCGCCACGACTCCACTTCCTGCCTGGAACCAGAGTTCGCCATTGCGGCTGATGAAGGTTCGGATTACAATCGCCTGGTTCAAATCGCCATTCAAGCCGATGAATCCGATGCAGCCACCGTAGGCTCCACGATTATGAGGCTCCAGTTCGGAGATAATCTGCATCGCTCTCACCTTTGGCGCACCGCTCAGGGTACCGGCTGGGAAGGTATCGATGAACTCCTTGATGTGGTCGGCATCCTGATCGAGAGTTCCGCTCACACGGCTCACCAGGTGGATGACATGGCTATAAAACTGCATATCCTTATAGAAATCTACCTTTACGCCATGGCAGTTGCGGCTCAAGTCGTTGCGCGCCAAATCTACCAGCATCACGTGCTCGGCATTCTCCTTCGGGTCGTTGCGAAGGAACTCGGCAGCTTTTCTATCCTGCTCCATATCGCCTGTGCGACGGGTGGTTCCGGCTATCGGGTCAATAAATGCTTTGTCGCCCACGATGCGGTTGTGGGTTTCAGGAGAAGAGCCGAAAATGCGGAATCCGCCGAAATCGAAATAGAAGAGATATGGCGATGGGTTGATGCTGCGCAGGGCACGATAGAGCTTGAAGTCATCGCCCTCGTACTTCTGGATGAAGCGGCGGCTGACAACTATCTGGAAGACATCGCCCCGCAGACAGTGCTGGATGCACTTGCGGATGTTCGCCTTGTGCTCCTCGTCGGTAAGGGTAGAAAAGGTATCGCCCACCGGATGGAAATCATAAGGCTTCACATTCGCCTTGTTCACTGCCTTGAGCAGGGCATCGAGCTCAGGAAGTGAAGAGTGAGATTCTTCACTCTTCACTCTTCGTTCTTCACTCTCTTGAAGCGCAATCAGCTCCATCGTATTATTGAAGTGATCGAACACGATGATGTCCTTATACATAATATAATAGATATCCGGCGCATCGTTCTTCTCCATGGTGGTATCCTTTACGGGGATATTCTCGAAATATCTCACGGCGTTGAAGGTGGTGAAGCCATAGAGTCCGCAGAAATCCTTGCCCTCTCCTTCTACGTGGAAGCTCTGGATGAAATCGTTGATGGCCTTGGAGATGGCGAGCTTGCACTGTTCGCCCTTGCCCTCGCCGAAAGCCGGGAGCGTTTCCTTCTCTACGCTGCCATCAGGATAGGTCTTGATGACCTCACCATGACTCACGGCGATGCTTGCCAACGGATGAACGCCGATGAAGGACCGGGAGTTCTCGGAACCATGATAGTCGGAACTCTCCATCAGAGCCGACTGGGGATAAATATCTCTCAATCGCATATAGACTCCCACCGGCGTATAAAGGTCGGCAAGAATCTTGCGGGTTACTGTATGATAATTAAACTTTGCCATTTTAAAGAAATCTTTGCTATTAAAAGTTGCCGTATTCTCCTGCCATTTCCTTATGGCTCAAATACGTCTCCACATCCTTGTCGCCACGGCCTGAAACAGTAAGGACAACCACATCATCCTTCTTGAACTTCATCTTCTTCAAGGCGGCTACGGCATGGGCACTCTCGATGGCTGGGATGATTCCCTCCATGCGGGTCAACTCATAACCGGCATAGATGGCCTCATCGTCCTTGATGGCAAGCACATGACTTCTGCCTCTTGTTGCCAAATCGGCATGCATTGGTCCAATGCCTGGGTAATCCAAACCGGCACTGATGGTGAAGGCTTCTTCTATCTGACCATCTTCT
>ERZ1034626.2656-NODE-2656-length-10284-cov-3.988855_pt1 | contig 10284 bp, 7 predicted proteins | sample MGYA00520652_ERZ1034626 | MGnify/ENA primary metagenome ERZ1034626 (study PRJEB33766, sample SAMN09781765) | gut metagenome | biome: gut microbiome | host: Homo sapiens | place: Madagascar | study: EMG produced TPA metagenomics assembly of the PRJNA485056 data... | reverse complement strand
ACAAAATACTCTTCTCTCTGGGGCTTGCTGTAATAGCTGTCCGTTCCCATCAGATACCAGTGGACTTCCTTCTCCACCACATCTTCCGGTACGGTAAAAGAATACTCGCTTCTGCCGATATAATCTACAATGTATGCCTTGGAACCGCTTTCCTCCAGCACTTCCCTGAGTGCGGTCTCCTCATGGGTCTCCCCGGCTTCGACGGTACCCTTCGGCAATACCCAGCCTTCATATTTATTCTTAATGTTCTTATACAGCAGCAGGATCTTCCCACGGAAGATCACAACGCCACCGCAACTGGTAGCCTCTATCATGATTCTTTTGACTCCTCCGATCACTCTTTCTGGTTGAAGTAAGCATCAAACAGACGTCTTGCAATGGGAACTGCGTAATCACCGCCACTTCCTGCACCCTCTACGATAATGGTGACACAGACTTCCGGGTCTTCTGCGGGAGCAAAACCGGTAAACCAGGCATGGCTGTCACCCTTGATATTATTGTATTCCGCAGAACCTGTCTTACCGGCAGCCGTATAGTTTAAACCTCTTAACTTGGAAGCAGTTCCCTCTTCCACAACATCGGTCATCAACTGTTTCAGAATCGCAGATTCGTCCTCTGTCATCAGACGGCCGTATTCCGATGCCTTAAAGCTTTTTACCACAGTACCTTCATCATTTTCCACATGATCAATGACATAGGGTTTCATCAGAACACCATCGTTGGCAATGGCACAGGTGATCATATTCAGATGCATCGGTGTGATCTGGGTCTTACCCTGACCGATGGAGGTCTGCATCATTTCCGCGGAAGGTGTACTTTCGGAGACGATAGCCGAGCTTTTGGCATAATTCAGCGTAAGTGGCAGATCTTTATTGAACAAAAGGTCATTCAGTGTCTCCTGAAAAGCCTCTCTGTCCAGGCTCATTCCAATATTGGCAAAGGACGAGTTACAGGATTTTGCAAAGGACTTCTGAAAGCTGACCTGTCCGTGACTGGAACCGTGATAACAACTGATTTTGCTGTTTCCCACCCGGAAAGAACCATTACAGTTATAAGAATAATTCTGATACGTGGTGGGATTCTCCCGGATATATTCCAATGCCGTTACGATCTTGAAGGTGGATCCGGGCGGATAAAGTCCCTGGGTGGCGCGGTTCAACAGTACTGTACTGGAATCATTGTCGATCAGATCATCCCAGATCTCCGGAATGGTATTCGGATCAAAATCGGGATGCGACACCATTGCCAGAATCTTGCCGGTAGACACTTCCGTTACAATGATGGCACCACGGTAAATATCCAGCTGGTCGTTGGCCACCTGCTGGATCTGGACATCCAGTGTGGTATATACATTATCTCCGGGATTCTTTTTCCCGGCAGTATCGTTTTTCACTTTATTGCTCAGGGAGGTATTGGTGTTGATCAGATAGTAATTGGCCAGAGCCTCCACTCCCATGCGTCCCTGGGTGGAATAACCTACGATATGAGAAAACAGATTCTTATACGGATAGTTTCGAGTCTCCTCTTCATCCGCATCCAGTATCGTCTCTGCCAGAACATCCCCATCCCTGGAATAAATGGATCCGCGGTAATTGCGGGACAGCAGAATCTGCTGACGGGAATTATAACTGTTGTTGATCATATCCTGTTCGCTGGTTGCCACAAAATGACCCAGATAGACCAACAGGCATAAGAACAGGACACCGATGCAACCAGCAGAAAGCCAGATTTCCCGCTGGTTGCCCATACGTTTTCTGTTCCGGGCGTCCTTTTTGCGGTCGGCATCTTTTTTCTGTGTATTTTTCTGCGTATTCTGCGCCTTATTTTCTGCCACCTCTGCGCTCTCCTTCCTTCTGCAGGCGAATATAGATTCCCTGTATAATGAAAAACATGATCATGGTCGTCATGACGGAACTTCCTCCATAGCTGATGAAAGGAAGTGTCACTCCGGTCAGCGGAATGAACTTGGTACCGCCGCCAATGGTCAGGAATATCTGGAAAATATACATAATACCGATGCCGTATACGATCAGCTGATAGAATCTGTCATGAATGCATACTGCCACCCGCATCATTTCCAGAAAACTGCTGACACAGATCAGGATCAGACATATTCCGAAGATCACGCCCAGTTCCTCGCAGATGGAAGAAAAGATAAAGTCCGCTTCCACATAAGGAATCGCTGTGGGATTACCTTTTAACAGTCCCATGCCGAACCAGCTTCCACTGCCGATGGCAAATAATGACTGGGTGATCTGATAGCCTTTATTGTCAATATATTTCCAGGGATCCTGCCAGGCCAGTACTCTGACCCGTACATGATCAAACAGCTGATAAGCCAGATAAGAAGCCGCACCTCCGCCGACAAGTCCTGCCAGAAGATACAGATAATTTCTTGTGGCAGCAAAAACCACAAAAACAAAGCCCACGAAAAAGATCAAAGCACTTCCCAGGTCCTTGGATACTACCAGGATCACCACATGGGCTCCCGCAATGATCGCCGTCAGAACGACTCTCTGGAAGGAGACATTTTCCCACAACGCTCCCGCCAGAAAGAACAGGAACAGGATCTTGACGAATTCCGAAGGCTGGAACGTGATTCCTCCCAGGGAAAATGAAATCTTGGAACCATGGGTCACCTCTCCCAGGATCAGCACCGTACTGAGCAGCGCAATTCCCAACGTGGCATACAGCCAGGTGATCTTCTTAAAAAAGTGGATCTTTCCTAGCAGATACGGAACCAGCAGGGAAAAGATCAGAGATACCAGTACAATCACATATTGCCGGATGGCCTTGTCAAAAGATAATCTCGATACGATGCAAAGACCGATTCCCAGAAGCATACACATATTATTCAGCAAAAGCCTGTTAATATTCTCGTAGATCAGCGATACCATCGTGATCGTAGCAAACAGAAAGATCAGTATAAATGCAAAGAAAAACAAATACTGAAAATCTCCGCTGACAAGGGACAGGTTCAGAAAACAGAGGACCTGCACCAGAAACATCAAAAGATCCTGTAAAATAAATACTCCACGATGCTTCTCTCCCACCGGATACCGAAAGGTATAAAAACAGCTTGCCGTATATAACACCATAAAAAAGGCGATAAAATATTTGGATAATTCAATCACATATTCCTGCATGGATCCAAAACCTTTCTGTCTATTCTACTCCACGTTTTTCATGACCGGTGGTATATTCCCCATAGGGCAATTCCTTACGGGTACCGGCAAAATACTCCAGGACTTCCAAAGTCTCGGTCTCATTTTCCGTGGTAAAATCCAGCCGTCCGGTCACCAGGCCGCTCCATTTACATAATTCCTTGTGCAAGGAAAGCGGAACACTGTTATAGATCACATTAAAACAGTGGGTACAATTCCGCTGAACCGGAAATCTTTTATGATAGCGGTCGATCAGATCCAATGCCTTCGGATTCTCCTGCGGCTGACACCGGTCAGTGGTCTTCTGCACGCAGTTGGCGGTGACCATCATAGGGATCCTGCCGTATATTACTTTTTCCGCAGGAAACGCAGGATCCAGAATGTCCCTCTGCTCTGCGGCATTCAGCTCCAACGGCAGACAATAGCCGTCTAAAAATGCCTTCCAGAAATCCCGGCTGGTCCGGTTCCAGAGATACAGACTATGATCCCCATAGATTTCTTTTCCGGTAAAATTCCATTGTTTTAATAACGCGATATGTTCCATGTTTGCTGCCTGAAAGCCATTTATATATGCCAGATTTTCCAGCAGCAATTTCCGTAATTTTTCAAGATACTGCCCATCCCGCAGGCGCAGGATCTTCGGCAGAGCGATCACAGATTGGATCTCTTTTTCAGTAAGGCTTCTCAAAATCTTCTCCGCAGCGGACGGATCCTGTAACAGGAAATCCGCATCCAGATAGAGTCTGAGTTGTCCGGCGGTTCTGACCGGATCTTTCCAGAAGGATGAACTGCAAAAGCCCTGCCATTGTTCCGGGGTCCGTATCGTGACAGCCCATTTTTCATCGGATTTTTGAGACTTTATACTATCGTTTTTCCGAAAATCACCATCGTCAGCCAGTGTCGGAGCTTTTTCGGAAGTTCTCTCATAAAGGAAGCCGTTTGCAAGGATCACTTGTTCTTCCAGCAGGGAAAGGCCCTTTCGGCGTAACTCGTTGATAGCTTTTAACGGGTAGAAAGCATTGTCACTTACCCGGATTCCGATGGAGTCCTCCAGATGGAAGTGACTGTCGCCAAGTTTCCCAAGCTGTTTTGCTATATTTTCCTGTGTGATGGGCTGTCGGGAAGCTTCTTCTACCACATTCCCTTCTACGGTGACGGCACTCTCTCCGGTCCACAAATACAATTTTGCGGTCTCCCCGGTCAGAAATTCAGCCTGCATGGATACCGGAAGGGTCAGCCTGTGTTCCAGATGCTTCTTCCGGATATTCTGAAGCAAAGTCTCATCACTACCGCTGTAAGCCGGGCTGTCCAGAGTCACCATCTCCCCGCCGTTGTGCTTGTGATAATAACCATCCTGTCTCTCACTGCGAATATAGAGGCAGGAAAGCGTATGCATATCTGCCGCAGAAATCTTCTGAGGAGCTTTGGAATCCGCATAATACCGGTCAATATATTTGCGATAAATTGCCGTAACTCCGGCAGCATATTCCGGCTTCTTCATACGGCCTTCGATCTTAAAGGAGTCGATCCCTGCCTCCAGAAGCTCCGGAATATATTCAATGGTACACATATCTTTCAGGCTTAAAGGATAACATTCCTTCGGATGTTTTCCAGTGGTATAGGGCAGGCGACAGGGCTGGGCACAACGTCCTCTGTTGCCACTTCTGCCCCCCAGAATACTGCTGAACAGGCACTGTCCGGAATAGCAATAACACATGGCTCCATGGATAAAGCATTCGATCTCAAGCCCTGTGACTTCCTTGATCCTGCGGATCTCCGCAAGGCTCAGCTCTCTGGCGGGAACTACACGACAGGCCCCCTGTTCCTTCAGAAAAGCTGCCCCATACTCCCCTGTAATGGTCATCTGAGTGCTTCCATGGAGTTCCATCCCGGGAAAATGTTCTCTGAGATATGCAAACACTCCCATGTCCTGGACAATCACCCCATCCAGTCCGGCCCGGTAATAGGGCAATACATATTCATACAGTCCGGAAAATTCCGATTCTTTTACCAGTGTGTTTACCGTCAGATATACTTTTCGCTGAAAAAGATGAGCATACCGGATGCAGGCAACCAGTTCTTCTTCCGAAAAATTTTCCGCATAAGCTCTGGCTCCGAAACGGCTGCCACCCAGATATATAGCATCCGCACCGGCATGGATAGCCCCGTAAAAGGCTTCCGCATTTCCGGCAGGTGCCAGTAATTCTACTTTTTTTGCTGCTTTCATAGATTTCAGATTTCCTCTATTGCATTCGATTCATATAAGCAAATAGCTGCCCGAAAACGGACAGCTATCAATTTATTTGTCTTTTAATTCTGTCTCCAGACGTACAATCTTCTTGGCGTCTTCATTTAACTGCTTTTGCAGTTCCTTCCCCTGCTTTTCTGCATTTTCCAGTTTGATCTGTGCTGAAATCAGTTCATGCTTCAGATCATAAAGCTCTTTTTCCTTGCCCTGCAGTTCTTCCTCCAGAATGGAGATCTGCTTCTTGGCTTTAAAATAATCATCTGCAATATTCAACTGGAGCAGAATGTTCTGCTTATCCAGAGGTTGTCTGCGAAAGCCGTCCAGCTTCCCGTATTCGGTAATCTTTCCATTGATGTAGGAAGCAATTTTCTGCATATAATCTTCACTTTCATAGCCGCTTAAAGTAAATACTTTTCCGCCTATGATCACTTCTGTATCTGTCTTAGGTGACATCTCCACACCCCTCTTAACACTCTTTTGAAAAACACAATATATGCCATTTACGCAAAAATATAATACAAGATTTATTATATATCAGAATGTATAGGGTGGCAAGTAAAATTTCGTAAGCTGCACGTATCAATTCAGTCCCAGATGATGATAGGTAAGATCTGTGACTACACGGCCTTTGGGTGTTCTGTTCAGAAATCCGTTCTTGATCAGATAGGGTTCGTAGACATCCTCTATCGTACCGGCATCTTCACCGATGGCAGCTGCCAGGGTATCCAGACCCACGGGACCTCCGTCGAATTTCTCAATGATCGTGACCAGAATATTGCGGTCGATATGGTCCAGTCCCATCTTATCGACATCCATCAGATCCAATGCCGTTCTGGCTACCTCCTCGGTAATGATCCCGTCGTATTTAACCTGTGCAAAGTCACGGACACGTTTTAAGATCCGGTTCGCCAGTCTCGGTGTACCGCGGCTTCTTCTGGCCATTTCCTTTGCTCCGGCCGGTTCGATCTCCACGTCCAGGATCCGGGCGGAATGCATGATGATCTGCTGTAATTCCTCTATGGTATAAAATTCCAGATGATGGATCATGCCGAAACGATCCCGCAGAGGTGCAGTCAGAAGTCCGGCACGGGTGGTCGCTCCCACCAGAGTGAATTTCGGCAGCTCCAGACGCACAGATCTGGCACTGGAACCCTTTCCGATCATAATATCGATGCAGTAATCCTCCATGGCCGGGTACAGTACCTCTTCCACCTGACGGTTCAGCCGATGGATTTCATCCACGAATAACAGATCTCCCTCCTCCAGATTGTTCAGGATCGCCGCCATTTCACCGGGCTTTTCAATCGCAGGGCCACTGGTCACCTTCATATGCACACCCATTTCGTTGGCTATGATTCCTGCCAGCGTGGTCTTGCCCAGTCCGGGAGGTCCATAGAACAACACATGGTCCAGTGCATCTCCGCGCTGCTTTGCTGCGGTAATATACACCTTCAGGTTCTCTTTGATCTTGGACTGGCCGATATAGTCGTCCAGTGTCTGGGGCCGCAGAGAGCCTTCCAGTTTGATATCTTCTTCTGTGATATTTGTCTCTATCATTCTTCTAGGCATAATTTATCCGGTTCCTTAAAACAATTTTTTCAGGGCAGCTTTCAGAATCGCGCCGGAATCCATGGTCTCCACATCCTCAAGGGCATTGACAGCCTTGAGGCTCTCTGCCTGTCCGTATCCCAGTGCCACCAGTGCTTCCACGGCTTCCTTTTTCTTCTCACTGTCAATGTGCAGGCTGCCGGCAGTCAGGATTCCCTGGGCTCCGCCTGCGGCGATCTCTCTGGAGATCAGTGTATCATCAATGGAGAGCTTATCTTTTAATTCCAGAATCAGGCGCTGCGCCGTCCGGGCTCCCACTCCCGGGGCCCTGGAGATTGCCTTGGCATCCCCGGACATAATGGCAAACCGCAGAGCATCTGCATCCATGACCGATAATATTGCCAGCGCTCCCTTTGGACCGATTCCGCTGACTGTAATGCACAGCTTGAACATTTCCAGATCACTTCGGGAGAGAAAACCATATAGTAAAAAGGCATCTTCCTTCACATAGGTATAAGTGTAAAGCCGAACTTCTTCTCCGATTCCCGGCAGCCTGGAGGCTGTATCCGCAGAAATCCTTACATTGATACCAAATCCGTTGACATCGATCACAGCGTTATCTACCGTGGCATCTTCCAAAAAGCCATTCACATATGCAAACATATATACTAAGTCCTCGTCTTTCCTGTCCTGCAAATAGTAACCTGTAAAAATCGGCTACGATATGTTTATCATACCATAGCCGAACATATGTTTCAAGCAACTTTTCTGTTTTCCATCAGCTCTGAATCTGTTTCAACTGATAAAATTCTCCCTGCAGAGCCATAAGTTCTTCATAAGTGCCGTACTCTGCGCAGCGACCGTCTGCAATGACCGCGATCCTGTCGGCATCCCGGATAGTGGACAGTCTGTGGGCCACGATAAAGGTGGTACGCCCTTCTGTCAGATTGTTCAACGCCTGCTGGATCAGCTTTTCTGAAATACTGTCCAGAGCCGAGGTGGCTTCATCCAGTACGATCACCTTCGGATCCCGGATCAGTGCTCTGGCAATGGAGATACGCTGTCTCTGACCGCCAGACAGTTTGCCGCCGTGCTCTCCCACCATGGTATCCAGACCCTTAGGCAGTGATGCGATCAGATCCGACAGATTGGCAGCTTTGATCACTTTCTGCAGTTCTTCCTCCGACACATTTTCGCAACCGTAAGTGATATTGTCACGGATCGTTCCGGAGAACAGGATCGAAGTCTGGGGAACTACCGCCAGGTGCTTTCGGTAGGGGCGTAGATCGATCTTACTGATATCCTTGCCATCGATCAGGACTTTTCCGCTTTCCGCCTGATTAAAACCGATGACCAGATTCAGAATCGTAGACTTTCCGGCGCCGGATTCTCCCACCAGTGCAATAGTCTCTCCCGATTTCACATGAAGATTCAGATGGTTCAATACATTATGTTCGTTATTTTTATAATGGAAACATACGTCCTCAAAATCAAAAGTACCGGTCACCTGTTCCAGTTTTTCCTTGCCCTCATTATCTTCGATATCTTCAGATAACAATACTTCACCGATGGAATTGACGGATTCAATACCCTTGGCAATGGTAGGCAGCAGGGTGACGATGGAGGACACCTGATTGACTACCGTGGCAAAATAACTCTGGTACAATGTGATATCGCCTGCCTGAATTTTGCCGCCAATGGCCAGATATCCGGTAAATGCCAGACAGATCACCTGGAAGATCTGGAATACTGCCCAGCCCACCGAGCCAAACAATGCCTGGATCAGATCCAGTTTGTAGCCTTTTTCCGCCACAGAAAAAAGCTGGCCGCTCATTTTTGCCACTTCTTCGTCCTCCAGGGCATGTGCTCTGGTCACAGGCACAAGTTCCACCATTTCCATGACTCTGGCGGAAGTCTCTTCCATTTCCTTACGGAATTCAGTGTTCCGTTTTTTCATGATATTCCGGAAAGTGACCATGGTGATGGCTGCTACCGGTGTGGTCAAAAGGAAAAAGATAAATACGATCCAGCTCTTGCTGATGGTGACCACCAGCGCCACACCGATATTCAGCGCAATGTTCAGAATGCTTAAAAATAACTGTGTGGAAAGCCCCTCTACCGCTTCCACGTCACGCATGATCTTGGACTGCAATCGCCCGGACTGAGTCTCCACATGATAGGAAATGGATAACTGCTGAAGCTTTCGGATCAATGCTTTCCTCAGTCCCGTCTCCGCATAGCGGGTGGCCAGACTCTTGTAGGAAGTATACAGATAGTTCATCGGAATGTTCAGCAGGATCAGCCCTGCTTCCAGAATACTGTAAAAAATAATGTTCCGAAAAGTATCCGGGTTGTGGGATGTCACATCATTGATGATATTGGCCGTAATGATCGGCAGTACCCAGACGCAGGCATGCTTTGCAAAAAAGCAGATGACTGCCAGAACAAATTTATGATAATTTCCCTTGTACAGATGCACTAACGTCCGCAGAGGATGCCCCTGATTGTTCCGGTAACATTCGATAAACCAGCTTTCGGTATCCATTTTCTGCCTGGGAGAGGTTTTTGCTTCAAAATCTTTCATACCGCTTTTCATGCCTTTCCGTGATCTGCGCATTTATGTCTTTTCCTGTCCACAGATCTGTTTCATGTTTCAATGCCACGTTTCTATTTTTCGGGCTTACTTATTCATTTTATCGCAATTAATATGTATTTTCCAGTTTGTTTTTGCGGTTTTCCTTTGAAAACAACTGATTTTTTGTCAAAACAAGGGCTGTGTCAGAACTTTTACATTCTTACACAGCCCTTTTGTCATAGCATTGGATTTTTTACAGTTGATTAGTTGTTGATCAGCTTATCACTCTCGTTGTTCCAGCTGTAAAGCTTACGGATCTCTTCGCCGACCTTCTCGGAAGGATGCTCAGCAGCAAGCTTTCTCATAGCCTTGAAGTGGACCTGTGAACCTGCATCGGACATATCGAGGAGGAAGTCCTTAGCAAAAGTACCGTCCTGAATATCGGAGAGGACCTTCTTCATAGCCTTCTTTGTATCCTCTGTGATGATCTTGGGGCCTGTTACATAGTCGCCGTACTCTGCTGTGTTGGAGATAGAGTATCTCATGCCTGCAAAGCCGCTCTGGTAGATGAGGTCAACGATGAGCTTCATCTCGTGGATGCACTCAAAGTAAGCGTTTCTCGGGTCATAGCCTGCCTCAACGAGAGTCTCAAAGCCTGCCTGCATAAGAGCGCAAACGCCGCCGCAAAGAACAGCCTGCTCGCCGAAGAGGTCGGTCTCTGTCTCTGTTCTGAATGTAGTCTCAAGAAC
>ERZ1034626.2651-NODE-2651-length-10313-cov-3.423767_pt1 | contig 10313 bp, 5 predicted proteins | sample MGYA00520652_ERZ1034626 | MGnify/ENA primary metagenome ERZ1034626 (study PRJEB33766, sample SAMN09781765) | gut metagenome | biome: gut microbiome | host: Homo sapiens | place: Madagascar | study: EMG produced TPA metagenomics assembly of the PRJNA485056 data... | reverse complement strand
TGATGTGATAAGTAAAGTTGAAAAATGGTGCCGAGATAATGGGATAAGATTTGAAACTGCTCGTTCGCATTTTAGTCCGGATTATACATGGACTACGATTGGTCCCCCAGCGCAAAAAATGCGTTGGTGTTGCAGCGTCCATAAAACCACACCACAAATCCTGCTTTTGAGACAAATCATGAATAATCCACATTTCCGTGGAATGGCTATGATGGGTGTTCGCTCTGATGAAAGTGTAACCAGAAGTCGGTATGAAGAGATCAACTTTGGCACAAAGCATCAGGGACAATACGATTCCTACCCGATATTCGAATGGGGCTCTGCCGAACTATTCATATATATATATCAAGAACATCTCGTTTTAAATGAAACATATAAACTTGGCAATAGTAGAGCGGGTTGCTTGGTATGTCCAATGGAGGCAGTCAAGAATTCATGGTTTAAGAACCAATGTTATGCAGGATCTTGTGATGATTGTCAAACTACTTCTTTCTATCACAATTTGATTATCGATCAAACTTTTGCGAGAGAATTACCTGAAGACAAGTTGAAAGAGTTTATGGAGATTGGCGTCTGGAAATCGAGGCATAATGGGGCGAAATTGGCCTCCCCACGCCACCTTTATCACGAGGAAAAGAAGAAGAACGAGCTGATTATCACAATTGTCAATGATAGTGAAGAGTGGAAGGAATGGTTTAAGACACTAGGAGATATAACTTACCTTCCTAATAATACAATCGAAGTTTTCTGCAATCAGATTCTTTATAGAATTGAGTATACAAAGGATATATCTGGTCAGCATTTTAGAATGACGGATTTAAAAAATACGCAAAAGGAAATCTACTTCATTTCGTGGCTTAAAGTAGTGCTAAGGAAATCAGCATATTGCATTAGATGCCAAATATGTGAAGCCAATTGTCCTCATGGATATATACACATGACAGATGATGCTTTCTTCATCGAGGATAAATGCGTTAAATGCAGAAAATGTTATGAAGTTAACACGGGGTGTGTCGTTGCGGCGTCACACAGAATGCCTAAGGAGGTCAATCAGATGAACGGAAGTATCGATCAGTATAAAAATATGGGTGTACGCTATCAGTGGGTTGTTGATTATTTAGAAAAAAAGAATGATTTCTGGGATAATAATAATCTTGGTAGTATGATGATTACCGCGCTAAAAACTTTTTTACGACATTCGGATATTGCGGATAAGGGTAAGAAGTATTCTATTACCACATTCGGAGAAAAAATATCCGAGATTGGTGTGGATACCGATATCGCATGGGCATTAATTCTCTGCAATGTCGTATATACAGAGCAGTTCAACTGGTGGGTAATGAACATTGATTTGCATAGAACCTATTCTAAGGTTGAATTAACTGAAATGTTAAAAGAGACCGCCCTTACAAGTAATGGAATTAAAAATGTACTGGACGGATTCAAGAATGTCTTCTACACGAATGACATTCTTAGTCAACAGATTAAATTTGGTCAAGTGAATGTTGAAGAAAAGGGACGAAACATTTATCTTGTTGATGTTTGCCGTTCTTCATGGGACAAGGCTGATCCTCGTGTTATTCTTTATGCACTTTATAAGTTCGCCGAACACTGCGGTGATTACTATCAGTTCACACTGACCACGCTGATGGATGATAGCATCGAAAGAGATGGCATCAGCCCGACTCGTATTTTTGGCTTGGATCGTGACACAATGGAGCCGATGCTGAACGGCTTGTCTTCAAATTATCCTGATTTTATTTCCGCTAGCTTCTCGCTTGGATTGGATACGATCAATCTTCGTGAAGATAAAACATCTCAGGATGTGCTTGCGCTGTTCTGAGACAAGGAGTGACAAACATGGCTAATGATGAAAAACTGTATAGGGATTATTTTAACATTGATCCCAAATACTACGCATCTGTTACAGAAGACCTCATTAAAAAGCGTGCAGTACGTTGGGATGGGTTCTATCCACATGACACATTTGTAAAGCTGCTCAAAGCGGTGCATACAATGCTGTCCGGCAAGGATTCCAGATCTCTGTGGATCGAAGGTGCTTATGGTACTGGTAAGTCGCATGCAGCATTGGCAGTGAAGTCCATGCTCGAGGCATCGGATGATGAAGTCAGAAACTACTTCACAGAATTCGGCCTTGCAAATGACCTATGTGAGCAGATTCTTACTGATAAAAACGCAGGCAAGCTGATCACGGTTCACCGTATCGGCTCTGCCTCGATTCGCTCTGACCAGGATTTAATTCTTGCAATCCAGGACAGCATCACTGAAGCACTCAGAAAACATGACATTGAGAATAAGGGAGAAACCTCTCTGCGTGACGCAGCTCTGCTGTGGCTTGAAAGCAAAGAGGCAAACCGTGAATATTTTGGAAAGCTGATTCAGGAAAGTGAATATGCATTCGATTTTGGCGGTGCGAGTGTTGATTCGGTTATCAATACATTAAAAAATGGTGAACCGCAGGTCATTGCAAAGCTTATGCGAAATATTCTCAAAGTCGCAGAATCAAATGGTATCACTGCACTGCGCCTTGATGTACAGGCTATGTGTAAGTGGATTGAAAGCATTATTAATGAGAACAATCTCTCAGGTATCCTTTTCGTATGGGACGAATTCACTGAGTATTTCCTCAATAACCCGAACTCTCTTACTGGTTTCCAAACCCTTACGGAGATCAGCCAGTCTACTCCTTTCTATTTCCTGATTGTTACACATGAAAGTGAGGCACTGATACAAGATAAGGATATGCGCCGCAAGATTCTGAACCGTTTTGTCGGAGACAAGGCACTTCGCATTGAAATGCCCGAAAACATGGCGTTCCGTCTTATGGCACAGGCAATGAAGGAAACTGATGATGCTGTTCTCCGTCCGGAATGGGAAAGCTATAAGGATGATCTTAATACGGAGCTTGCAAATGTGCGTAATATCATAACCACAAGCGCAAAGAAGAATGCAACTATGGGACAGAAGACTGTCATTTCTGATGCAGAGCTTCGAGGGATTGTTCCGATTCATCCGTATGCAGCTCTTTTGCTGAAGCATATGTCCGTGGCATTTAATTCGAATGCCCGTAGTATGTTTGATTTCATTATCAGCAATGACATGACTGAAGCAAAGGGCTTCAAATGGTTCATAAATACATACGGTCCACTGGACAAGATCAATCTTCTGACCATTGATATGCTTTGGGACTTCTTTGTTGGTAAAGATCAGAATGGCCTTAATGATGATGTGCGTGCTATCCTGGATTCTTATCATCTCTTAAAGCAGGGCAGCCTGAACGCAGATCAGGAACGTGTATTCAAAACAATTATTCTCCTTGAGGCTATTTCTCAGAGAGTACATGATGTCGAACTCCTCCGTCCGAATGAGCAGAATATCGATCTCGCATTCAACGGAACTGGGTGGACAAAGGGTAAAGCTAAGAATATCGCTGTAGGCCTGTTCGAGCAGGGGCTCTTGTTTGAAAAGCCTGTTGGCAATGGCATGAAGGAGTATACAGTCGCCAACAGTGGCAGCGACCGGGAGAAGATTGCAAAGCTAAAAACAGATATTCGTGCAAAAACAAGTACTCATGATTTGATTCTTTCCGGCAATCTTGTAGCTGCTGTACAGATTCCCAAGTCAGTACATCAGCGCTATATTACTGAAGGAACAGATCACACTCACTTCACGCAGACTGTCAGCAAAATGAGCGGTCAAACTCGTCCCAACCGCTTTAAGGCGCTGATCGTATTCAGTATGAACGATACAGAAGCAGCAAACAATCGCAGCCAGATTCTCAAGGTAATTACTCAGCCTAGTAACACACTCTTCTTTATCGAGTGCCTTACTCCAATGGGTGAAGATCTGCTCACGCAATATGTTGACAATATGGCTCATAGCCAGAGTAATGCACAGAGCAACAAGGGGCAGGCTGCTGGATTTGAGAATGAAGCGAAGAAAGCTCTGCAGAGATGGCAGCAGAATATCATAAGTGGCGCTTTTATGCTCTATACACCAGATAATAAAAGCGGCATTCGATTTGCTAACCTTACAGCACTTCAGGAAGAGCTTATTAGAATCAACCATACTACATATCATTATGGTATTGAACAATTCTCTGTTAATGACACATTATTTGACAAAGGGCCTGTCGGACAGGGTGCAGAATGCGGCATAACCGAAGATTTGAAAGGGCAGTTCAAATCTGCAAATGCGAATACCAGTCTTTCTACCGCCCTGAAAGATGTTTGGAAGATTCCACAGTATTGGGAGGATCCCACTAAAAAGAGCCTTCCGATTGTAAAGATCAAGCAGAAAGTAGAAGAAATCATTTTGGATGGTTTCAATAAACCGGCAGGACGTATCAGTGTTCTTTCAATTTTCGAGGCGCTCGAAGATGCTCCTTTCGGCTTTATGCCTAGTAATTTGTCCGCTTTTATCATGGGGTTTGTTCTTAAGGAGTATGCAAATTCTGACTATTTCTGGAGCAATGGTTCTTCCAGCGAAGCAATGACTCCGATAAGAATGAAAGAAATGATTGCAGGTGCAATCAATCAAAAGTTTAGCCCGAGCCCGAAGTTCCGTGAAGAGTTTATAGTGGCGATGAGTCCGGAACAGCGCAGTTTTTTGAAGTGCACATCTGAGGCATTCCATATTCCGATAACTCAGTGTGGATCAGTAGAAAGCGCACGAGATCAGATCAGAATTAAGATGAAGGGCCTTGTTTTCCCTATTTGGTGCTTGAAGTATATTTTAGGTTCCGAAAATTTAAGCACTTCAAATGATGTGATAATAAGTGTAATAGATGACTATTGTGGTATCGCCAATACAGCTAATAGTACTCAAGGAAGCGAAAGTGACCTTGCAGCGGGTATTGGTAAGGCCGCACTTGAATTCACCACACTCACATCTGATCTATCCATACTTCTTACAAATGATAACTGCCGAAAGGGAATGCTGGCATATATCGATCAGTACCAAGGTGGTAAGCTTAGTCAACTTGCTATACAAATTGGTGATGGTGGTGCATATCTGGATCAAGTGAAACAGAAGTTTAATTCTGATGCCGCCAATTGGGTATGGAGTTCAGCAACTGCCGACGAAAGAATCTCGGATGTTATCCTTGAATATCAGATAATTGTAGAGAGTAATAAGAGTCTTCCAAAATGCACATCTTTGAAGGATGTTGTGGTTGAGTGGAATAAAAAATCCAATAACATCAAAACACCGTATGACGTGCTGAAAAAGCATGTTGGAGATTTGGTGACATTCTTAGAGCAGCTTTACTTTATGAAGCAGAGCGGAGAAATCTCGGAACAGAAGAAGCAGGCATTCTATAATGCTCTTCTAACTCTCAGAGAAGGTTTTGATCGTTTTTATAAAGATCAGTTGCTTTACTTTAAGCAGTCAATGTCGATATTCATTGAAGAACTCGATGAAGATGATTTGCCTGATTTCTTTGCAACTATTCCAAGCGGTCAGTTTACTAAGGGCGCACAGGAGTACTATCAATACATAGAATCTCAAGTTATCGAGTTTAACAAAAACATTCGAAAGACTCAGCTTCGTAATATGTGGGCTGAAAAAACGGGAACAAAAGATCCTGCAGATTGGTCTGCAAGATATGAGACTCCTATCCTTTGCATGTTTGATGATACCTCACGAGATGAAGCGAGTGAAGTGTTCGCTGTTATTCTGTCAAAAAATGCATCTGATTCTGACATTTCAAAGGCAATCTCATATCTGCAAAATGCTGATTTCTTTGACAGATTAAGGGATGCTGCCGAAAGAGACCGTTGTTTTAAAGAAAGAATTATCGCTGAGTATTCTGTCTTGCTGAACGATGTGAATAGTGTTCGGAAGTCCCTGCTTGATACTGTTCCTGTTGAAGTATATAAATGGATGGAAAACATAACAACAATTCGTAATCGTCTGAAAACAATGGCGGATAAGCAGTACAAGTTAAATGGATGCGAACGAGCATTAGCAGTGATTGAAAAGATGGATACTCCAGACCTTCGCCGTTATTTAAGTGACATGATTACTGATAACCTTGCTTTTGGCATGGAGATTCTTAGAAACGAATAAGGAGGCGCATTATGCAGTGTACTGATATAAATGACTGCTTGAAGCAAATCCATGACTATTACACAGGTGAGAAAACAGGACACTTCCTTCTTGTGAATACTGAAAACTATGATGTTTACCAGGGAATCCTTCAGCGCCTTCAGACTGATAAACAAAAGCATTGCTTTTTCATATCTGATAATCTATATCCCAATGGATTACCTAATATTGAACCTATTATCGTACAAGCATCGAATGATGAATGTTCTGTTATTATCGGTTTATCTTCTGCCTATATGATCCAAAGTGAGAAGGCTTTGGATGAAAAACTGGATGAGCTTTTAGGTGCTTCTATTTCAGGGTATGGGGTTATCCTGCTTGACCACTGTGAAAAATACCTCCGTAAGTATTTATGGAGAGACAAAAGAATCGAGCGAAGAGTACTTCTAGTTGCAGGTGATGCATCTTCGCTTCCTTCGATTCAACTGTTACCGAATAATCAGAAACCAATAGGTAAAAAGCCTCTTGATGGTATCGGCGGGCTTTTAAGAAAGTTAGAGAGAATAACTAATTCAGATTTACAAAAGGATCCTGTTCTTCTTGTCACTACTACATTTCAGCCTGCGAGTTTCGTAAAAGCAGTTTATTCTTTTTCTGAGGCTGCGAATATCTATGCAATGCTCTGTAAAAAGTATCATGATATATCTAATGCCACTGAAGAAAAGTATGGTACTGATAACGAATGGGAGTATCTGGCTAGTAAATTAAGTGTACACTCCAGTTTCTCTGAATTAATTTGCGCGGAGTTTGGAGCGATTGCTAATCTTTCTACGCATATAGAAAGCGTGTGGGAAAGTCAGGATACACAAACCCAATGGCTTCTTTGGCTTGCACTGAAGGTATTTGGGGAAAAGAGCAATAGCTATTTGACTTTTCTGCTTAATAAAGATGGTACTGCTGCTTCATTTGTTGAGCAGATCTATCTTTCGTTGGCGGACGTAAAGCATACTCAAAATGATTTCGATAAAATGTATCAGGAACGCAAACGGCTGATAGATAAGATTCCCGAGCAACTGCCGCTCATATCACGGTACTGTGAGCATATAGGCATCTACCAGAAAGACGCGATATATTACCTTACCGACAGTACCGATATAGAACGCTATGAATTCATGCGACTCCTTAGCGAAAGTGATTTCTCAGAGGAAGAACTTTTGTCTATCGTTTCTAGGTTTTCTACGGATCTTGCTCTTTATCTGAGACCGTTTGCTTTTGATACGTCAAACACAAAACTTTCAGAAGCGGACAGCGATTTGAGAGCGAAGCTTACAGATTACTTCAAAGAGTACAAGATTCAGAAGCTTACAAACAGAATACATCCTGGTTTCTTGTCTGCTGTTAATACTTATGCCATCAGCCGACCTTATAACAAGCTTCAGCCACGCAGCAGTATTATTTCACATATGAATCGAGAGGGTATGGAGCTGTTCTTCTTTGATGCTCTTGGCGTTGAATATCTGGCGTACATTATTTCAAAATGTGAGATGTATGGAATTATGACAGAATTAGCAATCGGGCATTGTGAGCTTCCTTCTATTACCGTTAAAAATAAGGAGTTTGATCAGTTCTTCTCTGATTCGATTTATCATAAAATCGATGAATTGGATGAAATGAAGCATCATAGTCAAGTATTCAATTATTAAAAATGCCCCTACCCTACGCATCTGTTTCAAGAGCTTGAAGTGATCGACTCTGAACTCAGAAGGATTCATTCTTTGCTCATTCAAGGTTCACTGAAAAAAGCCCTTGTAGTCGCTGATCATGGCGCAAGTCGACTAGCGGTATTGTATGGGCATGAGAATGAACCACCTATCCCGTTATCCGAACCAGGGGAACACAGTGGGCGATGCTGTCAAATCGCTGATGACCCGAATCTGGAAAATGCTGCATATGAAGATGGTTTTGCAGTTCTGGCAAACTATGATCGTTTTAAAGGCGGCAGACGCACCAATGTAGAAGTTCACGGCGGTGCTACTTTGGAAGAAGTATTGGTTCCAGTTATGGTACTATCAAAGAAACCGGATAAAATCAATATCTGCTTTGTTGATTCTGTAATCATACTAATTCCAAGAGAGATTCCTAAGCTCACTATTTATTCAAATATTCCTTTAAGCAATCCGAGATTGCGAGTAAATGGTGAGTTCATAGATGGAACACTTGTCGGTGATAAAAAACATGCTGTATTTGAACTACCTAAAATCAAAAGAAAGGGCGAATATACTGCCGAAGTGTTTGATGGGCAAAAAAATATGGCTGTTACTCTTACATTTTCTGCTCGTAAAAACACGCATGAGAATAATTTGCTGTAAGAAAGGAGAGCCTGCATGAGTGAGGTACAAAGCGAAGAATTCGTAGAGCGACTGAAAGATAGCTTTGATGAAATGGTCGTATATAAGGATCTGAAGAAGAGCAATTTTATTGCAGCATTTAAGTTGCCGTCGTTCATGCGAGACTGGGTTCTTAAGAGATTTCAGGATGATGATGGTGCAATCGATATTGATGGTGCAACAGAATTCATCCGGACTTTTATTCCTAAAAAAGAAGATTGGAAAGCAATCAAAAATAGAGTTGTGAGCTATCAGGAGCAGGTCAAATTCCTTGCTAAAATCTCAATAGATATTGACATTAAGACGCAAGCCCTGACTTTTGCATTACCAGATTTTGGACTAACGTTTCGAGACACAGTTATTCCAAGAGATGTATGGGACAGCTGCAATGCGTCGCTGCTAAAAGCTGAAGAAAACTGGGGCATCGTTGAATTGGGATATCAGTATCCTGAAAACGATAAAATGCCTGGAAAAATCAAGCTGGTAAGCTTTCAAGATTTCTGTCCGTACAGTATTGATCTGGATGATTTCAAGTATGCACGAGAGTCCTTTTCCCTTGATGAATGGATTGATATCATTCTTGGGGCAATTGATTATAATGCAGCCGGATATGAATCAAAAAAGCAGAAGCTCGCTATGATAACAAGACTGCTCCCATTTGTGGAGAAACGTCTCAACATGATTGAATTAGCCCCGAAAGGTACTGGTAAGTCCTACTTGTTTGGTTCAGTCAGTCGTTTTGGATGGCTCTCCTCTGGTGGTACAATGTCAAGAGCAAGGATGTTTTATGATGTAGCCCGCAGGACTGAAGGACTTGTCTTTGGACACGATTATGTTGCACTTGACGAAGTACAAACAATCAATTTTACTGATGTAGACGAAATGAGAGGTGCCTTAAAGGGATACATGGAAAACGGTAAATATACCGTTGGTAACCATGAGGGCGCAGCGGATTCAGGAATTATCCTTCTTGGTAATATTCCCGCCAGCAATATGAATGAGTATATCAACATGTTCAGTGAACTGCCAAAAGTCTTTCATGAAAGCGCTTTGATCGATAGATTTCATGGATTTCTCAAAGGCTGGGATCTTCCTAGAATGAATGACGACCTTAAAATATGCGGATGGGCTTTAAATTCGGAGTATTTTTCTACCATCATGCATGAACTGCGCGATGACCCAACATATAGGGCTATTGTTGATTCGTGGGTCGATGTTCCAGATAAATCAGACACTAGAGATACTGAAGCAATCAAGAGACTTTGTACAGCCTATCTTAAATTGCTATTCCCACAAGTGCAGCGCCCCGGAGATATCCCATCTCGAGATTTCAAAACATATTGCTTGGAGCCTGCTATAGAAATGCGTTCGATTATCAAACTACAACTAGGCATTCTTGATCCGGATGAATTCAGGGGAAAAGATGTGCCCACACTAACAATAAAGGATATAGAAGAATGAAAACAACACAGTGTGTTTCCTGCTGCAAACATCCTTTATCAAAGGATGAATATGGGATTTGTATGAAACTCTTAGGCGAGGATACAGAAGCGTTTTATTGCCTCAGCTGTTTAGCAGATTACCTTGACGTAACAGAGCAGGACATATTAGATAAAATTGAAGAATTCAAAGAGGAAGGCTGTAAGCTATTTTCGTAGGAGATAGTGATGAAACAATACATATATGCAGATAATGCAGCAACCACACAGTTAGACCCAAAAGCATTTGAAGCAATGATTCCGTGGCTGAGAGATGAGTATGGCAATGCCTCTCAGCCATATTCTTTTTCAAGAAAGCCGAAAAAGGCAATCGCTGAAGCAAGAGCTGTCATTGCAGAATGCATCAATGCAGACCCCG
>ERZ1034626.2650-NODE-2650-length-10314-cov-4.568476_pt1 | contig 10314 bp, 8 predicted proteins | sample MGYA00520652_ERZ1034626 | MGnify/ENA primary metagenome ERZ1034626 (study PRJEB33766, sample SAMN09781765) | gut metagenome | biome: gut microbiome | host: Homo sapiens | place: Madagascar | study: EMG produced TPA metagenomics assembly of the PRJNA485056 data... | reverse complement strand
AGCTTTTCCTTCAATATGTTCCGCATCTTTTGTCCTCCTGCGTTGTTTTCTATTTGTCAACCGCGGCAGCTCAATAATCCGCGTTCAGCCAGGGCTTCTGGACACAGTACAGCAGCTGCGCCAACTGCCGCGCCTTTTCGGCGTCATCTGCGGACGCCGCACCCAGCCGCAGCAGCGCCGTCAGACCGCAGGACCCCATCAGCAGCGCCGCCAGATCCCCCTGCCGGCAGATCACCGTCACGTCCGCGGTTCCCTCTGCCACGGCCCAGCGGCCATCGGCAAAGCCGATACGCAGCTCCTCCTCCCGGTCCGCCATCTCATCCCGATAGCGGAAGGCCGCCGTCAGCGTCCCCGCCGGGAAATTCCGATAGCCGGTCCGCCGCACGAAGTCCGCCCCGTCCGTCAGCTTGAACATGGTCCCCACGGCGGAAACATTGGTCTGCAAAAAGCCGTAGTCGATGTAGTTTCCGGACACGTCCTGCGGATCGTCCAGCAGATGGTGGAAATCCTCCTCCCCTGTCCGCAGTATCACTGTCTGGGCCAGATCCTCCTGCATCCGCAGGCCGCCCAGCAGCGCCCGCAGCACTGTGCCGTTCTCATACACCAGTTCCTCCACGCTGAGCCGGTTTTGGGTATAGTTGCACGTACTGGCGCTTTCAAACCGATAGGCCGCGTAGCCTAACAGGCGTCCGCCGTCGTAATAACCCATACGGCGCACCTGAATATCCCCCCGGGCTCCGCGCAGCTCCTCGTCGAACTTCTCCACCATGCCATGGTTTCGGGCGGCAAAGCGCCGCTGGCAGTCCATCGCCTGGTCAAACTCCTCCGGCTGCAGCAGGCGCAGGTGCGCCCGCACCTCTCCGTCCAACCGCGGCAGCGCCCCGGTTGGCAGATGGTATTCATATAACTTCCCGCCAAAGCCGTAGCCCATCCGACGGTAAAAGCCGATGTTGAACGGCAGCAGCATGGTCAGCAGCGCGCCGTTTTCCCGTGCATAGCGCTCGGCATACCGTATCATATACAGCGCCGCGCCCTTCTTCTTGTGCAGGGGGTGTACCTCCAGCGCCATCACACCGCAGGCAGGCTGCATGACCCCAAAGAAGTTCATGGAGAACAGGATCAGCTTCATGGTGGCGATCAGTGTGCCGCCCTCAAACAGGCCCATCGTCCGAGTCTGGGTGTCCTCCCGCAGCTCCGTAAGATGCTTGCTCCGGTAGTGTGCCCGGCATTCCTCGTCCAGCGTCTTGTACGCCGGATAGGAATTGAGATAGATGTCCAGATACGCCTCTATGTCCGCCTCCGTCACCGGATGGACATCCCATGCGCGGTCCGCTGTCACATTACCCATAGGTTTCTCCTTTCTCGCCGTTCCGCAGTATGTTCTCCTTAGATTATACCTTTCCCCGGCCCGTTTCGCAACAGGCAGTTGAAAGCCCTCCGGCAGCTGCCGGAGGGCTCATTTCGTTGTCCGTATACACGTATCCCTCAGATACTCTTTTACAGCAGGGTCAGAAAGTGCCCGGCGTGTACGCCTGGTCCACGGCCGCCGGCCTTATACCAACTTTTCCAGGGCGTCCAGATCGCCGGCCTGCAGCAGCGGGATAGCCCGCCGCACCTGCGCCTCCGGCCAGTCCCACCACCGCAGCTTCTCCAGCCGCGCGGCGGTCTCCTCGTCATACCGCCTGCGGATGGTCCTGGCCGGCAGGCCGCCCACGATGGTGTAGGGCGGCACATCCTTTGTCACCACGGCGCGGCTGCCGATGATAGCGCCGTCGCCGATGGTAACGCCCGCCAGGATCACAGCCTCATAGCCGATCCATACGTCATTGCCCACCACGATGTCCCCGTGGTTATCCCAGGCGGCGGCAATGTCCTCACACGCCGTCCCCAGCCCCCACTCCTCGAACATGATGGGGAACGGGTAAGTAGACAGGCTGTTCAGCGTATGGTTGGCCGCGTTGAAGATAAACTTCGCCCCGCAGGCGATGGAGCTGTACTTTCCGATGATCAGCCGGTCATGGTTGCACTCGGGATAGTGGTACAGCACGTTGTTCCGCTGGAAATCCCGGGGGTCGTTGACAAAATCGTCATAGATGGTGTACGCCCCCACCTGTATGGCGGGATCTGTGACCACGTTCTGCAGGTACACGGTGCTGTGTCCCTGAGAACGGGGATATATTTTCCATTCGGGTATCATAGACTCTCCTTTATTTTACAAAAGCTTCTCCCAGCGGGGCGTTCCCCATCCGGCGGTATCGAAACACTCCCGCACAGCGCGGCACATCCACGTCAGCTTCTGCCGTATGGCGTCTGACTGGATCAGCAGCCCCGCCTCGTCCTCATGTACCATGAAATACTCCATGATCCGCGCCCGGTCCTCCTGTGCCGCCAGCTTGGCGTAGCTGTCCACAAAGTACACGCCCTCGCCGTTGTCGAACATGGTCCAGCGGGCGTCGTACCGGTCATAGTCACCGCTGTCGTTCCAATAGGTAAAGCCCGCCGGGTTCAGCGCATTCCAGTCATCCCAGTTGAAGGCGGTGTAATCGCGGGACAGTATCTCGTTCTCCGTAGCGTGCCAGATCTCGTGGCAGACAGTGCCCTCCCGCATATAATCCGCCTGCACATCCAGCGCGATATACTGCCAGTCCGCCGAATCGTAGGTGCAGCCTACCACGCCATAGTCGCTGTCGATGTGAGCCACCAACAGGAAGCACAGCCCGCCCTCACCGGCGCGGTTGCGGAACTGCGCCAGAAAGCCCTCCGGATACAGGGCAAAGCTGCGGTCCATCGCCGCCAGCACGGCGCGGACGCCGTTCAGCTCTGCTTCCGTGTCCATGGTGTCCGACAGAGTGATGGGATAGCTGCTCAGTTCTGCCGCCTCCCTGCACTGGGATGACAGCAGTATCCGCACGCCGTATCGCTGCTCCAACACATCCGCCTGCTGCCGCGCCTCCTGTAAGCTCTCTGCCACCGGCAGGCCGTTCAGGGCACCCCAATAGGCCTGCAGCAGTGTCTCATCCACCGTCAGCGGCGACGGGACGGACACCGCTGACGCTACCGGCTCGAAGGTCAGCTGCGCCGGATCTATAACGTACAGCCGGAAGGCGCCGTTTTCATACATGCCGCCCACCAGCAGGCCTGCCTCCGGCAGAGCGCAGCAGTCGTACATCTCTCCGGCGATACCGTTAGCCGTCAGGTCGCAGGCCGTGATGCTCTCCCCCACGTTATACAGCGTCGTGCGGCCCGTTCCCACACCGATCAGCTCCTCCGCATCGCCGACGGCGTACAGCGCACCTCCCGCGTCCAGAAACAGCGAAGCATCGGCGAACCAGAACGTATCGCCGCTGCCGCACAGGGCAGAATATCCCATTTTATCGTTGTCAAAGGCCAGCAGGCTCATGCCGCCCGCCGGCGCCAACATCACCTGATACCGCTGCTCCTGCAGCAGGCTGATCGCCCCCGTCTCCGGGTCAAAGATCGCCGTACCGCAGACGCTGCCGTAGGGTGACAGGCGGAACAGGGCCGCCATCCGCCCGCTTGCCGCATCATAGGCCGTCAATTCCGCGAACCGCAGCTGTGACAGCGCCGTTACCGGCTGTGCCTCTCCTCCGGCTACGTTCTGACAATGCAGCACCCCGTCCCGCAGGAAGTAATAGCTCTCCCCGTCATATGAGAAAAAGCCATCCACGTTCTCCGCATCAAAGCTGCCTGTCTCCGTCAGCGCATCGTCCAGGAGCTTCCAACGATTCGTCTCCCGGTCGCACAGCGCAAATCCATGCGCCAGGGCCTGCCGCTTCGTATCCCAAACCCCATCCAGCGTGACCTCACGCTTCACGGTGTCCGCTTCCGCATCCACCAGCTGCACAGTGGTCCTGCCGCTCTCATAGTCCGCCCAGCTGATCAGCACCACGCTGCCGCCCGCCGGATACAGTCCGGACAGGGATGCCGGGCGGGTACATTCCAGTGTCTGCACCGGCTCGCGATCCACCTTCTCCCCTAGGCTGCACCCGGGCAGCAGCACCAAAAAACACAGCGCTGCCAGCAGAGCCGCCGTATACGACAGCAGACTCACCAGGTCCAGCAGACACAGCTTCTGTGCCAATGTCTTATTTGTTTTCACTTCAACACCTTCTTTCCACCGGAGGAGTATACCGCCATTATCCCATGGCAGCCATTGCTTTTCCTTACATTTCCTGCGATTTTCTTGCAATTTTGCAAAACGGCCTCTTAGCGGAATAATTGATGCACTGCATTCTCCCTCTCTGCAAATTCCGGCAGCTTCTTCGGCGGACCGTAATACGCCGCCAGTGCACGGAACTCCCGTCGAAAGGCTTCCCGAAGCTCCGTCTCTGTCAGCGCCAGATGCCCGGTGTTGGCGAGGATGGCCAGTCCGTAGGAATAATACGTCATATCCCGGTGAAAGGCCCGGGCCGTGACCTCGTCATAGCCGAATTCGTCCATGACGGTCCGGATGATCTCCGGCTCCAGCACGTCCTCCTGATGGCGGCCCGGCTGGTTGTCCTCCAGGTACAGCCAGCGGAACAGCTGCTTTTCCTGGGCCGCGAACTGCACAAAGCCCATGCCGTAGCTGCTGTACCGACTATCGCACCCCTCATGCGCCCGCAGAGATTCCCGTACCCGCTGGGTATGCTGCTCGATGGCCCGCTGGGTCAGCGCGGACTTCAACTCCTCCATATTACGGAATGACAGATAGATAGGCTGGGTGGAGCACCCCAGCGCCTTCGCCACACTGCGGGCGTTGATCGCCTCAAACCCGCCGATGCGGAGCACCGCCGCTGCGGCGTCGATGATGGCCTCTTTGGATATTCGTTTTGCTGCCGGCATTGTGCTCACCTCAATAATCACTATATGTTATCAATAACAATACGTTATTATATGCCACTGTGCTGCCTTCGTCAAGCGCAAAAAAACAGCGCCCCCGCACACACGGGCGAGGCGCTGTCATCCTTCTAATCCGGTTTGTTCAGCAGTACAGACACGCTGAAGCGCCCGTTTTTCGCCAGTGTCCGCAGGCATAAACACGCATGATCTGACCGCCCTCCGGCATCACCGGAGGGTGGTTTTGCGCCGCTTGGGCTGTTTGTGAGAAAACGGTTGAGTTTCCCGTTAAAAACGTGCTATACTGAGCACACTACGCCCAAAGGAGACCACACCATGCGAAAGCTTGAATGCCGCCGAGAGGCGCTGTTTCAATACCGGGGCCTGCCACCTGTTGGCATGGCCGTATCCATGGCGCTGCAGCACCTGGTGGCTATGATCGTGGGCTGCGTGACCCCAGCCATCATCATTGCCAACGTGGCCGGATTGGCGCATGACCAGCGGGTCCTGCTGATACAGGCATCGCTGGTCATGTCCGCCGTTACCACGCTGCTGCAGCTGTTTCCCATCGGTGGGCGCTTCGGCGCGGGGCTGCCGGTGATCTTCGGTGTCAGCTTCGCTTATCTGCCCAGTATGCAGGCCATCGTCTCCGGCAGCGGCGGGTTGGCCGCTGTGTCGGGCGCTATGATCGTGGGCGGCGCGGTGGCAGCACTGGTGGGTATCTTCATCAAGCCTATCCGCAGGCTGTTCCCGCCGGTCATTACCGGTACGGTAGTGTTCACCATCGGTCTGTCTCTGTACCCCACGGCCATCAACTATATGGCCGGCGGCACCGGCAACACATATGAAAGCGTTGTGGTGCAGCGGGGCCTGCCGGAAGCGCTGGTGTACGGATCCTGGCAGAACTGGGCTATTGCGGCATTTACACTGGCGGTGGTGCTGGTGCTGACCAATCGCGGCAGGGGCATTTTTAAGCTGGCGTCCATTTTACTGGGTATTCTGGCGGGCTACGCCGTCGCTTTTGGGGCCGGGATGGTGGATCTGTCCGGCATCGCGGGGGCCGGGTGGTTCTCTCTGCCGGAATTTCTGCCCTTTGGCGTGACATTTGAACCCTCGGCGTGCGTCGCACTGGGGCTGTTGTTCGCCATCAACGCCATTCAGGCTATCGGCGACCTGACGGCCACCACCGTGGGCGGCATGGATCGGGAGCCCACCACGCAGGAGCTGCGGGGCGGCATCGCAGCCTATGGCGTCAGCAACATTCTGACAGCGCTGCTGGGCGGTCTTCCCACGGCGACATACTCCCAGAATGTGGGAATTGTAGCCACGAATAAAGTTGTAAATCGCAGCGTTTTTGCGCTGACCGGCGCGTTTTTACTGCTTGCCGGTATCATTCCGAAATTTTCCGCCGTACTCACCACCATCCCGCAATGCGTGCTGGGCGGGGCCACGGCGGCGGTGTTTTCCACCATCGCCATGACCGGCATGAAGCTCATCGCCGCCGAGGGGCTGACCGCCCGAAACACCACGATCGTCGGGCTTTCCGCCGCACTGGGTGTGGGCATTTCCCAGGCGGCAGAGGCCCTGGCACAGTTCCCGGAGGCGGTGACGACCATCTTCGGAAAGTCCCCGGTGGTGGTGGCCACACTGATGGCCGTACTGCTCAATCTGGTGCTGCCGCGGGAGGAAAAAAGCGAGAAATAGTGCTTTCTTTTGATACGTTTGCTTTACTTTTCCTGTACCCGCCCTGTACTCTTTGGTTCCCTTTTTGTGCTTTTTTTGTAAGCAAAATGCAGCAAAAATGAAGTGACGGCCCCCGGCTGACGCCGGGGGCCGCTGAATGCCTTTTTTGCTCGCTCGATCATCCTCCCCGGCTGGTGCCGGGGCCGTCACCTCCACCGTCTGGTCGGCATCGGCTGACGCCGGGGCGGAATTCTGTACGGGGTCATTGGCGGATCAGCTGCACGGCGGAGATGTCCGCCGGCAGGGCGGCGGCAAAGGCCGCGCCGTCCGTCCTCTCCCCCACGATACAGCCGTAGTGGGTGGGGACGGCGGTCCGGGGGCAGAGGGCGGCCGCCAGACCGGCGGCCTGGGCGGCGGTCATGGTGTAGGTGCCGCCCACCGGCAGGAAGGCGACGTCACACGACACGGACCGTGCATCGGGGGTATCGTCGGTATCGCCGGCCACATAGACCCGCCGGCCCTCCAGCGTGACCACATAGCCCACCCAGCGGTTCCCGCGGGGGTGGAAGGGCTTGCCGAGGTTATAGGCGGGCACGGCGGTGAAGGGCAGGTCCTTCACGGTGTACGCCTCTCCGGACCGCACCGGCAGCAGCTGCGCCGAGGCAAAGCCGGCCCGCAGCGCCGCCGCCACACACGTCTCCGGCAGCACCAGCACCGCGCCGGGCTTCATCACCCGACGGATATCCTCCGGGGAGAAGTGGTCATAGTGGTCGTGGGTGACGAATACCACGTCCGCATCGCAGGGCGCATCCGCCACGCGGAAGGGGTCGAACCACACCGTCGCCCCGCCGGCATAGCGGATGCTGCTGTGGCAGTTGATGGAAAAACGGCTCAAAATGTCATCCATAGAGCACCTCCCTTTTCTGTATCACTTTCAGTATAGCACAGACGGCGGAAAAGGGCAAGAAAGCCGGGGCAAGCCCTTGCGTTTCCGGCCAAAATATGGTAAGGTAACAGCCGTTGAGTCGTGTCGTGCGGAGGTGCATACATACATGAAAGTTCTCCAGTGGTGCCGCGCCAACGCCATGCCGGTGATCGCGGTGCTGGCGGCGGCCGTCACCGCCGTGTTCGTGCCGCCGGACAGCGCCTATCTCGGGTACTACGACGTAAAGACGCTCTCATGCCTGTTCTGCATACTGGCGGTGGTGTGCGCCCTGCGGGGCGCGGGACTGTTCCCCCTGCTGGCGCAGCGGCTGGTACGGGCGTTTCACACGGCCCGCAGCGCCGTGACGGCGCTGGTGGTCGTTACGCTGATCGGCTCCATGCTGCTGACCAACGACACGGCGCTGCTGACGTTTCTGCCCCTGAGCTGGTTCGTGCTGGAGGGCACGGGGCAGACGAAGCACACGGCGCTGACGTTCATATTGCAGAACTGCGCCGCCAATCTGGGCGGGATGCTGACGCCCTTCGGCAATCCGCAGAACCTATACCTATTTAATCATTATACGATCCCCAATGGGGAGTTCCTGACCATCATGCTGCCGCCGTTCCTGCTGTCCACGGCGCTGATCCTGGCGTGCTGCCTGCTGATCCCCCGGGAGACGCTGACGGTACCGGCGCAGGAGACGCCGGTGGACAAGCGCCGGTGCATCGTGTACGGCGTACTGTTCTGCACGGCTGCGGCCATGGTGCTGCGCGGCATACCGTATTGGCTGGGGCTGGCCGCCATCACGGCGGCGCTGCTGGTGCTGGACCGCCGGGCGCTGCTGGGCGTGGACTGGGGGCTGCTGGTGACGCTCGCGGCGTTTTTCACCTTCTCGGGCAACATGGCCCGGATAGAGCCGGTGCGGACACTGTTCCGGCAGCTGCTGGCCCATGGGGCCATGCCGGTGGCGGCGCTGACCAGTCAGGTCATCAGCAATGTGCCCGCGGCCATACTGCTCAGCCAGTTTACCGACGATTACCCGGCGCTGCTGGTGGGGGTGAACATCGGCGGGGCGGGGACGCTGGTGGCGTCGCTGGCCAGTCTGATCACCTTCCGGGAGTATACGAAGCACGTCAAGGGACAGACCGGACGGTTCCTGGCACTGTTCTCCGCCGTCAGCTTCGGCTTTTTGGCCGTGCTGCTGGCAGCCATGACGTTTTTGACGCAATAGACCGTGCGCCGGGGCTGCACGGGGGAAAGGAGGCCGATGGGTCATGCTCAGCAATCTGCAAGTCTGCTTTAACGCCGTGATGCCCCTGTTTCTTATCATGGGACTGGGCTACGGGGTCAAGTGTCTGGGCGGTATCCGGGTGGAGGACGTGCCCGGACTGAACAAGATGGCGTTCCGGTTCTTCATGCCGGTGATGCTGTTCTGGAACCTGTACACCTCCACCATCGACCAGGCGGTGCAGCCGAAGCTGCTGCTGTTCGCCGTGGGGGCCACGCTGGTGATGTACGGCCTGTCCCTGGCCATCGTACTGCCCACGGAGAAGGACCACGAAAAGCAGGGCGTGAAGATACAGGGTATGTACCGCAGCAACCTGGCCATTATCGGCCTGCCGCTGGCCACGGTGCTGGTGCCCGGGGCGGACATGGGACCGGTGGCCATGCTGGCGGCCATCATCGTGCCGCTGTTCAACGTACTGGCGGTCATCACCCTGACGGCGTTCCGGGGCGAGAGGCTGCCCGCCGGAAGGCTCATCAAAATGGTGGCCACCAATCCGCTGATCCTGGGTTCCGCCGTGGGGCTGGTGTTCCTGGGCACCGGCTGGAGGCTGCCTACGGCGCTGGAGTCGGCGGTGCACCAGGTGGCCGCCATGACCAGCCCGTTCATGCTGTTCCTGCTGGGGGCCTTCTTCCGGTTCAGCGGCCTGCGCCGGTACCGGAGAGACCTGATCGAGGTGTGTCTGGTGCGGCTGTTCCTGATGCCGGCGCTGCTGCTGACGGCGGCGTTTCTGATCGGCATACGGGGCGTGGGCTTCGCGGGGCTGATCAGCGTGTTCGCCAGTGCCACGGCCATCGCCTCCTTCACCATGACACAGCAGATGGGCGGCGACGCGGAGCTGGCTGGGGACATCGTGGTGTCCACCAGCGCGCTGTGCATCGTGACCATGTTCGCCTGGTCGGTGCTGTTCAAGGCGCTGGGCGCGTTCTGAGGCTGAAAAAGATACAAGACCGACGGCTCAGCCGTCGGTCTTTGTGTTGTCCGGTTTTTGTCCGTGCCGACGGCAGACGGCGCGGTAGATCACATAGCCCACACCCGCCACAGCGAGGGCGAGAGCGAAGGCAATGACCGCCGCCCGGTAGTTCTGCTCCCCCAGGGCGCTGCCGCCCACGGTGGAGGTGACGATGGAGGGCAGGCGGCCCACTGTGGCGATCAGCAGCCAGGTCCCCCACGGCAGGTCCGTCAGGCCCGCGAAGTAGCACAGCAGGTCCTTGGGCGTACCGGGAACGGTGAAGATCAGCCAGAACAGGGCGGTGCGCTTGGGGGAGGTATGGAGGAGAAAATGGAGCTTTTCCAGCTTGTCCGCCGGGAAGAACACCTCCACCAGACCGCGGCCCCAGCGGCGGACCAGGGCAAAGACGGTCACGCTGCCCAGCACGGCACCGAGCAGGCACAGGGCCGTGCCCGCCCAAGCGCCGAAGGCGTAGCCGCCGGCGATCTCCAGCGGCTCGCCGGGGATAATGGCCACCAGCACCTGCAGAAACACCATGGCCGCGTAGGCCAGCGGGCCCCAGGCGCCGTGGCCGTCTACCCAGGCGCGGAACTGCTCCGGCTGGCGGGCAAAGCGGACCATGGGCCGCCC
>ERZ1034626.2648-NODE-2648-length-10319-cov-88.460249_pt1 | contig 10319 bp, 8 predicted proteins | sample MGYA00520652_ERZ1034626 | MGnify/ENA primary metagenome ERZ1034626 (study PRJEB33766, sample SAMN09781765) | gut metagenome | biome: gut microbiome | host: Homo sapiens | place: Madagascar | study: EMG produced TPA metagenomics assembly of the PRJNA485056 data... | reverse complement strand
CAAGGAGCGCAAGTTCGAGCAGAGCAAGAGTCAGGACGAGGTAGTGGCATTCATCGATTCCAAACTGGAGCCGTTCAAGGACAAGCTCTTCACCGCCGAAGTAGATGGCAAGGGCATGGTGGAATATGCCTTCCATCGCGAGATAACCAGGGATGATATTCTCAAGCTGTTGGAAATCAAGATGCAGCGAATCCTTAAATATAATAAGGATAAGGCAGACGAACTGCTGATGAAAATCAAGGCAGAACTTGCCGAAATAGAGAACGACCTGGCTCACATGACCGATGTCACCATCAACTGGTTTGAATATCTGAAGGGAAAATACGGCAAGCAGCATCCTAGAAAGACGGAAATCCGCAACTTCGATACCATCGAGGTAACCAAGGTGGTGGAGGCTAACCAGAAGCTCTACATCAACCGACAGGAAGGTTTCGTGGGAATGGGATTGAAGAAGGACGAGTTCGTATGCAACTGCTCCGACCTCGACGACATCATCATCTTCTACAAGGACGGAAAATTCAAGGTTACCAAGGTGGCCGACAAGATATTCGTGGGCAAGAACATCCTCCACGTGCAGGTGTTCAAGAAGAACGACAAGCGAACCATCTACAACTGCGTATATCGCGACGGCAAGCAGGGCGACTACTTCATCAAGCGGTTCAACGTAACCGCCATGACGCGCGACAAGCTCTACGACATCACCCAGGGCACCCCTGGAAGCCGCATCATCTACTTCACTGCCAACCCTAACGGCGAGGCGGAAATCATCAAGGTGACGCTGGAACCAGACCTGAGCCGCAAACGCCAGAGCATTTTCCTGGAGAAGGATTTCTCGGATATCCTCATCAAGGGCAGAGCCGCCAAGGGCAATCTGCTTACCAAGCGCACCATCCGCCGCATCGGCTTGAAGAGCCACGGCCACAGTACTTTGGGCGGAAGAAAGGTTTGGTTCGACCCGGATGTAAACCGCATCAATTACGATGAAAACGGAAGATTCCTGGGTGAATTCAACGACGATGATGCCATCCTGGTGGTATTGGACAACGGAGAGTTCTACATCACCAACTTTGATGTGAACAACCACTACGAGGACAACATCCTGAGGTTGGAGAAATGGGACGAGCACAAGGTATGGACGGCGATTCTCTATGATGCCGACAACGAGGGTTATCCATACATCAAGCGATTTACGATGGATGCCACCAAGCGCCATCAGAACTGCCTGGGAGAGAACCCAAACAGTCAGCTCATCCTGCTCACAGATACCCCATTCCCTCGTCTTCAGGTTACCTATGGCGGAGCGGATGCCATGCGTCCTGCCGAGGAAATCGATGCCGAACAGTTTATCGCCCAGAAGAGCTTCAAGGCAAAAGGCAAGCGCCTCACCACCTGGAAGATAGAAAGCATCGAGGAACTGGAACCAACAAGATTCCCTGACCCGGAAGAGCCATCCGATGATGATGCCTCAGATGAGCAGGAAGGCGCCGAGGAGCCAAGAGAAAACCTGGATCCCGATGCCGGAAAGAGCGAGCAGCAAGTCATCGACGAGCTAACCGGCCAAACCAGCCTCTTCTCCGACAAGGATTTTACAGAAGACGACAAGGATAGGGAATGGCTTTCGAAGCAATAATCCCCCATCATAGAAAATAGGGTGTGTCATGGACTTATGACACACCCTATTTTTATTTTTTCAAGAACGCAAGCCCGCCAGGCGTCCCGCCGGATTTGAAATCCGGCGTTAAAAAATGTCCTAACCTATTGATGCTCTGCGGATTTGAAATCCGCAGCAAAGGAGCATGCCTTTCCTTTTTGGTGGGGATTACAAATCCTCATTTATCATTTTTTATTCTTATACCCCCCACCAGTTTTCTCAGATAATACTCCTTGAAATCCTTCCAGTGGTAATAAGGCGCCACGTCGCTCTTGATAGGAAGCGTAGCCTCATCCTCGCAGAGCAGCACCTTCACCAGCACATCATTCGCCTTGTTTCTATAAAAAACAAACTGCAAATTCGTAGCCATCGGCGTAATCTTATAATCCCACCATTGAGAAGCAATCTTCTCCGGGTCCTTAATCTCCTCGCCATACCCGTTCAAATTCAGCAAACAGGTGAGCGGAGTAACCATCGTATCATGGCCATATCTCAGGGTAGCACCCGGATGCGGCAAAGCGATGCAGCTATCCGCCTTCTGGAGAATATCTATCAGCAGATTGCGCTGCGAGAACGGCTGCACATTGCCCGTATAAGGCGAATTGCCGTAAGCCATCTGCCACCAGATGTTGGCATTCAGCCAGTTCTGATACAGTTCCTCCTCTGTAAAGAGATCGTAGAGCGAAACCTTGCCCCTCAATTCCGTGCCCTGGATAGAGCTCGCCATCTCATAAAGCTTTCTGTTCAAGTCGCTCTGGTTGATATTCTGCTTCACCCAAGCCGGATCATTGAAAAGTTCCTGCATCACTCGGCTATAGCAGGCATGCTTCTTTGAAAACTCCTCCTGCACCACCTTTCTGCCCACGCTATTTTTCAAGCTATCCAGGTATCTGTCTCCCAGATTCATATAGTACATATCATGCTCGCTGGCATCATGGAAGATGTGGAGCTTAGGATTCATGCGAAGCAACTGATGCAAGCCATTCTCCATAGAGAGGATGCAGCGGATCACCACCGTGCTTCGTGCCTCAATATTCGTATTACCGGCAAAGATCTCAGGAAATCTTTCCATCATTCGCTTGGTAATCCCCTGATGCTGGAGAGCTCCCAGCGGAGTCAACTCGCCATCACGTCCCTTTGCCTCTTCACGAATCAGCTTCACCTTAGCCAGTGTTTCCTCACCCTTGGCAGTCAACTTACCTTCCTGCTTCGCCTTCAACAGGGAGAAATAAGGCACATCATACGCCTGCTTGCCAATCATATAGCGGGAGCCATGACGACCATAGTGGCTCAGATAGAAAGGCTTGTATCCCTTAGGAGCAGGAGTCAACTGCTTCTGCGGTCCACGATAAGCCACATAGTTGCTACCCGAAAGGGTAATGTCGCGCTTGAAATCCTCCTGAGGAGTCTGCGCGGCGAGAGGCATCGTCAAAGCAAGAGATGCCCACAATAATAGATGTCTTGTGTTCATTTGTTATGTTATCTAAAGTTTATCTGCATATTACAGCTTGCCATAGCTTGCCTGCATATTATAGCTTGCCATAGCTTGCCTGCAAAAGTAGCATTATTTCTCGTAAAAAACAAGCAATTCCGCTTTTTTTTGCATATTTCTTCTTTTTATTCAGAAAAATATTGTATCTTTGCACTCGCAAATGCGCTTGTGGCGAAATTGGTAGACGCGCTAGACTTAGGATCTAGTGGTTCAGGCCGTGTAGGTTCGAGTCCTATCAGGCGCACTGAAGAAAATCCTAACTGCTTGATAATAAGCGGTTAGGATTTTTCGTTTCTAGAAATTGCCAACATTTTGGCAACATATTTCCCCGCTAGGTGCTTCAACCCCGCAGAAAGCTCAACCCCGCTAGGCGCTCAACCCCGCCAGGCGCTCGGCGGATTTGAAATCCGCCGTCAGAAAAGGTCATAACCTATTGAGAATCTGCGGATTTGGAATCCGCAGCAAGCAAGAATGGAATGCAAGATAAAGGGATGGGGATTGCAAATCCCCAGGTGTAAGTGGTCGAACATTTTTTAACAGCGGATTGCAAATCCGCTGGGACGCCTAGCGGAAGACTTTCTATTAGGAACGCCTGGCGAAAACTTTATTTGGCTATTCTTGGTTGTTTTGGTATCATTATTAGGCTATTATTTGACTATTTCTCCCAAAAACCAAAGAAAATCCTCAAAAGACTTGGCGGAATAAAATTATTATCGTATTTTTGCAGCAACAGTTTCCACCTCTACGCTTTTACCTAAGCACCAAATTACAATGTGGAACTTTTGCTATTCATAGTTTATAGGATGTATCGTATAAAATTGGTAAGATTATGGCACCAAAGAATACAACAACCAAGAATTTATACTTTGTGACAACAACCGTTGTCAACTGGGTTGACATCTTCAATCGTCCCAAGTATAAACATATCATTATTGAATCCCTTCAGTTTTGCCAGAAGAACAAGGGATTGGAAATCTATGCCTGGGTCTTAATGCCCAATCATCTTCATTTCATTATCGGAGCGCAAGACCTTGACCAAGTTCATTCGATTCTTCGCGATTTCAAGAAGTTTACAAGCAAGAGAATACTTGCAGAACTCCAGAATGATGTTCAAGAGAGCAGAAGAGAATGGATGCTAAACCTATTTGCTCAGGCAGGAGAAAAGGATAAGAAGATTGCGCAATATCGCTTTTGGCAAGAAGGCTGTTATACGGAAGTTATCTCTTCGCTAGAATTCTACAAGCAAAAACTCAATTACATCCATCAGAATCCTGTTAGGGCTGAATTCGTAAGGTATCCGCAGGATTACCTTTATAGTTCTGCTATAGATTATGCGGGCGAGAAAGGTTTGATAGAAGTCATTGTTGTGAGGGGATAATGATTAACAGATACCACAAGACGGATTCCGCAAAGAGCTCAACCCCGCTAGAAACTCAAGCCCGCCAGGCGCTCAACCCCGCCAGGCGCTCGGCGGATTTGAAATCCGCCGTCAAAAAAGGTCATAACCTATTGAGGATCTGCGGATTTGAAATCCGCAGCAAGCAAGAATGAATGCAAGATAAAGGAATGGGGGATTGCAAATCCCCAGGTGTAAGTGGTCGAACATTTTTTAACAGCGGATTGTAAATCCGCTGAGACGCCTAGCGGTGGGACGCCTAGCGGAAGACTTTGTAACTGGCATGTAACTAGCATGTAACTGGGCAACTTGAAATAGCCCTAAAACAGAGCAAAAGCCCTTTAAAACAATACCAGACGCATGTAACTGACATGTAACTGAATAAAAAGTTTGGATTATACCAGGCGCTCAACCCGCCAGGCGCTCGGCGGATTTGAAATCCGCCGTCAAAAAAGGTCATAACCTATTGAGGATCTGCAGATTTGAAATCCGCAGCAAGCAAGAATGGAATGCAAGATAAAGGAATGGGGATTGCAAATCCCCAGGTATAAGTGGTCGAACATTTTTTAACAGCGGATTGCAAATCCGCTGGGACGTCTGGCGGAAGACTTGCTGGCTAGGACGCTGACGAATGGTTCGTAGATTGGAAGAAGCATACACACGAAAGATATTTTTTCGCGGAAAAAGTATCAAAGTCTCATTTCAGACTTACAATAATAGGTTATACAGCTAATACTCAATGCATTATCAAAATGATACTTTTCTCTTTCTTTTACAAGAAGTATCATTGAAGTATCATAAAAGCAGCATAAAGTATCATAAAAGCAGCATGAAGCATCATAAAAACAGCTTACTCACGATATTGCCCAAAAACCGTCACGAACTTTGGGCACTCAATGCCCGCAGTTACGGGCAACAGACGCCCAATACATGGGCTATCGATGCCCATCACGTGGTCTCTGAGTGCCCACCTAATGGGCATCGGCAGACCAACTAATGAGCATAGACAGACCAACTAATGGGCTGATTTCCAAGAGATATCAGCAGCAACTTCTAACGATATCAACATGACTTTTCCTGATTTCAGTTGACACTTTTTTACTTTATCAACTAGAAAAGGTAGACACTATCAATTTCATAAAACTGAAATAGTAGACACCTGCCTATCTGATAAAACTGAAATCGCAGACACCTGCCATTATCTTGATTTAAGTCAACAATCCAACACTATTAACAATAAAACAAAGAAAAAATTTCCTGTATTCGCATATTTCCTATACCTTTGCCACCGAATTCCAAGCATAAAGAAGACGGATTCTAATAAAAGAAGATAGAAAACAACGTATAATTTTTAAGAAAAAAGATTGATTATGAAGAAAATTATGTTGAGCCTCGCTATGGCTCTCGTTTCTGTTTGCGCTAGCGCACAGGTTTACATCGGTGGTACTGCTGGTATCTCTAGCAACAAAATCGGTGATGATGACAGCAAGACTGCTTACAAGCTCATCCCTGAGATTGGTTACCAGTTCAACAACAAGTGGGATGCCGGTATCGAGGTAGGTATCCAGAAAGGCGAAGTTTGCAAGCTTTCTCCTGTTGGCGAAGCTACAATCTTCACTATTGCTCCTTACGTACGCTATACAGCAGTAGAAACCAAGGTAGTAGATCTCTTCTTCGAGGGTACTATCGGTTATAGTAGCGTAAGCAAGGGTGGTGGCGACTCCTACGAGGTAGGCATCAAGCCAGGTTTGGCAGTTAAGCTTTCAAAGCATGTTGACTTCATCTCTAAGATTGGCTTCCTCGGATACAGAGGCTATTCTCCTGAGCATGGAGATAACTCTTCTACATTCGGAGTTGACGTAGATGCAAGCAACATTTCTTTCGGAGCTATCTATAAGTTCTAATATCTATTTTCTATGCCGGATGTCTATCCGCCGTTGGCGAATGGGCATCCGGCATTGCCGTACAAGCATCCGCCAATGACGGATAGAAATTTCCATGAAACCAACAATCATTTAATGCCAACCGGAAGAACACAAGAAACAAACATAAAACGCAGCAAACAAACATAAAACACATATTTCAGACTTCCGTATACAAAACTATAAAATAGCGAAATCGTTAAAATTATCTTTCCTTTGAAATTATTTCAGAAAAACTGAAAGTAGTTAAGCTAAAAACACTATCTTTGCAGCATGATTTCTGCAGTCTACTGAAAGTAGAAAAGAAAAGAGCAGAATCAAATTCAATTAACTGGGTTCTGACTAGAATAAGTTAAAATAGAATATGAAAGTAGAAATATGTACATCTTATGATGCACATTCTTCAGGAGATCAGAAAAAATCTCCCAGCGCTGGACTTACCTCCAGTACCACCCCCGAAACAGAGACTCCTCAGAAAGAGGAGAATCAGCAAGTAGGGGTGTCCACCCATTACACCCTTTCGGAAACTAATCGAAAACCGGAAAACAAGCATCCAGAGGCTCATTGGTATGCACTCAGAACCACCTACGGAAGAGAGAAGAAGGCATACGACTATCTGGTGAGCCAACCATCCTCAAAGGCAACCCTACCAAGGAAGCCATTTCTTCCGACAACAACAACTGCTATGTGCTAGCTTACAAAAGCAGTTGGGGTATCGGCTTCTATAAGTACACAGGTTCCACCCTTGCCGCCTATCGGGCATGGCTGCCTAAGACGATGGTGAACGATAAAACACAGCATATCTTGGCAGAAGGAAGAGCCATCCGCTTTGCTTGGACTAATGGTGAGGATACAGCCATCTACAACACGACTCTGTCGAATGAATCGAGGGATGACAAGTACTATAATCTCTCGGGACAACGGGTGGAGATGCCTTCAAAACCAGGCATCTACATCTCGAAGAAAAAGGGGAAGATGATTATCAGATAAACTCCTTTTAAAAAGAAGGGATTAAAACTATATCGAGAAATAAGATAAAATGCAAAGAGGCACGCTTCGTTTTTTTGAAGCGTGCCTCTTTTTTATTTTCTTATAGGATAAATCTATAAACTATAAATTATAAACTATACCCCTGCATTACATCATCCCCTCCAGCTTCTCCTGCGCCTCCCGCATATCTCTTTCGAAATTCACATGGTCGAGAAGGAATTCCTTCCTGCCTTGCGAAAGAAGCTGATAGAGCTGGGGATTCATCCCCTCTACATATTGCGAGATGGCATACTCGATGTCATCCCGCTGCGTAGGATTGGTAGAATATTCAAACACCCGAAGTTTCTGGTGGATGAAGCAATAGGCCGACTCTATGCAATCGGCAGTAATCTGATGATTATCCATATTCCCTCCTGTTACTTCCAGTCTTTCTTCCTATTACTTCACACCTTTCATCGACAGGGCGATGCGCTTGCGCTTTAAATCCACTTCTGCCACACGAACCATCACATGCTCATGGAGCTTTACCACTTCGCTCGGATCCTTGATGTATCGGTTGGACATCTGAGAAACATGAACCAAACCATCGTTGTGAACGCCTATATCAACAAAGGCACCAAACTTGGTGATGTTGGTAACGATGCCTGGCACCACCATGCCCACCTGCAAATCCTCGATGGTCTTGATGCTCGCATCAAACTCAAACTTCTCTACCTCACCACGAGGGTCCAGACCTGGCTTGTCAAGCTCTGCCATGATATCCGTCAAGGTAGGCATACCCACCTCGGCAGTTACATATTTCTTAATATCAATCTTCTTCTGCAGAGCCTTATCCTCTACCAGTTGCTTCACGGTAACACCCTGGTCCTTCGCCATCTGCTCTACCAGGGCATAACGCTCTGGATGCACGGCACTATTGTCCAAAGGATTCTTGGCACCCGGAATACGGAGGAAACCGGCACACTGCTCGAAAGCCGATGGGCCCAGACGTGGCACCTTCTTCAACTGGGCACGCGAAGCAAAGGCTCCATTCTCCCTGCGATATTCCACAATGTTCTTGGCAAGGGTAGGACCGAGACCACTCACGTAGGTAAGAAGATGCTGCGATGCGGTATTCAGGTTGACACCCACCGAGTTCACACAACTCATCACCACACCATCCAGACTCTTCTTGAGCTGAGTCTGATCCACATCATGCTGATACTGTCCCACACCGATGCTCTTCGGGTCAATCTTCACCAACTCAGCCAGCGGGTCCATCAGTCGGCGACCAATACTTACAGCACCACGCACGGTTACATCCTCATCCGGGAATTCATCTCTGGCAATCTTGGAAGCAGAATAGATAGAAGCACCATCCTCACTTACTACATAGATATCCACAGAGTGTGGATAACTTATTTCGTGCAACCAGTCACTCGTCTCGCGACTTGCCGTACCATTACCCACAGCCATCGCCTCTACCTGATACATCTTCACCATGCGCAGGATAGCAGAAGTAGCCTCATTTTTCTTATTACGAGGAGGATGAGGATAAACGATTTCATGATGAATCAGATTACCTTGTGCATCCAGACAACAAGTCTTGCAACCGTTGGCAAAACCAGGATCCACCGCCATCACACGCTTCTGACCTAAAGGAGCAGCGAGCAAGAGCTGACGCAGGTTCTCCGCAAAAACCACAATTGCCTCTTCATCCGCCTTCTGCTTACTGAGAGCAGCAAATTCAGTTTCAATACTAGGTTTCAAAAGCCGCTTAAAGGCATCATCCACCGCTTCACCTACCAATGTCTGGCACTCACCATATCCATGCACATAGTGGCACTTCAACTTATCCTGGCACTGCTCATCATCTGCAGAGATACTGATACGGAGGAAACCGGCAGCTTCACCACGACGCATAGCCAACAGACGATGGGAAGAACATTTCTTCAAAGGCTCAGAGAAATCGAAATAATCAGAAAAGCGCTGAGCTTCCTCCTCATCCTTTTTCTTAGCCACCACCTTAGAGGTGATGATAGCACCACGACGGAACTCGCCACGAATCTGGTTTCTGCTTTCCTCGCTCTCGCTCACCATTTCGGCAATAATGTCCTTGGCACCCTGCAGGGCAGCATCGGCATCCTTCACCTTGTCGTCCACAAACTTCTTGGCAGCCTGCAGCGGGTTGCGTTCACGCTGGAAGAGGAGCACCTGAGCCAGCGGTTCCAAGCCAGCCTCACGTGCAATCTGTGCACGGGTTCTGCGCTTAGGTTTGAAAGGAAGATAGATATCCTCCAATTCCGTGGCATCCCAACAGTTTTCGATGCGCTCCTTGAGGGCATCCGTCAGTTTACCCTGCTCCTCGATGGTTTTGAGGATGGTTTCCTTACGTTTCGCCATCTCCTTGAGTTTCTCGTTAGCCTGAGCGATGGCCTCGATGTTCACCTCATCCATATTTCCCGTTTTCTCCTTACGGTAACGGGAGATAAAAGGAATGGTGCATCCTTCTTCGAGAAGCTCCAATGTATTCTCAACAGCCTGCTCACGCAATTTGAGCTGGGCTGCAATAATCTTTGTAAATTGATTCATAATATTGTTTCCTATTTTTGCGAATGCAAAGATACAAAAAAAAAACGAAAAAAGCCTCAGAAATCTTTCGAAATCTGAGGCTCTTGATAAAAGAAGGCGGCTACCTACTCTCCCGCATTGCATTGCAGTACCATCGGCGCAAGTGAGCTTAACTTCTCTGTTCGGAATGGGAAGAGGTGGGACCTCACCGCAATAACCACCTGATAATGGGGTATGACGTATTTGCACACAAGCAAAACAAGATAATGAACTGAATATACAGTTGAAACTATGAACTTTCCTAAAGAAAGTGTTCGG
>ERZ1034626.2645-NODE-2645-length-10326-cov-61.626911_pt1 | contig 10326 bp, 9 predicted proteins | sample MGYA00520652_ERZ1034626 | MGnify/ENA primary metagenome ERZ1034626 (study PRJEB33766, sample SAMN09781765) | gut metagenome | biome: gut microbiome | host: Homo sapiens | place: Madagascar | study: EMG produced TPA metagenomics assembly of the PRJNA485056 data... | reverse complement strand
AAAAAATTTTTTATCATGAAATAATAATACACGATATATATTACATTAATTAAAATAAGCTACATGCATAAATTGATGAGCTTACAGTCACTATGTTATCAATAGATGCAACATAAAATAAAGATTTAATCGCCTTTTTTATCAAAATAATTAGCTCAAGAATTAAATTTATTGCCTAACTTTTGATAAAGCAAAATTTTACGTTTAAGTGCATTTGTTCAGAATATGTTCTATTACTTTATGAACTAAGTGTTTTAGGACTTCGTATGTTAAAATACTGCTAATTGAATGGAGTATAAAAATCTATGTACGGAATTCTTGATAGATATGTAGGCAAAAATATCATTATGGCAGTGCTGCTAGTAGCGGTATGTATGACCCTGTTTGCAGGACTTATCACTTTTATTGATGCATTACGTTACATAGGTCGTGGCTCCATTGATTTCTTATTCGTTGTAAAGTATGTAATGCATAAGATACCTGGTATCTGTGTAACTTTCTTCCCTGTATCAATTCTGATTGGCGGTGTAGTAGGTCTTGGATTGATGGCAAGAAATTCTGAGATCATTATCCTGCAATCAATTGGTCTGTCTAAGTTGAATATCGGTGTATCCTGCGTAAAAAGCATCATTCCTTTAATCATTGTGATCTTATGCATAGGTGAATTTGTAACTCCTAGACTTGAGAAAATTGCTGAAGAGAATTTTGATAAGGCATCTATGAACGTAGGTGTCTCTTTGACCACAAATGGTACTTGGATTAAAGAGGGCAATAATTACATCGGTATTCTAGGTATTGTCAACGGCAATATGTTAATGGGCGTCGTCCGTTATGAAGTCGATGATAACAAGTTAAAGTCATATAGTCATGCTCGTATTGGCAAATATGAGAATGACCAGTGGGTAATGTATGACGTTAATAAAGTAACCCTTACTGATGCAGAAACTGTTCACGAGAATATTGCAAAGCAGGTATGGCAGATTGGTATTAACTTAAAGAGAATTGAAGTATTAAGTGAAGTCTCTGAGAACTTGTCTGTATTTCAGCTTTATGATTACATCAATTACATTGAGCACAATGGCGTGGATTCATCTCGCTACCGTCTAGCTTTATACAACAAGTTTATGTCTCCAATGGTGATGTTGGTAATGTTACTTTTGGCTTTATCAACCATTTTCGGACCATTACGTTCAATGAATATGGGCGCTAGAATTTTATCTGGTATTTCATTAGGCTTTGGTTATTACGTTCTAAATCAGATTGTAGCACCATTCTCCATTGTATATGGTGTTCCTCCAATTGTAGGAGCCTCATTTGCAACAGTCATCTTTGCAGGCTTTGCTGTATATCTGTTAAACCGAAAATCATAAAAATTGAGCTTTGACAAAGTAACCTTCAATCTATATAATGGTGCCATTCTGTGCCGAAGTGGCGGAATTGGTAGACGCAGCGGATTCAAAATCCGCCGCCCTTAAAAGCGTGTGGGTTCGATTCCCACCTCCGGCACCAGATCTTTTCATTGCATCATATCTTTCAAAATCATATTTTTTGCAATCTAATTGATTAATTTATAGCAGCATCAACGGTTGCAAATTTTAATTTATTCCAATATCAGTAAAATTCATTTAAGCAGAACGGTGCTGCAAGTATTCAAAAACTGTAGTTTGTGTAAATTTTATCTGTAGTTTTTTTTTTGCAAACTTCTAAAAATACTAAAAACCAGTAATTATTTTAGAGAACAGACAAAATAATGATGCAATATAGGAGTGCGTGGTTCAAAATAAAATTAAGGATCTACCATGAAAACTTTAATTATTTTAGTGACTCTAGTTTTTCTGTTATGAGCTCAACCTGTATGGTAAATCAGAATTACTCGTGAAGTGGGAAAGTAATTACCTACTTTACCTTTATCTATAATGAAATTTTAATTCAATTTTCTAAATAATGCAGCGACTGTTCCTCGTCACCACATTATTCAAAAATATAAAAATTCTAAATTATTTCATTGCGTAACTCACCATAATGCCTACGTCTTTTCTGAATACTGTTGTTTAAAGCGTTTTGATTTACGTTTTATGACTAAGCACTAAATAGGTCATAGCAGATCTTTATAATAAAGATTGCAATCACAAAGAGCATAATAGGTTTAGTTCCGATAGCTCCTTTCTTTTCAAAGAATTTAGCTCCAACGTAGTTACCAGCAATACTAAAAATACCCGCTGTAAGCCCTAAGGTAAAAACTACAGTATCGTTGATACAGAAAACAGTAAAAGCTGCAAAATTAGTAGTGAGATTTACTGCTTTTGCTAAGCCATTAGCATTTTTTAAAGTAAAGTTGGCAAAGGTACAAAAACCTATTAAGAGGAAAGTTCCTGTTCCTGGTCCATATATACCGTCATATATTCCTACAAATAATGATACTAATGAGCACAGCGCAATGACAAGAACTTCACTTAGTTTCTTCTCAGATCCCTGTCCAAAATTTCTGTTTTTTAAGAGGTAATACGCTGTAAGAGGCAATATGAATAGAAGGGCAATTTTAAACTCTCTGTCAGGAACTAACAGTGCTAGCTTTGCTCCAATTGACGATCCTACAATAGCAAAAATAACGCCAATTACAGCCATTTTTAAGTTAATGTAGCCTAGTTTTGCATATTTGTAGGTGGTAATTGATGTTCCTAGCATTGCACTTAATTTATTAGTACCAAGAGCAAAATGAGTTGGAAGACCAGAAATAAAATAGGCTGGAAGTGAAATGAGTCCTCCTCCGCCTGCTATTGCATCTACAAATCCAGATAAAAATACAAATGGGCAAACAATAAGATAAACGTAGATATCTATAGTCATTTTAAATACTGATCACTTGATTATTTGAATATGAGTTAAGCACAGGGGACTATAGCACAGGAGAGAATTTATAAAACAGATGTATCGATTATGCTCAAATTTGCACAAAAAAAAACGCCTGACAGAGTCAGGCGTGACATATGAACGATTAGCTTAAATTTTTAGTTTGAAAACTTGTAGATAATTGTCTTCTGCAATTGTTTCTCAGGAGTTACCATTGGATTTACATCAGCAAACTGTGGTAAGTGAGGACAATCAGGGTAGAACTCAGGCTCAATACAAACAGCGCACTGATCTTTATAAAACTTTCCATCATCACGGGCTGTGATGGTATTATCACCATGATTTACATAATTAGCAGTATATAACTGGAATGCAGGGTAATCTGAAGATACTTCTAAAGACAATTTCTTGTCGTCAGATGTCACCTTAATAAATGGTTTTGTCAAATCCCCAGCGATTAAAAATGGGTGATCATAACCTAAACTTGCTTTCATCTGGTCATCTTTTCCAATGTCCTGACCGATGGTCTTCTCTTTTGTAAAGTCAAAAGCACCACCAGCTACCTTACGAACTTCACCTGTAGGAATTGAGGTGTCGTCTAAAGGTAAGAACTCAGTTGAATCCATCTTAATTGTGTGATTTAGAATTGAGCTGTTGTGACCGTTTAAGTTGAAGTAGGCATGGTTGGTGATACATGCATAGCACTTCTGGTCGCATTTTCCTGTGTACTGCATAACAAGTTCATTGTCATCAGTTACGGTAAAGACAACGGTTAAATCGAAGTTACCAGGGAATCCCATGTCGCCATCAGGAGAATGAATGGTGTAGGTAAGAGAATTAGCACTCTTATCTAAAAGTTTGAAACGGCGCTTATCAAAACCTTCTACGCCTCCGTGAAGACAGTGCTGTGCGCCAGAATTTAACTTATATTTTTTGCCATCGATTTCAAACTCAGAGTTTGCAACACGGTTAGCGAAACGACCAATGGTTGCATTAAAGAAGCATGACTGTTTATACCAATCAGCAGGATCTTTTACACCGAGTAAAACTTCACGTGGTTCTTCGCTCTTTACAGGAACCTTCATAGAAATGATGGTTGCACCCCAGTCCATAATGGTAACGCTCATGCCATTAGCGTTAGAGATGGTTTCTAAATTTGGATTTAAAGAATAGCTTTCATTCATGGTGAATTTCCATTTTCTTATTGATAATTTCTTTACTATGCTAATTATATGGTAAAGAAAATAAGATAAATGAAAACGTTTACAAAATAGTGATATAGCGCAAATTTTTGTGAATATGTATCTATTTAACATTTTGAATTTTAATAAGATTTAAAATGACGAAATTTTGCAACATTGATGATGATAGTATTCAGTTTTCAATTAGTTTGTGTTTTTTTGTTCCAAATTGACTGATTTATCCATCCCATCTATTATTTAAATCGTGACAATTTGAGAATAATAAGGTTAAAGCATAGCTAAAACTTAAGCGTTAGATGTTATGATGAAGTAGTTTTAATGACAGGTTGAAAAGAGGATCACATCCATGCAAAGCTTTTTAGAAATATCAAAAAACCGTTACACTACTAAGCATTACGATCAGGATAAAAAAATCTCACAAAAAGACATTGATACCTTACTTGAGATTGCAAGACTTACTCCATCAGCAGTAAATATTCAACCATGGCATTTTTATGTAGGTTCTACACAGAAAGCAAAAGAGCTTATTTTACCCGCAATTCCTGATTTTAATATCCCAAGAATAAGAGATTGTTCTCACTTTATCGTTTTGTGTTCAAAAACCAAGATGACTAAAGATGAATACGATGCACTTACTGAACAAGAGGACAAAGACGGTCGTTTTGGAGATCCTAAACTAAAAGAGGCTATCGGCTCACACCGTATGGAATTTGGTCAGATGCACGAGAAGTTAGGTGATTTTTCACAGTGGACTGCAAAACAGGTTTACCTTGTAATGGCAGCTTTGTTATATGGAGCTGCTTCAATGGGGATTGACTCAACACCAATAGAAGGTATGGACTTTGCTAAAGCTGATGAAATTCTTCGATTAAAAGATACGAATTTACAGTCTGTTGGCATTGTAACTTTAGGCTACAGAAAAGATGACTCTAATGCTCTAAGACCTAAGTCAAGATTAGCAAAAGAAACTATTATTTCATCACTGGACTAAGTAAGAAAAGGAGCAAAATGTTTGAATTTACAACTCAAGGCACATGCAGTAAAAAGATCTTTGTAGAGCTAGATGGCAAAAAGATTAAATCAGTTGCTTTTGAAGGAGGCTGTAATGGTAATTTAAAAGCTATCGGTAAGCTTGTGAAAGATCATGATATTGATGAAATCATTCCTATTTTAAGAGGAAATCTCTGCAAGAACAAGAATACTTCCTGTGCAGATCAGTTAACTTATGCTCTAGAAGAAGCTTATAAAGCAGAGCAGGTCAAATAGTCAGTATAATCACTTCAAAATAAAAAGGTCCTACAAAAAAGCAGGACCTTTTACTTAAATCTCTACTACTCGAAAGATTTAAACGGTACCGTGAGCTCTCCAAGCCGGAACTTTGCTCTCATATTCTTTAATCTCATCTTCATGCTGTAAGGTCAAAGAAATAGCATCTAAGCCTTCTAACAGGCAGTGGCGTCTGAAAGGATCTAAAGTGAAAGTAAAGTGTAGGTTATCGCAATCTACAGTCATCTTTTCAAGATCGATAGTAATTTTAGTACCAGGCTTTGCCTCTAGTACTTTAAAGATCTTATCAACATCTTGTGCTGACAGCTTTAAAGGTAACAGACCATTACCTAAAGAGTTGTTGTAAAAGATATCTGCAAATGAAGGAGCGATAACTGCTCTAAAACCATAACCCATTAAAGCCCAAGGAGCGTGCTCTCTAGATGAGCCGTTACCGAAGTTGTCACGAGCAACTAGAATAGTAGCACCTTTGTACTCTGGTTTATTTAAGTTAAACTCAGGATTTGGTTTTGTTTCAGCATCATCTAAATATCTCCAGTCATGAAACAGGTGAGCACCAAAACCATTTCTATCTACAGCTAATAAGAACTGCTTTGGAATGATCTGATCTGTATCAATATTTGCTGAATCAAGAGGTACTGCAACACCCTTGTGTACGGTAAATTTCTGCATTTATAATCCCCTTAGATAAATTCTCTTACATCAGCGATAGTGCCTTTGATTGCACATGCTGCAGCAGTAGCTGGGCTCATTAGATGAGTTCTTGAGCCTTTACCTTGACGACCTACGAAGTTACGGTTTGAGGTTGAAGCAACTCTAATGCCAGCTGGAGCCTTGTCGTCGTTCATAGCAAGACACATTGAGCAGCCTGGCTGTCTCCACTCAAAACCTGCATCGATAAAGATCTTATCCAATCCTTCCTTTTCAGCCTGCTTTTTAACCCAGCCAGAACCAGGAACTGCAATAGCTAACTGAATGTTAGATGCAATCTTGTGACCCTTGAGAACTTTAGCTGCTTCTCTAAAGTCCTCAATTCTGCCGTTAGTGCAAGAACCGATGAATACATAATCAACAGGAGTACCAATTAGCTTCTGACCTGGTTTTAAGTCGATGTACTCAAGAGCATCCTTGCATGATTTAGACACGATAGGATCGCTGTAATTATCAGGTGATGGTACTGTTGCTGTCACAGGAGCTCCCTGACCTGGGTTAGTACCCCAGGTAACATAAGGCTCCAAAGCTGAAGCATCGATAGTAACAGTCTTATCAAATACAGCATCATCGTCAGACTTTAAGGTCTTCCAGTACTCTACAGCTTCATCAAAATCTTTACCTTTAGGTGTATATAGTCTACCTTTTAGATATTCAAAGGTAGTCTCATCAGGGGCAATCATGCCTGCTTTTGCGCCAAACTCGATAGCCATGTTAGACAAGGTCATTCTGCCTTCCATAGACAGAGCGCGTACTGCTTCTCCACAGAATTCAACAGCATAACCAGTACCACCTGCTGTAGTTAATTTAGCAATGATAGCCAGAATTAAGTCTTTAGCGTAGCAACCTTTTTTCAGACGACCAGTACACTCAATCTTCATGGTCTTTAGACGACCCTGCTTTAGAGTTTGAGTTGCCATTACGTGTTCAACTTCAGAAGTACCGATACCAAAAGCTAGAGCACCAAAAGCGCCATGAGTTGCTGTGTGTGAGTCACCGCATACTAAGGTAGTGCCTGGCAGTGTAAAACCGGTCTGTGGTCCAATGATATGAACAACACCTTGGTTTTCTTCACTAAAACCAAAGAACTTAACACCAAATTTCTTGGTATTAGACATTAAAGCTTTGATCTGCTCTTGAGCCATTGGTGAGCAGGCTTCAATGGTCTGTGATCTTGTTGAAATGTCATGATCCATAGTTGCCAGGTGCAAATCAGGACGGTGTAGCTTACGACCTGCCTGTTCAATACCAGCAAAAGCCTGAGGTGAGGTTACCTCATGGACTAATTGTCTATCAATATACAGAGTTGGCAGCTCGCCTTCCTGCTGGAAAACAATATGACTGTCGTAAACTTTCTGATAAAGTGTTTTACCCATTTTTAAAACCTATGTGTTCTAATTTATTTATTTTTAGCCATTGATCTCTGAGGCAATCTTGTCACCCATCTCTGATGTAGATAGAGCAGGGCGAGGTGAAGCACCTGATTCCATTAGATCTCCAGTCAGATAGCCTTCTTTTAGTACTTTAGCTACAGCATCTTCAATGCATTTAGCTGCATCGTACTCTTTTAGAGAGTAGCGAAGCATTAGAGCTGCTGACAGGATTTGAGCAATAGGGTTAGCAATGTTCTTACCTGCAATATCAGGAGCAGAACCACCTGCAGGCTCATATAGACCGAAACCGCCCTCACCTAATGAAGCTGATGGTAACATGCCCATAGAACCAGTGATCATTGCGCACTCGTCTGATAAGATATCACCGAACATGTTTGAACATAGCATTACGTCAAACTGAGCAGGGTTCTTAACTAACTGCATAGTAGCGTTATCAACATAGATGTGCTCAAGTTCAACCTCAGGGTAGTTCTTAGCCATCTCTGTTACAACTTCACGCCATAGAACCGAACTCTGTAATACGTTTGACTTATCAACAGAGGTTACTTTCTTATTACGTAACATAGCAGCTTCAAAAGCAATCTTAGCGATTCTTTCAATTTCAAAACGGTGGTAGATCTCAGTATCGAAAGCTTTTTCCTGTGGACCTGTACCTTCTCTGCCTTTAGGCTGACCAAAGTAGATACCACCAGTAAGCTCACGAACGCACAGCATATCAAAACCGCGCATTGCAATATCAGCACGTAATGGAGACAGTGATCCTAAACCCTGGTAAATCTTTGCAGGACGGAAGTTACAGAACAGGCCAAACTGCTTACGTAATGGTAGAAGAGCACCAGCTTCAGGACGCTTTGCTGTAGGTAAGTGATTCCATTTAGGACCACCTACAGATCCGAATAAAATTGCATCAGCCCACTTACAAGCATCCATGGTCTGCTCAGGTAGTGGCGTACCGCAAGCATCGATAGCGCAACCGCCAACTAACTCTTTTTTGTACTCTAAGGTAAAGTTAAACTTTTTCTGAACAGCTTCTAAAACCTTTAAAGCCTCATTCATTACCTCTGGACCGATACCATCACCTGCTAGTACTGCAATTTTATAATTCTTAGACATTTTTAAGCATTCTCCTTTTCGTGCTTTTCTTCTTCAATAAGTTGTGCTCTATAAATACTGTTACATGCTGAAATCAGTGACAGGGCAGAAGCTTCGATAACATCAGTTGATAAGCCTTTACCGTGATAATGTCTATTGTTGTAAATAACGTCAACATCAACCTGACCTTGGGCGTTCATACCTGAACCTTTTGCTGAAATTACAAAGTTGTCAAGCTTTAGCTTGATACCGGTTAGGCGTGAAATACAGTTAAACACTGCATCAACAGGACCGTTACCTGTACCTGATTCTGTTCTAGTTCTCTTACCAATCTTCAGGCGAACTGAAGCTGTAGGAATAATGTTTTTGCCACCTGACATTACATTTAAGCTGTCTAACTCAAACTGTGAATCCTCTTCTTGTTCATGAGATAAGAACAGCAGAGCCTCTAGATCATAATCAAAGACTTGACCTTTTCTGTCAGCTAACTTTAAGAATCTTGCATAGATATCATCAAGATCATAAGAACCTTCACGATAACCTAATTTTTCTAGAACAGCCTTGATCATATGACGACCGGAACGAGCGGTCATATGCATGTTGTTTTCTTTGAAACCAACGCTCTGAGGAGTTAAGATTTCGTAAGTGCTCTTGTTCTTTAATACACCATCCTGGTGAATGCCTGAACTGTGAGCAAAAGCATTTGAACCAACAATAGCCTTGTGGCTAGGAACTGGTTCATTGGTAATACCTGAAACAACCTGACTTGCTCTTGCAATGTTCTCGGTGACGATGTTGGTGTAAACACCCTTCATATATTCTTTACGCAGTTTCATAGCCATAACAACTTCTTCTAGGGAAGTGTTACCTGCTCTTTCACCAAGTCCATTTACGGTACACTCAATCTGGCGAGCGCCTTCCATTACAGCTGTAAGAGAGTTTGCTGTTGCCATACCAAGATCATTGTGGCAGTGAACTGAGATTACAGCCTTATCGATATTTGGAACTTTGTTGTAAAGAGTCTTGATGATGCCACCGAACTCATAAGGCAGGGTATAACCTACTGTATCAGGAATGTTAACTGTGGTTGCACCTGCTTTAATTGCATTTTCAACCATTTTACATAGATGATCGATAGGAGTACGACCAGCATCTTCACATGAGAACTCAACATCATCAGTGTAGTTTCTTGCTCTCTTTACAGCATGAACAGCCATCTCCACGATGTCATCAAAGTTTTTCTTTAACTTATCGTGAACGTGAATATCTGAGGTGGCTATAAAAGTATGAATTCTGTAGTGATCAATACCTTTAAAGGCTTCATAGCAAGCATCGATATCTTTATCTAGAGCTCTTGATAGACCACAAGCGGTTGAGGTCTTTAAAGCTAGAGCGATTTCTCTTACAGACTGTAAATCACCAGGTGATGAAATAGGAAAACCTGCCTCAATAACATCAACACCTAACTGCTCAAGACAAAGAGCAATTTGTAATTTTTGTTTTGTTGAAAGTGACTGCTGTAGTGCCTGTTCGCCATCACGAAGAGTTGTATCAAAAATAATGACTCTATTGTTATCGACTGCCATATTTTTGCCTTACCTTTTTTATACTGAAAAACAATAAATTTGAAACTTTTACAACTTACATCTTTAATTACAAAAAGTATGTAATTGTCTTTGGTGTTAGGTATCTTATCACTATGAAAATGTAATTGAAGTAGTTTTTACAATGTTTATGAATAATAAAATTTAATATATTGAATTATATAATAATTTATTTTCAAAATTATT
>ERZ1034626.2643-NODE-2643-length-10329-cov-17.642398_pt1 | contig 10329 bp, 9 predicted proteins | sample MGYA00520652_ERZ1034626 | MGnify/ENA primary metagenome ERZ1034626 (study PRJEB33766, sample SAMN09781765) | gut metagenome | biome: gut microbiome | host: Homo sapiens | place: Madagascar | study: EMG produced TPA metagenomics assembly of the PRJNA485056 data... | reverse complement strand
CGACGCTCATCTGAGCATTCTGACCGTTATTGCCAAACAGCGCAGCCACGCTGTTTTCCTTGCTGTTCACGTCTCCGCTCTGGCTCAGGCGGGTACCGGCGGCGGGGTTGACGGCGGTGCAGAAGGGGTTCACCCAGTAAAAGCCCTGTCCCTTCAGGGTGCCGATGTAATCACCAAACAGGGTGAGCACCAGCGCTTCCTGCGGTTTTAACACCTTAAGACCGCAGAACAGGAAGATGCCTGCGATCCAATACGCAATGGACAAAATCAGCAGCGGCACGCCCAGAAGCATCCGGTCTGCATTCAGCAGGGTGACGCTGTAAATGAACAGGGCGATGGCCACCACATAGCCCAGCAAGGTGAGCAGCAGCATAGCCATGCCGTTTTTGCGGGTGTTCAAAATTTTCTCTTCCATAACAAGTCCCTCCTTATCAGGGTCGGAAGTGTTTCTTTATGATATCAAAATAATATCACTTTATAAAATACCTGTCAAGTACTTCCAACAAAAAAAAATCCCCGCCTGCCCGGGCACAGCGGGCAAAGCGGGGTCAAATGTTATAGGAGCACCGCGCACCGGGCAAGCAGGGTTCAGGCGTCTGCCTACTCTTCTCCCCCGATCAGTACCACGGCAACATCATTGACGTTGGTACCGGTAGCACCGGTGATGATAAGCCCCTCCACCGCCTGCAAGGCGTGGTAGGCATCGTTGTTTTGCAGGGTGTCGAACACGTTCCAGCCCTTTGCCGTCAGTGCGGCGGCGGTGTCGCCGTCCACATAGCCACCAGCGGCATCGGTAGGGCCGTCGGTGCCGTCACTGCCCACGGAGAACACTGCGGCGTTCTGTCCCGTCAGTGCCGGGGCTGCGGCCAGCGCCAGCTCCTGATTGCGTCCGCCCAGTCCTTTGCCGGTCAGGTGCACCACGGTTTCCCCGCCCGCGATAAAGGCCAGCTTCTTCCCCTGCCCCACATGGGTGCGGGCGATGGCACCCAGAAAGCTGCCTGCCTCCCGCGCCTCGCAGCAGAGCCGGTCGGTGAGGAGCAGCGGTGCATAGCCCAGCTCCCGGCAGGCTTTAGCGGCAGCGGTGCACAGCTCTCGGACGCTGCCGGTGATCTGTGTGGTCACGTTGTCAAGGGCTTTCGGCGTTTCCTGCGCCAGCAGCGCCTTCGCCTGTTCCGACAGGCTCAGGTGGTATTTCTCCGCAATGGTAAGCGCTTGTGCACAGGTGGAGAAATCCGGCACCGCCGGGCCGCTGGCAATCATATCCAGCGGGTCGCCCAGAATATCGCTGAGCACGATGCTGAACACCCTTGCGGGCGCGCAGTGCTGTGCGAACCGACCGCCCTTGACAGCGGACAACCGCTTGCGGATGGTGTTCATCTCCACAATGTCCGCTCCGCTGGCAAGGAGCTGATTGGTAATGTCCTGCAATTCCCCGCCGGGGACAAGCGGCTTTTCAAACAGGGCGCTGCCGCCGCCGGAAAGCAAAAACAGCACCGTGTCCTCTGCGGTCAGCCCCTGCACCAGCGCCAAAGCTTTTTCGGTGGCTGCAAAGCTGTTGTCATCCGGCACGGGATGGCCCGCCTCATAACAGCTTATGCCGGGGATTCTGCCTTTTACATGGCCGTACTTGGTTACCACCACGCCGCCGTCCACGCGCCCCAGTGCCTGCACGGCGGCGCGTGCCATCTGCCATGCGGCCTTGCCCGCCGCCACCAGCAGCACCCTGCCGCCCCTCGGCTGAAAGTTTTCCAGCGCGCGGCACACGGCTTTATCCGGCAGCACCGCCTGAATGCTGGAACAGATGATCTCATCCGCATCCCGCCGCAATGTGGTATTCATATTGTATTCCTCCAAAGCGCAACCCCAAAGTTATGCTTCAAACATTTTCCAGCTGACACAGCCGTCCAGCCAGAATTTTCCGTTTCCAGAGGTCATGTGCACCTTATTCTGTGCATCCAGATCGTTAAAGTGCCACCACTCCGAGGCCAGCGGTGTCATGCCTGCATTGGTACAGTACTCCTGCAGCCGCCGCGCACCGTCTGTCATGGATGCCGCTGCAGTGGCCCGCTTCCATGCGGTGGCCGAATTAGAAGTTACCGGGCCGGTAAAGCAGGCCGCCGCACTGCTCAGCTCGTGCATGGCAGAGGGCATAGCGTATTCCTCACCGGTCACCTGTACAAAGGGACACCCCGCCATGCTGTGCTCTGTCTGCTCCGTGATGCGCAGCAGGGTCGTGTCCATTGCCACACCGCGCTGATGGTTGGAAAGAGACGTTGCAATAAACCAGCCGATATTCCACGCGCCCTTGTTCAGCGCCGTCATCAGTTCCTTGTCCATCCTTGCCTTGGCGTACACTGCATCCTTTACCAGCATCTGCACCTCATAGGGCCGGAATGTCTCTATGATCTTCAGGCAATCGCCCGCCTTCAAGGCATTTTTCTGCGCTGCACCAACTTTTTTTGCCATAGCGTAATTGATAGGCATTAGATACTCATCCCGCCCAAGGCGCTGGTTGTAGAACAGGCCGTCATACAGTTTCTGTCCCGTAATGCCTTCAATATCCTTTCCGCAGGTTTTAAAGATCGATGCCTTGGCATTGGGGTTTTCGTATACGATGGAAGGCAGAACATCGGGCAGATTGATCATACACAGTTCATTTTCCAACCAGCCCACGGTGCCGTCCAGCAGGCAGACCTGCCAATATGCACCAGACTCCTGCCGGATATAAAACATATCTCCCACTGCAAGTCTGCGCAGTACCGTACTGGTCCCATCCGGTCTCTCGTACAGCAGCATCACAGCCGCCCCTGCAAAGCCTGTTGAACCTTCCAACGGCAGTTCGAAGTTCTGGGGAACGCGGATACCATCCCGCAGAACCGCATTGTCATCCAGTGCTGCATTCCACATCGGTCCGGTTTCAGAGACCGGATCACTGACTTCCTGCTGCTGCCAGCTGACAGCCCGCTCTTCCACCGTGGGGTTCTGGCAGCCCGTCAGAAGCCATGCGCATGCCATGGCCGAAAGGCACAGAAAATCACGTCTTGTTGTTTTCATGTATTTTCCGTCCCTTCTTCCTGTTGTTCCTGTGCCGGAGTTTCCGGCGCTGTCGGTGCCTTCGATGCGGTCTCCTGCTCTGCCGCCGATCCCTCCGGCGACTGCGTCGGCTGTTGTGCCGCCGGGGCAGTCTGCCCCGCTTCCGTTGTTTCGGTCTGTGTCGGCTGCGCTTCCAGCAGTTCTTCCTCCGGCGGTTCGCCCTCGGCATCCTCTGCAAGATCGTCCTCCGGTGCCTGATTTCCAACCGGCTGAACACTGCCGCTGCCGTTCAGGTTGCTGCTAAGTGCACCCTCCCCGAATGTGCCCGACTGACTGACGCCGTTGATAAAATAGTAGCTTTTTTCATGGGAATGATCCCATCCCTGCTTCAGTTCACCATTTGTCCCAAAAGCATAGGGCTGGCCGTCGATCACACACCACCCGGTCATCTGATTTCCGCTGCCGTCCAAATAGCGCGTGCCCGCATCCGTTTCAACCCAGCCGGCTTGACTGACACCGTCCACAAAGAAATAATCCTTTCCATCGATCTCTGTCCAGCCCTGTGCCGGTGCGCCGCTGTTGTCGTAGTATTTCAGGACGCCGTCCGTTTTTTTCCAACCGTTCAGTCGGTTTTTGACCCGTCCATCGCTATCCAGCTCCCAGACCTTTCCGTCCTCCTGATAAGTACCGGTGCGCGGATGTCCGGTTTCGTCAAAGCAGTACTGCACTCCGTCCAGCATGATCCAGCCGGTGTACAACTGGCCGGTCTCCGGTTGGAAATAGTAGTATTTTCCGTCTATCTTCGCTTCGCCCTGGGTGAGCTCTCCATCTGCGTTGGCATAGCCGACATAGCCGTTCTCTTCGATCCAGCCGATCTTCAAAAAGTTGTTGCTACCAAAATAGTAGAGCTTATAGTTGATCTCATACAGCCCCTGCGCACGGGTGCCGGTAGTCGGCGAGATATAGTAGCGATGCAGTCCTTCGCCGTGCCATCCCGTAGTCTTACTCTGGATCGCTTTGTAAATTCCAAAAGCGACCCCTGTGAGCAGACACAGGCACACCAGTACTACACCAACGGCTTTCAGCGGCGTTGCCGCCCTTCTTCTGCGCGTATTCTGCGTCACGCTAAACCGATATCGTTTGATCTTCTGGCGTTTCATTCTCATCTTCCCATATAAAGATTCAGCCCCCGGTGGAATGCCAGAGGCCGAATTTCATGTTTAATAGGCGTCCTGTACCGTCTCTTTACCGTTTTCACGGTAGGTCGTCACAGTAAAGCCGTTGTAATACAGCAGGCCATCCTCGCCATCACCGATGCAGCTGGAAGCATACTCCGAACTGTTCGGCTTGCCAATAGCGGCATACAGCTTGGAAACGTCTTTGCCCACATACTTCAGGGCAGTTTCCAAGCTGGCAGTTTCTGCCGGAGCAGTCTCTGTAACGGACTTGCTTTCCACAGGCTCCGTCTTTTCTTCTTTGGAGGAAGCAGCCGTCTCCTGCTTTGCAGGCTTAGATTTTGCCGCAGTCTCGGCCTTGGATTCAGCCTTCGACTCTGCCTTGGATTCCGCCTTGGATTCGGCCGGTTTCTCCGATGCCGCCTCGCTTACCGCAGAAGAAGCTTCGGAAACTGCCTCCGAGACAGCCTCGCTTTCCGGCACAGCCTCCGACGAAGCAGCCTCCAATGCCACAACGGAAACCGATTCGGATTCCACAGCCGAGGAAGCGGTCGTTTCTGCTTTTGCCCCGCATCCCGATGCCAGAAGCATCGCACCGCAAAGCACTACACCCATCATCTTATAGTTTACATTCATTTTTTGTTCCTTCTTTCTATTCTTTCAGTCAGTCGGCCAGGGCGCAAAAGACCCATTCACCGTCCGACAGAAATGCTGCTTTTAGTTGCTGCTCCCGCACATTCTGCGGAAGATACGCCGTAAACGGCTGTGTTCCCTCTCCGCAGGGGGAAGCTTCGTAGGTTCCGGTCTCTGCCAGAATGTAGATCGGAGAGTCGTCATCCACACGCTGCCCGCTCAGATCGCCTGTCAGGCAGAAAGTCCCCTCCATTCGGCTGTCCTTCCGTTGTGCCTTCGCACTTGTACCGGTATCTGCTGCCGGGACTGCCGTGCGTTCCGGAGCAGGCATTTCCGGGGCGCGTTCCAGCAGCCAGTTCAGGTTGCGTTCCACCAGTTCCACCAGCAGCACATCGGGCTGCTCTTCTGTAACAGCCGTCAAACGGTAGGGCATATTCCGGGAGAAACAGGCGTTGCCGTAGCTCTGTGCCAGAAAAGGATGCAGATTGATGCCAAAGGAATCGCGGTATACAAAAATGCTTCCGTCTGCCGCCGAATTTTCCGTGTGGATCGTGATATCATCTGCCGAGTGGAATTTTTCGTCATACTGATAGGTAAAGTCGTATGCCGTATCCTGTTCCGTCTCGTTTCCGGCAGGGTACACCATCTCATACAAATCACCGGTATGCGGGGATGTTTTTCCATTGATGCGGGAATCAAACTCCGTTTCAGAGCCTTTCAGTTCTTTCAGCAAAGTCTGTGCTGCCAGCTGTGCGCCCCGCATATTCCAGTGGCTGTCCCGACGGTAATACAGCTGCTCTTCGTGGTCAGACAGTGTTTTGAACAGATCCACATACCGGACGTTCTGCTGTTCCATCTGCTGCTGAAGCAGTTGGGCGTTCCGTACGGAGGCTGCCGTATACCGTGCCGGCATCTGACCGCTATACAGGGAATTTTTATTGGGTGCGATGGTAAAGCAGAACCCAATACCGTTCTCTTCGCAGTATTCCTGCATCAAACCCAGTACATGAGCGGCCGCATAACTCTGACGGGCTGTAAAGAGTTCTGCGCCGGTATAGTCCGCAAGGGTGCTTTTATAGAACAGCCAATCGTCTTTTCCCAACAGCACACTGCTGCTGTCCAGCGTTTTGAGCACGGTTCCGGTAAGCTGATCGTTCAAGGTGATCATCTCATGACGGAGCCCGAAATGATCCGCAAAATAATCCGAAAACTCATTCAGGATACCGGTATTGAAGCTGCCATCCTCTTTCCGTAATTCAGGAAAGGATGCAAGCTGCTCATTGCCCACCGCTTTTTCCGTCTGCCAAGGCATCACAGCCACAGGCAAAATGCAAATTGTGGCAATGACCCCCACAAACAGGATATATCCTAATTTTTTCACTTGCATTTTTCCACCTCAGAACTGGAAATAGATAAAAGGCACATAGGATGCAGCCGACAGATGCAGGATATCCACCAGCAAAAGCGCCAGCACCCCTGCATAACTCAGTGCCTGAAGGCATGCATACACACTTCCGGTCTGCTGCTCTGCTTTACGGCAGACCAGCGGCAAAACCGGCGTACTGCCCACAAGGCCAACCGCCAGTGCAAACAGGGTCAGCGGGGTCAGACACTGCGCCAGCAGCAGCCCTGTCTGCGCAGAGGCAGAGACCCCGGAAAGCATGGCTCCTATCATTGAGAAGGCCTGCCCCATGTTGTCTGCACGGAAGATCACAAAGCCAACCAGCACCACAAGCAGGGTGTACAAATGTTTCAGCACCGCACACGCAGGGTTCTGCCCGCCTTTGCCATGTTTTTCCAGCCCGAACAGCTTTTTAACGGCGTCCTCTGCCACGATAAAGAAGCCATGCCACAGGCCCCAGACGATAAAGGTCCAGTTTGCACCATGCCACAGTCCCGTGCAGAAAAACACGATCAGCTTGTTCCAGTAAGTCTTTGCCTTGCCCTTCCGGTTGCCGCCCAATGGGATATACAGGTATTCCCGGAACCAGGTGGAAAGGGAGATATGCCATCTGCGCCAGAATTCCTGAATGCTGGCCGAGATGTACGGATAATTGAAGTTTTCCTTGAAGTGGAACCCAAAGCACAAGCCCAGGCCGATGGCCATATCGCTGTACCCGCTGAAGTCGAAATAGATCTGCATCAGATAGCACACCGCGGCCAGCCAAGCTGTCCGGCTGTCCAGCACAGAGCGGTCGGCGTTGTAGATCAGCGCTACAACATTGCCGCAGATATCAGCGATCAGCAGCTTCTTGCTCAGGCCCACAATAAACCGGCGCAGGCCTTTTGCCAGCTGCTCCAGCGTATTTCGGCGGCTATGGATCTCATCTGCCACGTCCTCATAGCGGATGATCGGTCCTGCCACCAACTGTGGAAACAGAGCAATGTACAGCAGTACATCCCGGAAATGGGTGCTCTTCAGGCGTTCATTCCGGTATACGTCGATCACATAACTCAGCCCTTGAAAGGTGAAGAACGAGATACCCACCGGCAGAACGATGGAAGGCACCGGGATCGTCACGCCCGGCAGCCGGTCTACCGTCTGTACCAGAAAAGTCAGATACTTGAAAATACCCAAGATTCCCAGATTAACGGCCACAGCGGCATAGAGCACGCTCTTTCGCCCGGAGACGAACAGACCGGCCAGATAATTGCAGAACACAGAGAACAGCAGCAGAAGAACATACCACAGCCCGCTGAAGGCATAGAACAGCAGACTGGCTGCGACGAGCCAGAGATTTTTTGCTTCCCGCCCGGGCAAAAGATAATAGCATCCCAGCACGATGGGCAAAAACAGAAACAAGAAAATTACGGAACTAAAAACCATTTTTCGGCTACCTCAGCAATCACGGAAACTGGTAGCTGAACACCGTTTTATTCAGCGGCATTTTATACATATTATATTCTGCATGGCCGTATCTGCCGGCACGATAGCCCCACTCCAGTTCCACATCATAGATATAGGGGACTCCGTTCTCGCAGATCATGACCCATGCATGGTCCGAGTCCTTGCGGCCCACACCGCCAGACACTACATAGGCATCGTAGCCCAGCCGCCGGGCCATATAAAGGAACTGACCTGCAAAGCAGTAGCAGTTGCCCTTTTTGTGTTCAAACATGAACAAAGCGCTCTCTTCTGCCCAAGCCGTTGTGCCTCTTGCCTGATGCGGACGGGCAAGGTATGCGCCGTGATCCCGGACATACAAATAGGCGGCGCGCAGCTTTTGCGCCTTCGTCATGCCAGAGTTTGTGCACACAGCCAGCGCCTGATCCACATAGCTGTCCAGCGTTGCATTGCCAGAGGTATAGCGGCCATTCGCATCAAAAGTAAGGTATCCTACCGCGCTGTTCGTCAGGAACGAGCCATCCTCTTTGACATAGTACATTCCTCCGTCGATCTCGTGCAGCCCCTTGGCGTACCGATCGATGGCATAGCCATTCTTCGAAACATGATACAGCTTGCCGTCAATCGTCACAAAGCCAGCGGGATAGAGATCAAAGGAACCGCCGGTCACCGACACATGACACAGCACGCCGTCTACCACCACAAACCCGGCGGGATAAGTGTCGATCACGCTGCCTTCTGCCGACACATGGTACACAGCGTCTCCGATTTGCACAAAACCGGGCTGATAGACATCCAGCTGGCCATCCGTATAGTGGTATAGCCTGCCATCCTGTATTTTAAAACCGTTTTTCCGGAACAGACTTTCCTGCCCGGCGGATTCGTTTTTCTCTGTGTCGCCCGCCAGCAATTCCAATAATGTCTTGATACAGTTTTCCTCTTCCTGTGCCGGTGCGTCAACTGACTGCACCGCGTATGCAGTCGGCACCAGAAGCATGGCCGACATTGCAAGAATAACAGCCGTCACACTAAGTTTTTTCAGCATTTTTTCATACCCCTTAATCGATTGATTTTTATTGATACTCGTTCCAGATCTGTTCCTTCAGCTTTTTTTCCTGCCTGCGCAGGCCCCATGCTGAAACGACTGCCGCAACAGCCGAAACGATCATGCCAACGATTCCAACCACAAAAAGATCTGTCCGGTAGACACAGGTATTCCCTCCTTATTCGAGCCATCCGCTGGTGCGGAGCTGGTCAATCAGGTTTTTCAGAACTGCCATCTGTGTATCCTCTGTTCCGTTTGCCTGTGCCTGTCGGTATTTTTCCACTGCAGAAGCATAGTATTTTTCTGCATTTTCTTTGTCAGATGCTGCCTGCTGCATCATAAGATCCGCAAGCATCTCCTTTTGAAGCACAGCCTGACCTTCCGGAAGATTCTGGCATCCCTGTTTCAGAATGCGCACAGCCTTTTCCATATCGTCCTGATTCAGCGCTGCATTTGCGGCTGACAGGTAAGCATGGCTCAGGAGCTGCGGGTCCTCCACCTCATTGAACACTTTTGTGTAAAGCGCAAGTGCCTGATCATAGTTCTTTTGCAAGGACAGGATCTCTGCCGCAACCAGATCACAGTCACCAGAGAAAGCGCCTTTTTTCTGCAATGTATCCAGCTCCTGCTGTGCCTCTTCCAGCTTTCCATCATTGGCAAGTGCAATAGCAAGACTCCGATAGCTTTCAGTGCCTGTTCCCTGTAACCGGACGGCCGCCTGCAGTTCCAGCACCGCATTGGCGTAATCCTTCAGTTCAATGTAGCAATTACCCTTGATGAAATGGAGCTTTTCCACCGATACGGAATCCATACATTTTCGCTCACACGATTTTCCCCAATTTCCGATCGTATTCTTCCGGTGCCGCTTCTCCCGAAAGCCTTGCCCACACCTCGATCCATTCCTTTGAATCGGATCGCAGGTTTTCCCGGTCATCCCACCGCAGTCGCGCAGCCCATGGCCGTGCTGCTGCCTGCACCGCCCGCACCACCAAGGAACAGGCAGACACGAACAATCATATTACCATCCTCACTGTTTTGTTCAATACCACATCATAATACTTAAAGATCGAGCAGATCGTAGAGTACCCTACTCTACAACCACTATTCTTTTTTAAATTTTACAGCTAATTCCGCAATCGGTCAATGAAAAACACTCCAAAATCCAATTTTTTTTTGGGAAAAATTGTTTGACGCAATCGACAGTATTGCCAAAAACATGACAATTTGATTGTATGCTCCGTCAAACAGGCCCATTAAACAAAAGGAATTGTATCACCGATGCAGGCGTTGGGTGTGGATATACAAACCATCCAGAGCATCGTAGGCCATGCCGACACCGAAATGACTGCGCATGATCTCCATGTTCAGGAATCCATTCGGCAGAGTGCGATTCGGTTGTTCAGCGAGGCGTTTTCGGCCTGAAAATTGGACGGAAATGCACGAATTATCGCGAGCCAGCTTTTCAAATCGTTGGCATCAACGCTGGCTCGCATATCGCAGCAGATGATGTTGCGTCAAAAAAAGCCCACTTGCCCTTGCGATTGACCAGATAAAATCTTTGGCATTGTGGTCAAAATTGTGGTCAAAACCAAATGAGG
>ERZ1034626.2631-NODE-2631-length-10353-cov-5.486599_pt1 | contig 10353 bp, 8 predicted proteins | sample MGYA00520652_ERZ1034626 | MGnify/ENA primary metagenome ERZ1034626 (study PRJEB33766, sample SAMN09781765) | gut metagenome | biome: gut microbiome | host: Homo sapiens | place: Madagascar | study: EMG produced TPA metagenomics assembly of the PRJNA485056 data... | reverse complement strand
CGGCGTAGACAAGTTTATCTACATCCAGTTCAAACCCAATCAGGTAGTCAGTTTCCTCCATCTCTTCATCGACTAATGCTCCGTCTGTGATTTTCAGAGTCTTGTCAATGTCAAAATGCATGTTTGTTGGAACTTCTTCCAAGCATCGGCTGCACGGTATCGCTATGTCTATATCTACTGTTCCCGTGATGTGCACTGCTGCATTCTCCACGTTTGAGATATGAAGTGATATCGGCTGCTTTTTCAGAATAGGATAATCTCCTAGCCGCGACTCAAATGATGTGAGCGTAAGCTCTGTCTCAATTGTTGTCTCTTTATTGATAGATTTTACAATGGTTGATATATCAATCATAGTTCTCTCCTATTCACACCTAACCAATTATACATATTGGAGTGGTGTTTGTCAACAAAATTTTATAATTTATCCACAACTTTTTGTTTTTTATTAACCGACAAGCTTTACTGTCTCACGGCAGATTGCAAGCTCCTCGTTTGTAGGGATGACGCATACCTTTACGCTTGAATCTGCTGTTGAGATAAGTGCCTCCACGCCGCGTGTCTTGTCGTTTGTTACACGGTCAATCTTTATGCCAAGGTAACCTAAATATGCCATGATTTTTTCTCTTACGAAGCTTGTGTTCTCACCGATTCCTGCTGTGAATGCGATAGCATCTACTCCGTTCATTGCTGCTACATATGCTCCGATGTATTTTGCTACCCTGTAGCTGAATACCTCTACTGCTGCAATAGCACGCTCGTTGCCCTCATTGTAGGCTGCCTCAAGGTCTCTGAAGTCACTTGATACTCCTGACATGCCGGCTACTCCTGACTTCTTGTTGAGCACATCCATCACACCATCGATGTCAAGGTTTTCTTTCTTTGCGATAAACTCCATGATTGATGGGTCGATATCACCTGAACGTGTTCCCATTACAAGTCCCTCAAGTGGTGTAAGTCCCATTGATGTATCTACGCATTTACCGTTTAATACTGCGCTGACTGAAGCTCCGTTTCCAAGGTGTGCTACGATAATCTTTGAGTTGTTTAAGTCCATTCCAAGGTAGCTTGCTGCCTCCTTTGATACAAAGCTGTGGCTTGTGCCGTGGAAGCCGTATCTTCTTACCTTGTACTTCTCATAGTACTCATATGGAAGGCCGTAGAGATATGCTTTCTCAGGCATTGTCTGATGGAAGGCTGTATCAAATACTCCTACCATTGGTACATCTGGCATAAGTGCCTGACATGCTCTGATTCCGATAATATTTGCAGGGTTGTGAAGAGGTGCAAGGTCGTTGCACTCCTCTACCTGTGCGATTACTTCCTCTGTGATGACTACTGAGTCTGAGAACTTCTCGCCGCCGTGCACTACACGATGTCCTACTGCATCGATCTGTGCAAGTGACTTTACTGCGCCTGTCTTTGGATTTACAAGTGCATCGAGTACCATCTGGATGGCCTCTTTATGTGTTGGCATAGGTGCCTCTGTGATTTCCTTATCAAGCCCCTCTTTCTGATATACGAGTCTTCCATCGATTCCGATTCTCTCACAGAGTCCTTTTGCAAGTACCTCCTCCGAATCTGAATTGATGAGCTGGTATTTCAGTGATGAACTACCGCAATTAATTACTAATACATTCATTGTTTTGTCTCCTTTGGTTTAAAATTACAATACTATTGTTAGTATAAACTTATTTTTCAAATGCGACAAGGGTGTTTTTGTGGTATTATAGGTTTGAACTCTAAAAAATACATTATTGATTAAAGGAGCATCAAACATGAAGGTTGCAGGTGTGATTACCGAATACAATCCATTCCACAATGGGCACAAATATCAGCTAAAGCAGATTAAAAGGCAGACATCTGCTGATTATATCGTCGTAGTAATGAGCGGTGATTTCGTGCAAAGAGGTGAGCCTGCCATCATTGACAAATACGAGCGCACACGCATGGCGCTTTTGAACGGTGCCGACCTGGTGCTTGAGCTTCCAGCGGTCTTTGCCACTGCTTCTGCCGAGTTTTTTGCCAGTGGCGGAGTCAGTGTACTCAAAAACACAGGTGTGGTGGACATGCTGTGCTATGGTGTGGAGTCTGTGGACCATGAACTTACAAAGCTTGTGGCTGGCGTGCTTAAGAATCCGCCTGCTGAGTATTCCGCCTCTCTTGCCAGGTTGATTCATGGTGGGATGAGCTTTCCTGCGGCCAGGAGCAGAGCGCTATGTGAATATTTTCGAGATACCTATGACAGCGCTTCCGAGAAATTAGATGCTTTCATAGCTTCACCCAATAATATTCTGGCCATTGAGTATGAGAAGGCTTTGATGGACTGTGATATTACAGGATTTCCTATTCAGCGCGTCGGTGAAGGATATCACAGCACTGATTCGACAAGTGAGTTTTCTTCTGCTACGGCTGTGCGCGGGGTGATTTCGACTGTATACAATACAGCTAATCATTTGACTGTTAATTCATCTAACACAAGTCAATTTGGGAATTTAACTGTTCTCCATACGCTGATGCCTGCAGATTGTGCTAAAATTCTTACACATTGTATATCAAGTGGTCATATTGTGTTTCCTGATGCTATTTCCGATTTACTCTACTATCGGCTGATTTCAGAAAGAAATGCAGGATATGAGAAATATGCAGACTGCACAAAGGAGCTTTCTGCAAAGATAGTTAAAAATATTTATAAATATGAAAGTTTTACGCAGTTTTGTAACTTACTGAAGAGTAAAAATCTGACTTATACGCGTATTTCGAGGGTTCTCACGCATATTTTACTTGGTATTGAGAATAATGATTTTAACATATGTATGGATAATCCTTATCTGCGCATACTCGGTTTCAAAAAATCATCAGGAGAGCTTATGCATCTCCTCAAAAAAAGAGCATCAGCGCCTATTATTACAAAAGTCGCTGATGCTCCGTACGAGCTTATTTCCAAGGATATTTTTGCCGCTGATTTGTATGGCAGACTGTGTCATTCACAGCAAAATGAGTTTACACATGGGGTTGTAATTATTTAATCTACAGCTCCATTATAATTTCTCGTGCCAGACTTTCCTCTATAGGCTTTGCATACACTCCCGGTGCAAACTCAACAGTGGCTCCTATGCCCTTTTGGAGCACGAAGCGCAGCTTGCCGTCTCTCACCTTTTTATCGGTGTAGAGCTTTTTAACAAGCGCCTCCCTGTCTATATAGTCAGGTATACGTGTCGGAAGATTGGCTCTTTCATAGAGCTTTATCACGCGCTCTGCCTGCTCCTCTGACATATAGCCAAGTCGTGCTGACATAAGTGCCTGTGCTGCCATTCCAATCGACAGTGCCTCTCCATGCAACAGCTTGTAGTCGCTGACTGTCTCGATTGCCCGGCCTACTGTGTGGCCCAGATTTAAGGTTTCGCGAAGTCCCGCCTCTCGCTCATCCTTCATGACCACATTGTACTTGATACGACAGTTATTTTCTGCGATATACTCACATGCAAATTTCTTGAATGAATATATATCATCCAGATTTTCCTCTATAAATTCAAACATATCCTCGCTGCCTAAGCATGCATGCTTGATGGTCTCTGCCATACCGCTTGCCATCTGGCGCTGTGGCAGTGTCTTCCAGGCAGCTATGTCTATATATACCTTTTTTGGCTGATTGAACAGACCTATGGTGTTGGTAGCAAGAGGTGTATCGATGGCTGTTTTTCCACCTACCGATGCATCTGCCGCCGCTAGAAGGGTGGTTGCATAGTTGATAAACGGCACTCCTCTGCCGTAGGTTCCTGCAATAAAGCCCGATAAGTCGGTTACCACACCGCCACCGACTGCAATTATACAGCAGTCTCTTCTGTACCCCTTTTTAAGCATGGCATCCTCTATCTTTGCCTTTGTCTCACGCGACTTGCTCTTTTCCCCAGCCGGGAAAACAAACAAATCCACTGAGTATCCCGCATGCTTTATCTTCTCACAGATTGGAAGAGCATAAGGATCACGCACATTTGTATCTGTAATCACTGCAAATTTCTTTATCTTGCCCACAAGACCATTTTCCAGGTCAGATACAAGGGTGTCTGAGAGGTTGTAGCCTATCTCAATATCATATGTGTCATCTACTACTTTTTTGAGTTCTACATTGAATATGCTCATCTTTTTCTCCTGTTATGCTATATTTTTGTTTCTTTTATGTGGAAAACTGCTACAGTATCCCCACAGCCTGCTTTGCGAGCTTATCTGCCTCTTCGTTGCCCTCTACTCCTGAGTGTCCTTTTACCTTTACAAAAGTAAGCTTTATTTTATCCTTAACTGACATGATGTATTCGTGATAAGCTATAGTGCCTGCCTTGTTTCGCTGCCAGGCCCCTGTGGCCCACATCTCTATGCCCTTGTAGTCATAGTATATGACCAGTTCATTAATTCCAAGCTCTATAGCCTTTTTTACGGCAGCCTCCGCGCCCTTTATCTCTCCGGCTACGTTGCACATTGTGGCCATCTCAGCATCATTATCTGCCCCCTGCAGCACGTATTTTTCATGGTCAGTCACAAGAAAGCCTCCATAGCCATAGGTGTGTGTTGCTTTGTTGAAAGAGCCGTCTACAAACGCATATGTACTATTTTCGCCGGATGATTTCATACCTGTAATAGTTTTCTCTCCGGCAATAATTTTCTCTCCGTTAATAAATTTTTCTGCCTCTTCTATTGTCTTAAAGCTTTTATACACTGCTCCCTGATATCCGTCAACCATTGCTTTGCAATCATTCCAGTTCAAATATATCCCGGGAACCTTTCCCTTTTTTACTGCATAGTATTTTGATGCCATGCTTTATTTCTCCTATAACACTCTTGACAAAAATTCCCGTAATCTCTCACTCTTTGGTGAGCCAAATACTTCCTCAGGTGTGCCCTCCTCAGCTATGGTACCCTCATTGATGAACATCACTCTGTTGGCCACTTCTCTGGCAAAGCCCATCTCATGTGTCACGACTACCATTGTCATGCCTGCCTCTGCAAGCTCCTTCATTACTGAAAGCACCTCACCTACCATCTCAGGGTCAAGTGCCGATGTAGGCTCATCAAACAGTATGACATCAGGATTCATAGCAAGTGAACGTATAATTGCCACTCTCTGCTTCTGTCCTCCGGAAAGCTGCGCCGGATATGCATCTGCCTTATCGAGGAGACCTATTCTGGTGAGAAGCTCATCTGCCTTATTTGATGCCTCATCCTTCGTCATCACACCAAGCTTCACCGGTGCGAGCATGATATTTGCTTTTATTGTCATGTTGGCAAACAGATTGAACTGCTGGAAAACCATGCCGATTTTCTGTCTGGTCACATTGATGTCTGTCGACTTGTCTGTCAGGTCTGTTCCTTCAAAAAGGATTTGTCCTGATGTAGGTGTCTCGAGCAGATTGAGAGAGCGTAAAAATGTAGACTTTCCACAGCCTGACGGTCCGATGATGGCAATTACATCACCTCTGTTTACCTCTGTGCTTATGCCCTTTAATACCTCCTGCTCTCCAAAGCTCTTGTGCAGGTCTTTTACCTCTAGTATCACGTTATTATCTTTCATTGCTTCTCAGTCTCCTCTCAAGTTTGCTTACTCCGTGGCTTAAAAGCATCACTATAACCAGATAAATAAGGGCTACAGCAATAAGCGGTATAAATGCCTCGTATGTGTTGCTTCGTATGATATCTCCACCCTTTGTCAGATCCATCATACCAATATAACCACTGATTGATGTCTCCTTTAGGAGGCTGATAAACTCGTTAAGCAGCGCCGGAAGTATATTTTTGACAGCCTGCGGTATGATAACAAGCTTCATGGTCTGGCTGTAGTTGAGTCCTAAGCTTCGTCCTGCCTCAAACTGTCCTATATCTACAGACATGATTCCTGAACGCACAATTTCTGCCACATATGCAGCTGAGTTGAGGCCGAAAGCAATGACTGCTACAAGTATCTTGTTGGTCACAGATGCAAGCACTACATAGTATATAATAAGAAGCTGTATCATGACAGGTGTTCCCCTGATGATGGTCAGGTATGCCTTGCAAATTCCGTTTAATATGGCAAGACCGCCGTTTCTGTCATGGCTGGTTCTGACTATCGCAATTAAAAATCCCAGCACAATACCAAGCATTACGGCAAATATTGTGATAACTATTGTATTGCCAAGACCCTTTACGATATACATGTAACGATTGTCCTTGACAAAGTTGTCATAGAGCTTTTCCTTTATACCGATTGAAGAACCCGACTGGCTGTCTTTTACGATAATCTCCTGCTTTGTGGTGATATATGTATCGGTAAAATCAACATTTTTCTGTCTGTCCTCTGTCACTGTAAAGCCTGCTGCCCCGACATCCACCTTGCCTGATGATACAGCGGCAATGATTGCGTCAAACTGCATATCCTCTACCTGCATATCCATGCCAAGCTCATCGGCTATGGCCTGCATGATATCCATATCAATTCCTGTGACCTTGTTGTCATCATAGTACTCATATGGTGGGAACTCTGCATTGGTTCCTACCTTAAGTGTACCGTTTGACCTGTCAATATCCTTCTTCACGTAGGGAGTCTTTCCCACCTGATCCTCAGAGCCGATATAGTTGTCGATGATGCTCTGAACTGTTCCATCCTGCTGCAGCTTTTCAAGCGCAGTGTTTACCTTGTCGCGAAGCTCTGTATTGCCCTTTTTCAGACAGAATGCATAGTCCTCGTTGGTAAACTCCTCGTCCAGTATCTTAAGTCCCTTGTTTTCTTTTACAAAGGCAAGTGCCGGCTGCTCATCAATAACCACGCAGTCAATCTTGCCGACCTTTAATGCCTGGACTGCATCAGCACCCTTGTTGTATCTCTCTACCTTGGTGCCTGAACCGTCGTTCTCATAATCAGATACATAGATATCTCCTGTGGTACCGAGCTGGACACCTATTTTTGCGCCCTCCAGATCGTCCACACAAGCGACCTTTTTGCTGTCGCTTTTGCCGCATGCGCATAAACAGGCGATGAATGTGGCCATTAATGCTGCCATAAGCAAAATCATAATCGGTTTTTTCTTAATGGATTTCATATTATTCCTCATTTCTGTATAAATATTTATTCACAATTATATCATATTAGTTTATAAAATAAAAGAGCCTGATTTTCTCAGACTCTTTTATACCAAATATTTATGCATCATGCTCCATGTTGCTTAACTTCTTCGCCTGGTCGGCTGCGATACAGGCATCAATTATTTCCTGGATATCTCCGTTAAGAATCTTGTCAAGCTTATAGAGTGTCAGATTGATTCTGTGATCTGTCACACGTCCCTGTGGGAAGTTGTAGGTACGAATCTTCTCAGCACGGTCTCCTGTACCGATCTGGCTTCGTCTCTCCTCTGCCTCTGCATCCTGCTTCTTCTGAAGCTCCATGTCATAGAGCTTTGTACGAAGAAGTGCAAAAGCCTTTTCCTTGTTCTGTATCTGTGACTTCTCAGTCTGGCTGTAGATGACAATACCTGTTGGATAATGTGTCAGTCGGACTGCTGAATCAGTTGTGTTGACACACTGTCCACCGTTTCCGGAAGCACGCATTACGTCAATTCGGATATCCTTGTCATCAATCTTGACATCCACATCCTCTGCCTCAGGCATTACAGCAACTGAGCATGTAGAGGTCTGGATACGTCCCTGCGACTCTGTCTCAGGCACTCGCTGCACACGGTGTACTCCCGACTCATACTTTAGGATAGAGTATGCACCTGAGCCCTTTACCATGAACTCGACAGACTTCATACCGCCGATTCCTGTCTCATCGGCATCAAGTGTCTCCACCTTCCAGCCTCTGTTCTCTGCGTAGTGCACATACATACGGTAGATTTCCGCTGCAAAAAGTGCTGCTTCCTCTCCGCCTGCACCGGCACGGATTTCGACGATTACGTTCTTGTCATCGTTAGGGTCCTTTGGCAGAAGAAGTATTTTAAGCTCCTTCTCAAGCTCCTCCACCTTCTCCTTTGAATCCTTAAGCTCTTCCTTTGCGAGCTCTCTCATCTCTTCATCTGATTCCTCATCCAAAATAGCCAGTGAATCCTCGATATTCTGCTTGCACTCTTTATATTTCTTATATGTCTCAACTATAGGAGCAAGGTCACTCTGCTCCTTCATAAGCTTTTTAAATCTGTTTGCATCATTTGCCACATCCGGCTCGCTGAGCAGATTCATCAGCTCTTCATAATGGTGTATAAGATCTTCTAACTTATCAAACATGTTTTTCCTCCTTGCTGTCAAACACTCCCGATACTACCCTGTCATTTCCCGCCAGGTCCTTTATCACATGTACATCGCTAAATCCGGCAAACTGCATCATCTCTGACACCTGTCTGCCCTGGTCACAGCCTATCTCAAAAAGCAGCCTGCCCTGTGGCTTTAGATTTGCCCTGCAATCCTTTATGATGCGCCTGTAAAATAAAAGTCCATCCTCAGAGCCGTCAAGAGCCTCATGCGGCTCAAATACTGACACCTCCGGCATCAGATGCGGTATCTCGTCGCTTCTTATATATGGTGGATTGGATACTATCACATCATACATCTCATCGACGTGCTCAAACAGATCGCTTCTCTCAAAATCAACAAACACGCCGTTAAGCCTTGCGTTTTCCTTTGCCACATTGAGCGCCTGCTTTGAGATATCACAGGCTGCACCGTCCACATTAGTCGTGTTCTTTAAGATGCTTATAATTATGCAGCCGCTTCCTGTACACATATCAAGCACTCTCATACCCGGCTCTATCACCTTGAGTGCCTCCTCTACAAGAGTCTCTGTATCCTGACGCGGTATGAGCACATTACTGTTCACACGGAATTTGAGTCCCATAAACTCCTGCTCTCCGACTATGTACTGGAGCGGAATACGCTCAGCGCGCTTACTCAGCAATGCTTGATATTCCCTTATCTGCTCCTGCGACATTTCCTCATCCATATGCACATAGTAATATGTGTGATTTATCCTGCATGCCATGGCTAAAAGCAGCCATGCATCGTTTTTTGCATCAACTATCTTTGATTTTTGTAATATGCTTTCCCCAAGTAAAATTGCTTCTCTATATGTCATATATACCTTCTATCCGGCGGTCAATGTGCACACACATTGTTTTCCTCCTGCCATTTCTTCCAGTCAAACACGGCCTCAACCGATGCGATGCCAACCTCTATCATTTCATCATCCGGCTCCTTTGTGGTCATTCGCTGCATTAAAAGCCCCGGGACACTAAGCATGTTGACAACCGGATTGTCATATCTGCCCGCAAGTCTGATAAACTCATAAGATACACCTGCGATTACAGGAATAAGCACAAGTCGTAACAATAACTGCAGCGGCTTTGAATCCACACGGATAAACATGAAAAACAATATGCTTATGAGCATTACTATAAGCAGAAAGCTTGTACCGCAGCGCTTGTGATGCTTTGAGCTTTTTCTCACATTTTCTACTGTAAGAGGCAGTCCGTGCTCTATGCAGTTGATGCACTTATGCTCAGAGCCGTGATACATAAATGTGCGCTTAATATCAGGGGTCAGCGATATAATTGCTATATACCCCAGAAATATTGCCAGTCTGATAACACCCTCTATGAACGCTATGAGCATCTGTGAGCTTATCACCTTTTTAAAAAGCCCTGAAATGAAATAAGGCAACGCAAAAAACAGTGCGAGAGCTATGACAATTGACAGTACCACTGTACCTCCAAGCATGGCATTTTCCTGTTTCTTTTCTTTGGCAGCCCTTTTTTTCTTTTCTTCCGCTGTGAGTTCTTCTTCCTTTTCCTTTTTCTTTGAAGCCAAGCTACCTTCATCATCCTCGTCCTCGAAAAATGACGCTGAATACATCAGTGTGCTCATGCCCAGATAAAGCGAATCGACAAAGCTCACCACACCTCTTAAAATAGGAATCTTTCTAACTGCATCAAGTGCCTTTGAATTCTTACGCTTTGACACCTTGACATCTATTTCATGGTCAGGCTTTCTCACGGCTACTGCGTATGTGTCCTTGTTCTGCATCATTACGCCCTCCATGACAGCCTGACCGCCAATACCTGAATACTTCATAAAACCTCTCTATATTCCAAAAAAGGTTGAGGTATATTGCAACCTCAACCTTTCAAGTAACTATATGATTCTATTTCATACCATATTTCTTATTGAACTGCTCAATACGTCCACGAGCCTGGTTAGCTTTCTGCTGACCTGTGTAGAATGGATGGCACTTTGAGCAAATCTCTACGTGGATCTCCGGCTTTGTAGATCCTGTAACGAATGTGTTACCACAGTTACATGTAACAGTTGCCTGATAATAATCTGGATGGATTCCTTCTCTCA
>ERZ1034626.2627-NODE-2627-length-10364-cov-5.540014_pt1 | contig 10364 bp, 10 predicted proteins | sample MGYA00520652_ERZ1034626 | MGnify/ENA primary metagenome ERZ1034626 (study PRJEB33766, sample SAMN09781765) | gut metagenome | biome: gut microbiome | host: Homo sapiens | place: Madagascar | study: EMG produced TPA metagenomics assembly of the PRJNA485056 data... | reverse complement strand
CGGTGGCGCCTACGCTGATACCCAGGAAGATGGTGACGATGTTCATCAGCTCGTTCTGCATGGTCTTGCTGAGGCGATCCAGCACACCGCACTCCTTGGCCAGGTTGCCCAGCATCAGGCAGGCGATCAGCGGTGCGGCGGAGGGGACCAGCAGGGCCACGAACACCGTGACCACGATGGGGAAGAAGATCTTTTCTTTCTTGCTGACCTCACGCAGGGGCTTCATGACGATCTGGCGCTCCTCCTTGGTGGTCAGCGCCTTCATAATGGGTGGTTGGATGACGGGCACCAGCGCCATGTAGGAATACGCCGACACGGCGATGGGGCCCAGCAGGGCCGGGGCCAGCATGGCGGTGACGAAGATGGCCGTGGGGCCGTCCGCGCCGCCGATGATACCCACGGAGGAGGCCTCGGCACCGGTGAAGCCCATGAGGCGGCAGCCCACATAGGTCAGGAAGATGCCCAGCTGGGCCGCAGCGCCCAGCAGCAGGCTCTTGGGGTTGGCGATCAGGGGGCCGAAGTCGGTCATGGCGCCCACGCCCATGAAAATAAGGCAGGGATAGATGCCCAGCTTGATACCCAGGTACAGCACATCGATCAGACCGACGCTGACAGTGACATTGCTGAGGGTCATGCCGTAGGAGGCGAGGTACTGCTCGGCAGTCACCAGGGCGTCCAGCTGGTTGGACAGCGTGCCCACGGCCTCGGAGCCGCTGGCGGCAAGCTGTGCCATCAGGTTATCGAGCACACCGGGGTCGAACGTACTCTGCGCCGCCGTCATCAGGGAGTCGGCGTAAGGCTGGAGCATATCGGCAGATACGCCGTTTGCCAGCATTTCCGAGAGGAACTGTGCCGTGATGGGCTCGCCGCCGAACAGGTCCCAGTGGACGTGTCCGCCGGCGAACAGGATCTCGTGGAACATCTCCGCGCCGGGCAGGTTCGTCACCAGCATACCGAATGCGATGGGTACCAGCAGCAGCGGCTCAAACTTCTTGACGATACCCAGAAACAGCAGCACAACGGCAATGACCAGCATAATGGCACTCTTCCAGTTGTCGCCCTGGAAAAACTGGTAAAAGCCGGTGCTTACAAAGAAATTGGCAATAGCTTCCATGTGCAGTCCTCCGGCGTCAGCCGATGGTGCACAGCAGCGCGCCGGACTCCACGGCGGCGCCCTTGGTCACAGACACGGAGGTAACGGTGCCGTCGCAGGGAGCCATGATCTCGTTCTCCATCTTCATGGCCTCCAGGATCATCAGCACGTCGCCCTTCTTGACGGCGCTGCCGTTGGACACGTTCACCGCCAGAATGTTGCCGGGCATGGGAGCGCAGACCTTTTCGCCGCCGGCAGAGGCTGCGGCGGGGGCGGGAGCAGCCGCAGGGGCGGCCACGGAGGCAGCGGGAGCTGCGCCGGTGATCTCCTCCAGCTCGACTTCATACACGGTACCGTTGACATTGACTCTGTACTTTTTCATGGTGAAATCCTCCTCACACATTACACTTTCTTCATGGATACGATACGGATGGCGGAGACATCGGTCCCCATGTCCTCGGCGATGGCAGCGGCTACGGCGGCCATCATCGCGGGGGTGACGGCGCCAGGTGCGGGCATGGCGGCGGGAGCCGCCGGCATCTGGGGCGCGGAGGTGCGGGCACATACCCAGCTCATCAGTGTGACCAGCAGTATGATGCACAGCAGCCCGGCAAACACCGTTCCCAGGCCCATCAGCACGACGAACAGGTTGGAATATTCAGGCATGGTTTGGATCTCCTCCCATACTAATATAGATTACCCACATTGTACCAAACATTTGGTAGTAATGCAATCCGAAAACGGCTAAAACTGCAAAATTGTGAGAAGTCCTAAAAAATTTTTTGGTTCATTGACGGAATACACAAACCACAGGGAAACGACCTTTCCTTGGAAGAAAATACTTTCCATCCGCTATTGTCTGTGCTATACTGTGTTTCTATTCCGAAAGCAGGGGAGGAGCGGCTATGCGGTACGAAAATGTGGTGCAGGGCCGCTTTCTCTCGCGCCCCAATCGCTTCATTGCGCTGGTGGAGCTGGACGGCGCCGAGACGGTCTGCCATGTGAAGAACACCGGACGCTGTCGTGAACTGCTGGTACCGGGGGCTGAGGTGTATCTGGTGCCGGGTGTCACGCCGGGGCGTAGGACACCCTACGATCTTGTCGCGGTGAATAAGGGCGGCAGGCTGATCAATATGGACGCCCAGGCACCGAACCGGGCGTTTGCGGAGTTTGCACGGACCTTCGACCCGCAGGCCGAGAGCATCCGGCCGGAGTTTCGCTTTGGCGAGTCGCGGCTTGATTTCTGCTTGACGCGGCTCGACGGGCTGCACCTGGTGGAGGTCAAGGGGGTCACGCTGGAGCAGGGCGGCCACGCCCGCTTCCCGGATGCACCTACGGAGCGGGGCGTGAAGCACGTGCATGAATTGATACGCGCTGTGGAGCAGGGCTGCCGGGCTACGGCCTTCTTCGTCATCCAGATGGCGGAGGTCGTTGATTTTGCGCCCAACGATGATACACATCCCGCATTCGGCGCGGCCCTGCGGCAGGCGCACGAGGCGGGGGTCAGCATTGCCGCTTACAGCTGCCGTGTTGCGCCGGACGCCATGTATATCGATCACCCTGTGCCGGTGGTTTTGTGAGGAGAGTGTCCGTATGACATTGCTGGAGATATTCCTGATCGGCATCGGTTTGAGTATGGATGCCTTTGCCGTGGCGATATGCAAGGGACTGGCCATGCCGGACAAGGTGCATAAGAGGAGCGCGTTTCTCATCGCCCTGTATTTCGGCGTATTTCAGGCGGTCATGCCCGCGCTGGGCTGGCTGCTGGGCTCACAGTTTGCCCATTATGTGACCCGGTTCGCGCCCTGGATCGCCTTCGTGCTGCTGGCATGGATCGGCGGGAATATGATTCGGGAGAGCCGCGCCGAGGAAGAGGAGGACGAGCAGCCCTCCGACGGGCAGGTGAAGCACAAAGAGCTGCTGGTGCTGGCCGTGGCCACCAGCATTGACGCCCTGGCCGTGGGCGTCACGTTTTCCATGGTAGAGCTGTTTGTGTCCATCTGGCTGGCGGTGGCACTGATCGGCTGCATCACGTTCCTGATCTCCCTGGGCGGCGTGTATGTGGGCAATGTGTTCGGCGCAAAGTACAAGAATAAGGCTGAATTCGTGGGAGGCACTATCCTGATTCTGATAGGTGTGAAGATCATTCTGGAGCATTTTGGCGTGCTGTAAAAAGATCCCCCGGCGATGTATATCGCCGGGGGATCTTTTTACAGATGTGCGAGCAGATCCATAGTAATGCGGGCGGTGATGCCCCACAGGTGGTAAGGCAGGCCGTGATACACCGGGACCTCCAGCCGCCAGGGACGCCAGGGGTAGTCCGCAGGGACGCCGGCGTCCGCATAGGGGAAATCCGGGGCCTCCACTGGCTGCCGGTACAGGTAGACCTCCGGCGGATGCGCCTTCAGTTCCCGAAGGGGCAGCAGGAAGGTGCCGGCTACCTCCTCCGGCGCGGGGCGCATTGCTGCCAGCGTCGCAGGGTCTACCTCGCCCAGCACGGGCCGGAGCAGGCTGCCCGCACGGATGTGGATGAAGTCCATTTCGCCGATCACGGTCACGGCGCTTTCCGGGATACCCAGTTCTTCCCGGGTCTCCCGCAGGGCGCACTGGATGGCCGTTTCCCCGGCCTCGCGCTTGCCGCCGGGGAAGCACACCTCACCCGGCTGCCGGACGTTGGCGGAGCGTATCTCGTACAGCAGGCAGTATTCGCCGTCCTGACGGACCAGGGGGACCAGCACGGCGGAGCCGCCTCTCTCGCCCATCAGCGTGGGCGTATGCGCCGCGTAGTAGCCGCGCAGGGGGGAAATATCCATGATCGGGACTCCTTTCGGTCAAAAGCGGTGCTTGTCCGCATTGTTTTTATCGATGTGTGGTTGTATCGCAGAGCGGCCTGCGAAAAAAGACGTCCCCGCCTTGCGGCGGGGACGCGTAATGCGCGGTAGATCCTCAGCAGCTGCACCCGCAGCCGCCGTTATTGCCGCCGCAGCCGCAGCCATTGCCGCAGCCGTTGCCGCAGAACAGGAACAGCAGGATGATGGCGATGATGATCCAGCAGCAGCTGCTGCCGCCAAAGCAGGAATTCTGATTACACATACCGTAACCTCCTATGAAAATTTGACCGCCACATCGGTCTCATTCTCATAGTATGCCGGCTGCGGTAAAGTGTGCGCCTCAGAGCTGCGAGATGCGATAGCTGAGCGTCAGCAGGGTGTCCACAAAGTGGATGTCCTCGAAGAAAACGCCGTCCTCCTTGGTGGAGAGCTCCACATTGGTAAAATTCCAGAAGCCGCGCACACCCAGACCGATCAAACGGTCCGCCAGCGGCTGGGCTACATTCTGCGGGACGGTCAGGACCGCCACGTTGGGGTGATAGTTGGCGACATATTCCTCCAGCTCATCCATCGAGTGGACCGAGACACCGCGGATCTCCGTGCCGATCAGCGCGGGGGAGACATCAAAAGCGGAGTCGATCCGGAAACCGACCTTATCAAAATCAAAATTCTGCAGCAGGGCGTGACCCAGATGGCCCACACCGATCACAATGATGCGGTGGCCGCTGTCTATACCCAGGATGTGGCCGATCTCCGCACGCAGCTCGGCCACATTGTAGCCGTAACCCTGCTGGCCGAACTCACCAAAGCAGCTCAGGTCCTGCCGAATCTGGGAGGCGGTGATGTCCATCTTGGCGCCCAGAGAGTTGGAGCTGATACGCACCACGCCTTTGTTGTACAGATCGTCCAGATACCGATAGTACCGGGGAAGACGATGAATGACAGCATCGGAGATTTTTTGCTTCTTCATAGAAAAACCTTCTTTTGTGTGGAATGCGGCGCACAGCGCTCGATGTATTGTGGTTATTCTACAACAAGTCTGTCAAGTTGTCAACTTTTTTAACAAAGTCGGAAGAAAAAATTTTCTTTACTTTGCGCCGGGAAGGTGGTATAGTAATGGGGCTGTAAGCTGATAAAACAGAATATGCGCCCGTAGCTCAGTTGGATAGAGTGACAGACTCCGACATTTCAGGCGTTTCCAGTTGAGATATGGCGCAAAGCCTTGCCGCGCCTGCGTTTGCGGGGACGGCAGAGAAAAAATGGGTGGTCGTTGACTACTATTTGACGACTATTCCCGCAGAAGACAACCAAATATGCGCCCGTAGCTCAGATGGATAGAGCGTTAGACTCCGACTCTAAAGGCCGCTGGTTCGAATCCAGTCGGGCGTACCAAATGAATGAACTCCGTTTTTCGAACATTTTTTTCGAAAAACGGAGTTCTTCTTATCCGCAAAGCCTTGATCTATCAGGGCTTTTTTTGATGATGGGAGGCATGCACAGCAAAAATCCTTAAAATGCGGAATGATTATGTTTACGCAAGGGCGCTATTTGAATACGGTTTTCGTTCGTCATTTTGCCAAGGCCAGCGCATTCATGGCGCTGCGCAGGTGGATGCGCATGGCAGCTTCCGCGCCGAAAGCATCTCTCTTGCCGAGAAAATCCATCAGCAGCGCGTGGTCCCGCAGGGTGATGTCCGACAGCAACTCCTGGTGCTCATTGAGCATGATGGTCTCAGACACAGCGCTGTGGATGATGGGCAAAAGTTGAAGCATAAAGCGGTTGTGGGAGGCCACAGCAATGCGCTGATGGAATTCTTGGTCGGCAGAAGTGCGGTCGGCGTGGAGCCGTATTTGCTCCTCTACCAGCTTTCCTGCTTCCATGATGGCGCCCAGTTCCTCGTCCGTGGCGCGCTGGCAGGCCATAGCTGCCAACTGTGGCTCAAACAGGAGACGGGCCTCGAATAGATCCTTCACACGGCTGCGGTTCAGATCCAATTCGTCCAAGCCGAAGCTGATAAAGCTCTCCATGCTTTCGGATACGAAGGTGCCCTTGCCACGATAGACCTCCAACACGCCCTGCGAGCAAAGCACCTTGATAGCCTCCCGCAGGGTGGAACGGCTGATACCCAGCCTATCCGAGAGGGTGTTTTCTCCTGGCAGCTTGTCACCGGGGCGGAACTCCTGTGTGTCCGCGATCATCTTATATAAGCTGTCCGCCACTTGATGGGGCAGGTCTTTTCTCATCATAGTGCGATCCTCCTATAATTTCTCATGCTCCAGTATACGGATTTTCACTGCAAAAAGCAAGTCAAACTTGTGTGAATAGTATACAAGTTTGCGGCTAATATTTCAGCGGATGCGACAAACTTCTGGAAAGGGGGCAGATCACCGTTGACAAATGGTGCAGAAGTTATTATAGTTTACTTGTCCAACAAGCAAACAAGTAAATATACATCGAGAGGTGAAAACCACAATGATAAGTGATCAAATCAAGACGGGCGTTGACCGCGCGCCCCATCGGTCGCTGCTGTACGCGCTGGGGCTGACGGAGGAGGAGCTATCCCGCCCACTGATTGCGGTGGTGTCCGCCCAGAGCGACATCATCCCGGGACATGTTCATTTGGACAAGATCGCAGAGGCGGTGAAGGCCGGTGTCTACGCGGCTGGCGGTACGCCGGTGGTGGTGCCCGCTATCGGCGTGTGCGACGGTATCGTCATGGGCCACAAGGGCATGCACTACTCCTTGGCCTCCCGTGAACTTATCGCAGATTCAGTGGAGACACTGCTGACCGCCCATTGCTTCGACGGCGCGGTGCTGATCCCCAACTGCGACAAGATCGTGCCCGGTATGCTGATGGGAGCCATCCGCGTGAACATCCCTGCGCTGGTATGCTCCGGAGGCCCCATGCTGGCGGGTCATGTCGGCGGAAAGAAGACCAGCCTGTCCCAGATGTTCGAGGCAGTGGGCGCCTATCAGGCGGGCAAGCTGGACGATGCGGGCCTTCGGAAGTGTGAGCAGTCCTCCTGCCCCTCCTGCGGTTCCTGTTCCGGCATGTTCACGGCCAACTCCATGAACTGTCTGTGCGAAGCGCTGGGCATGGCGCTGCCGGGCAACGGCAGTATCCCCGCTCCCGTCTCCGCCCGCATCCAGTTCGCTAAGCATTCCGGTATGCAGGTCATGAAGCTGGTGGAGAAAAATATCCGTCCTCGGGACATCGTGACGGCAGAAGCGTTTCATAATGCCATCACCGTGGATATGGCGCTGGGCTGCTCTACCAACACGTCCCTGCACATCCCCGCCATCGCCCACGAGGCGGGGCTGACCATCGATCTGAAGCAGTTCAATGAAATCAGCGAGAAAACTCCCAACCTGTGCCATTTGGCACCGGCGGGCGAACACTTCATGGAGGAACTGGACGAGGCCGGCGGCGTGTCCGCCGTCATGAAGGAACTGGCGGACATGGGGTTGCTGCACACGGAACTGCCTACCGTCACAGGCTATACCGTGGGGGAGAATATCGCCCACGCGGACAACCGCGATCTCGAGGTCATCCGCCCCCTGGACAAGCCCTATTCCGCCACCGGCGGCCTGGCGTTCCTGTTCGGTAACATCGCACGCAACGGCTGCGTGGTGAAGCGCAGCGCCGTGGCCCCGGAGATGCGGATACATAGCTGTACCGCCCGTGTGTTCGATGGCGAGGAAGCAGCGGTGAAGGCCATCTTCGGCGGCGAGATCCGGAAGGGCGACATTGTGGTCATCCTGTACGAGGGTCCCAAGGGCGGTCCGGGCATGCGTGAGATGCTGGTGCCCACCTCGGCTTTGGCCGGTATGGGACTGGACAAGGACGTGGCGCTTATCACGGATGGCCGATTTTCCGGCGCATCCAGGGGTGCGTCCATCGGCCATGTGTCCCCCGAGGCAGCGGCTGGCGGCGAGATCGGCCTGCTGCGGGACGGCGACGTCATTGACATCGACATGGACAAGTACACCATCAATGCTCGCGTCACCGACGAGGAGTTTGCCCGCCGCAGAGCGGCGCAGAAGCCCCGCGAGAGCTGGGTGAAAAATGGCTGGCTGGCTCGTTATCAAAGAATGGTATCTTCCGCCGACGAAGGCGCTGTGTTAAAATAAAAAGAGAAGGAGAAATGAACATGGAAAATGAAAAGAAATTCAGCCGTGCGAAAAAATGGCTTGCCATCATTGCCGGACTACTGGTCGTGTGTACTGTCCTCATGTGGGGGATTGCTACCAGTTGGGGCAGTGTGAAGATCACCCGTGTGTCTATCGCAGGCAATAACGGCACAACAATGACTGCGGTTCAATTTATTCCCAAGGGTGTCAATGCGGAGAATCCGGCTCCCGTGGTACTGACCAACCACGGAGCGAACAACAGCGCATATTCTGAGTTTGTCTACGGCTTAGAGTTTGCGCGCCGGGGTTATGTCGTGTTCTGCTGCGATCAGCCGAATTCCGGTGAAGCTCCAATCAACACCACCGACTCGTTCAGAAACATCTTTGATAGCTGGATCGATTACGCCCATTCTCAGAAGTATATCGACGGACGCGTTGTGGTGACCGGCCTGTCCCGCGGCGGCATGAATTTGAATGAATTCCTGCTGGATTCTGAGTTCAGCGCAAAGATCGATTGCGCGGTGAACATTGTCGGTGCGGGTGGCCTGCGATCTTCTACTGTGCCATTCGGAACCAACTTCTGTGCAGTGTGGGCTGCTGCGGACGGGATTGATGCCAACAGCTTCTTTGGATATGATGAAAACGGCGTCGACAAGCGTCTGCTCATGGTACGTGAGCTGTTGGGGGATGATTCCTATGAGTACGGGACGCTTCTGGGCAGCTTTGAAGATGGTACTGCTATGCAGTTCAACGCTGTGTTTGCTGTCCATCCCTTCTGCTACATTTTCGAGGGCGTGCATTCCACGATGTATGATTTCGTAGGCAAAGCCGTTCCCACGGGTACGAGCCTCGCACCGGATAACCTGGTGTACAAGACATTCCTGCTGGTCTCCTGGATCTGCTGTTTCCTGTTCATCTGCATGGGCGCGGTGTTCGCCAGCATGATGGCCTCTGCCCCCGGCTTCTGCACCTCTATGCAGACGCAACTACCCGCAGGGCAAGCTGTGGGCACCAAAAAGCGGGCGATTCGGATCGCTACGGATCTTGTTGTCCCATTTGTGTTCTACCCCATATTTGCAACGCTGGTCAGTAAGGCGACCTTCCTGAATGTCATTTTCCGGTGTACCAGCATCAATCCGATTATCGGATGGCTGCTGTTCGTTGCAATTTTCGGTGCAGCTTCTCTCTATGTCAGAACTAAGAACATCAAGAAAGAGCGTAAACTGAACGCTGCGGACCTTGGCATGGGCAACGCCAACGATGCGAAGATCATCAACTGGAATCGTGTAAAGAACGGTGCGGTGATCGGCATTATCACCACAATTGTTCTGTTTGCGTGGGTGGCTGTGGTCATTGACATTACCGGCATCAACTATTCTGCAAATGCCTTTGCGTTCTTCACCAGAATGACGCCGCAGAGGTTCCTGCGCGGTCTGCCTTATCTGGTGGTAATCTTGCCCATCGTGCTGATGATCAATATCAATATCGCAACAATTCGTCGTTTCCCTGATACCGGAAACGAGACTCGTGACACCATCCGCGACATCGTGTACAATATCCTTCTGGCCACCGTGCCGCTGATGACTATTATGTTCTGCTACTACGGCGTGGGCCTGATTCGCGGTACCGGTATCGGTCTCCTGCCAGGCGGTTGGCAGACGGCTATCAACTACACACTTGGATTCCCGTTCATGATGGGCTCCAGTGTCGGTATCAGCACGTTCCTGAACCGTAAGACCGGCAATATTTGGGCCGGTGTCTTTACGGCGACGCTGATCCTCGGACTGTTTACCATTACGGCTCCCATGATGGCAAGCTGAGTTTCATTGGCTAAAAAGTGCCTACCTCATAAAAGCAAGGCTCCCCGCTTTCTCAAGCAGGGAGCCTTACTTTGGCGAGAAAGTAATATCAGGAAAGCCTTATTTGATCCGCCATCTCTCACTCCCCGCCGACTCCGGAGCGAACGGTTTTTATATCATACCATCTTCATCTCTGACAGAGCCTCATTTACTGGTCAGGACGCGGCGCAGCGCGCCGCGTCCTGCTATATTCTTTTCTCGGCAGGTAAAATTTGTGGATATAGCCGTACATGGCGTCTCCTCCTATTGCAATAAATTTGGACAGAAAAGCCGGACAGTCAGTCCGGCTTTCTTTCTACCTTTGGCAGCCAACACACATGCTACAACTCGGCGCACAAAGCTACTGTTATTTCGATGCTGACGATATTCATATCTCCAGCATCCCCTGCAAGCCCGCGCTGGCGGCCTTTTTGTTCTTGTCGAAGGCGTGGGTGTAGATGTCCAGCGTGG
>ERZ1034626.2618-NODE-2618-length-10390-cov-3.554717_pt1 | contig 10390 bp, 9 predicted proteins | sample MGYA00520652_ERZ1034626 | MGnify/ENA primary metagenome ERZ1034626 (study PRJEB33766, sample SAMN09781765) | gut metagenome | biome: gut microbiome | host: Homo sapiens | place: Madagascar | study: EMG produced TPA metagenomics assembly of the PRJNA485056 data... | reverse complement strand
TTTCACAAGGCCGTCATCGTCGCCGTCGGAGAAGTCCGCGCCGGAGTTGCCGTGGGTGTGGATGTCCACCAGACCGGGAATCACATACGCACCGCAGAGGTCGGTGCCCTCCCCTTCCGCCGTCTCCTCCAGCACATGGGTGAAGCGGCCGTTCTCCACAGAGAAGCCTCCGGGGACGAAGCGGCCATTCACGAAGATATTGCCGTTATGGAACCGCATGTCACACCTCCGGCAGACTGGCCGTCGGCAGACTGGCCGCCGCCATGGACTGGCCCACGCGGCGGAACGCCTCGTCCGGCAGCGTCACGGACACCGCCAGCGCCGGATATTCCTCCGCCAGCACCCGGCGGCACTCCGCGACGATCACCTCACCGCCAGCGCCGGAGGCCACGCGGCCCAATACCAGCAGGTGTTTCAGGTCATATATAGAGGCGTACAGGGGCAAGGTGTGGCCCAGATACACGCCGATATCCCGGAAGATGGCCAAGGCCTGCGCATCGCCGCGCTCCGCCAGCTGCTGCACCGCCTTCAGCTTTTCCGCCGGGGTCATGGCGGCGTCCAGCGCGATACCGGCGGCAGGGGCCAGCTTGATCACCGCGTCCTGGGAGAAGTATTTGCAGCCCACGCCGATGTCGCCGGACCACTCGTCCCGTTCCGCCTGATCGCTGAGATCCACAGGGGCGAAAGCCAGCTCGTTGAACCAGCCCAGGATGCAGCCCTCGCGGTTTACATAACCCACCGCCTCGCTGGTGCCCATGGCCAGACCCATGACGCGGCTGTCATGGAGGCTCATGGCACCGGCCAGCGCCGTCACGTCGCCGTCGTTGGCCACCACGATGGGCACATCGCCGATGGCGGCGGTGGCACGGTCATAGATGGTCCTGATGGGATCCCGCCTGTCCCTGGGCACCTTGATGAACAGGGACGATACCATGGGGGCGTTGCCGATGAACACACCGGCGGAGGATACGCCGATGCCGTCCACACGGGGCATTTTCGACGCCGCTGTGCGGAAGGCGTCCAGGATGCCCTGATAGTGGTACTCCGGGTCGGTCTGGGTCTTGGGATGCCAGACCACCTCCTCGGAATACACTGTCTCGCCGTCAATAACGGCGGAGACCTTCCGGTCGGAACCACCGGCGTCGAAGCCGATGCGGCAGCCGTTGAGATGGCCGCCGATCCTCCGGGCGCTGCTGCGCGCCTCCGGGAAGTCCGCCTCCGCCACGGCCTCCAGCAGGAAGGGACACTCGAACACCGTCTCCATGAAGTCCACGTCGAATTCCCGGGTGCCGACGCGGCGATAGATATCCCGCAGCGCCGCTGTCAGTCCGTCGCAGCCGCAGATGCTGACGTGCCAGCCGCCCACGCTCCACAGCAGCAGCTTGACGGTGCGCTCCAGGAACCGTAGGTTGGCGTCGTGGTACGTTTCCTCCCGCAGCCGGGCGTCAAACACCGCCACCTGGCCGTTTTCCCGCTCCACGGCGATGCGGATGGGATGGCGCGCCTCCTTCAAATAGGCCTCCCGCCACGGGGCAAAGGGGATGAAGCCCCCGTCCAGGGCGGGTTTGTTTTTAATGTTATAGGAAATGCCCAGATATTCCATGGTCACCGCTCCTCTTCAAATGCCGCAGCAAACCCCGGCATGACACGGCGCAGAGGTTTACTTTCCTTCTTCTATCATACACTAGGTTGGGGAAAAACGCAAAGAAAAAGCCATCCCCCGCGGGGATGGCTTTTTTAGAGGATCATGCCGCGTTGATCAATGGCCGCGGGATGCCTTTTCCTGGCGTTCCGCCTCGGCCCGGGCCTTGCAGACTTCGGCCCAGCTGGGCAGCTTGTCCAGCTCGGCGGCAAAGGCCGCCAGCTCGTCGGGAATGGCGATCTTCTGGGGACATACCGCCGCGCAGGCGCCGCAGGCGATACACGCACCGGGCCACTTGTCCTGGGGCAGGGCGTCCAGCTGCATCTTCACCGAGGAGCCGCTGCCCACCCGCAGCTGATTGTACTTGTGCAGCAGGTCGGGGATATTCAGTCCCATGGGGCACCCGTCGCAGCAGTAGCGGCAGGCGGTGCAGGGCACGGAGGTCTTCATCCGCTCCGCCGCCTCCAGCAGGATGGCGTTCTCCTCATCGGACAGGGGATTCAGATGATCGAAGGTTTTGATGTTGTCGGCCATCTGGGCCATGTTGGACATGCCGGACAGCACCATGGTGACGTTGTCAAGGCCCTGCAGCCACCGGAAGCCGAAGGAGGCGATGCTGTCCTCCGGACGGATGGCGTGGAGCTTCTGCTCACTTTCGGCGTCCAGCGCCGTCAGCTTGCCGCCCCGGACAGGCTCCATGACCCACAGGGGGATGCCCCGCTGCTTCAGCAGCTCGTACTTCTCTTTGCCGTGCTGCATGGTCCAGTCCAGGAAGTTGAACTGCAGCTGGCAGAACTCCATCTCATCGCCGTAGCGGTTCAGGAAGTCCGTCAGGCAGGGAAGATCGGCATGACTGGAAAAGCCCAGGTGCCTGATGCGGCCCTGCTTCTTCTGCTCGATGAAATAGTCCACGATGCCCCAACGAGGATCGTCGTATACATGTACCGAGTTTTCATACACGTTGTGCAGCAGATAGAAGTCGAAGTACTCCACCTGGCACTTCTCCAGCTGCTGCTCAAAGATGTCGGCGGGATCATAGGTCTCCGCCACCATGTGGCCGGGGAACTTGGTGGCCAGATAGAAGCTGTCCCGGGGATACTTTTTCAGGCATTCGCCCACCACGATCTCCGACCGGTTCTGCATATAGGGCCACGCGGTGTCGTAATAATTCACCCCGTGTTCCATGGCGTAGTCCACCATCTGCTGGGTCTGCGCCGCGTCGATCTGGCCGTTTTCCAGTACCGGCAGGCGCATGGTGCCAAAGCCCAGCATGGAAAGCCTGGTTCCCTTGAAGTCACGGTAAATCATTTTGCCATCCTCCCATCAATATAAGATCGTCCTATTGTATCACACTCCGGCGGATATGACAATATCCGCCGCCATGTGTGTTTTTCCTATCCAATCCCGCTGCTGTTCCGCAGCTCCACGGGATAGTCGTTGGGGTTCTCGATATCCGCCTCGTTGCCCCAGAAGGCGCAGCGCTCCAGGATCAGTCCTGCCCGCTCACCGGGGATCCGCGCGATCTGCAGGGCAATGCCGTTGCGGGTAAAGGCTGTGTTGTTGATGTTGCTGCCGCAGGAGGTGCTGAAGGTGCTGTCCAGCCGCAGGGCCACGCCGTTCCGGTCAAAGCGCACATCCTCTTCACAGAACAGCCAGCCGCCGTCGTTGGCCTGGGCGGCGATGTCCCAGCCGGAAAAGCGGCAGCTTTTCAGACAGACGGGGGCGTAGGCGTCCAGCCCCACGCCGCCTTCGCCGGAGAAAGTCAGTCCATCCAGCACCAGCCTCGGAGAGATGCGCTCTCCGCCGCTCGCGGCCGTCACCGTTACCGGTGCGGCCAGCACCGTGCCGTCCTCATGGCCGTACAGCGTCATGGCGCAGCGCACCGTCAGCGGCGCGTCATAGGTGACGCTGGGCAGATAGAGGGAGACGGCCTCCGTCTCGCTGCTGTCCGCGGCAATGTCATCCAGCAGCGCCTGAAGCTGTGCCGCCGTCTCCATAGGTGTGTCCTCCCAGCGGTATGTCACCTCTGTCTGGGCGGCGTATTCCACCGCCTGCCGCAGCGTGACAGTGTCGCCGTTCTTCATCGCCAGCGTCCATGTGATCTCGTTGAAGCGGCACGCGCTGCTTCCGGTCATCTCCCGGTACAGCAGCGCATCCGTGGTGGCGGCATAGTCGAAGATCGGCTCGTACAGCGTACAGCATTCGCCGCCCTCCGGCGCGGTGACGGCCACCGTCCAGTCCGCCAGCAGTTTGGAAAAGTCCGCTCTGGCATCCTCTCCATTGTCCGCGCCCTCCACATAGAGGGTCAGTGGGCCGGTATCGCTGGCACCCGGTGCCAGCAGACGGCTCTGATAACCGCACAGCGCGCTGCTGCCGTCGATCCCGGGGCTGAAGGCGGTAAATATGTGGTAAAGCCGCCCGTCCGCACCCTCGTAATAGGTCTGGCATTCCCGTCCATACCGGGCAGCCCGGTCCTCGTCCTCCGCGGAAAGGTCGGCGGGCGTTTCCGTGGCCTGCTCCGGCGCGCCATGCAGCAGTGCCGCGCCCACCGGCAGCGCCAGCGCCAGCAGGACGCACAGTACGCCTACCCACCACTCCTTTTTTTCGGTGGGGATCTCCGACACGGTGTGCCGCTGCAGCTGGAAAGTCGCACACTGCGGGCAGAAGGCAGCCTCCTCCGGCAGGGGAGCGCCGCACTGTATGCAGTTTTTGCTGTTGCGTGTCACAATGGTTCAAGCCTTTCCGAAAGGGATTTTTCCTCATTTAAACCGGCAGGTGTCCGTGTCGATCCGATAGTGCCCGGGATTGTCGATATCCGTGCCGTTGCCGCTGAAGCGGCAATCGCTCATGATCAGCCATGTGCCGGCGGGCAGCCGGTCCACCTGCAGGGCTACGTCGTTGCCGATAAAGTCCGTCTCCTTCGACCAGCCGTAGGAGCTGGTGTGGCCGGTGGAAAACCGCATCGCCGCGGCGTTGTCCGCGAACGTGCAGCCGGACATGCTGTACAGCCATCCGCCGTCCACCGCCTGTGCCGCCACGTCCCAGCCAGAAAACCGGCAGCGCTCCAGATAGGTGGGCGCGGCGGCGGAAAGCCCCGTGCCGCCTGTGCCGGTGAACGTGACGTCGCACAGCCGCACATAGGCGGCGCTGCGTGCCGTGTCCGTCAGTGTGTCCACCGTCACCGGCGCGGCAAATACCGTGCCGCTGCCCCGCAGCTCCACCGGACAGGGAATGCGGATCGCCCCGTCATAGGTGACGTCCGGCAGCGTGATCTTCACCATGGTGTCGGCGTCGTACTGCCGGGCGATGTCGTCCAGCAGCGCCTGCAATTCCGCGGTGGTGTCCATGGGCGTGTCCTTCCCGTCAAAGGTCACCACCTGCTGCACGGCGTATTCCACCGTCTGCCGCAGCTCGATGGCGTCGCCGTTTTTCATCGCCAGCGCCCACACGATCTCGTTGTGGGTGCAGGTGCCGTCGGTGGACAGCACCCGGAACAGCAACGCCCCGGTGTCGGCCCAGTCATAGCCGGCCTCCTGCAATTCGACCCGCCCCGTGGTGCTGTCCGGCGCCGTCACCGATACCGACCAGTCCTCCATCAGCGCCGAAAACGCCTCGTTGGCGGTTTGCCCCGTCACCGCGTCCGTGACGAACACCGTGGCGGGCTGATCGTCATGCAGCCCGGCGGGGATCAGCTTCGCGTCGTACCCCACGGGATCGGTGCGGCCCTCTCCCTGGGGAGAGAAGGCCGCGTAGACGTGATACTCCCGCCCGTCCGCACCGGTATAGTAGGTCTGGCAGGCAGCAAGATACGGATCGACGGCCTGTATCGGCGTTTCGCCTGCCGTAGGTGTCTCCGGCGATGCCGTGTCCTGCCGCAGCGCCAGCGTCAGGCAGATGGCCGCCGCCAGCGCCAGACACGCCGCCGGGAGCGGCCACCGGCGTCTGCGCCGAGGCATGGGCATGGCCTGCCGCTGCAGCTGCGTGGTGGCGCAATGGGGACAGAAGGACGCACCCTCCGGCAGCGGCGCGCCGCAGTGGATGCAGAGGTTGTCATGCTTCTCGGTCATAGGGCGTTCCGCAGCTCCTGTACAGATTGATAGCGCTGGTCGGGGTTCATCATGGTGCACTTCTGCACGATGTGCCCGGCCTTCCCTCCCGCCAGCTGGCGGGAGGGATGCTGCCCCGTCAGCATTACGTTCAGCAGCACACCCAGCGAGTAGATGTCCGCCCGCCCGTCGGTCTGGGACAGGCCGAACTGCTCCGGCGCGGCATAGCCGGTGGTGCCCAGGATCACCGTGTCGGCGGCGTGCTCCGGCTTCACGATGCGGGACGCGTCAAAGTCGATCAGCACCGCATCGCTGCCCCGCAGGATCACGTTGCTGTCCTTTACATCCCGGTGCACCGCTCCCAGCGCGTGCAGCACCCATAGCGCCTGACACACATCCTGGGTCACCTTCCGAGCCTCCGGCCAGGTCAGAAGTCCGCCCTCCAGCAGAAACAGCAGCGTGTCGCCCTGGATATATTCCTCCAGCACTGCCACCCGGCCGCCAGCCTCGCCCACCTCCTCAATGTGGGGCAGATGGGGACAGTCCACCGTCAGCAGGCGGCCATACACATCGCCGCTGCCCATGAAATGACGGAATACATAGCGCTTGCCGGTCTCCCGGTGCCGCAGCAGCGTGATCTCACCCCTCGCGCTGCGCTTCAGCACCTTCACCTGATCAAAATAGAGCTTTACTGCCCGCATCAGCTCGTCGTACATAAAAAACCCCCTACCCTATGCAGCCTGCATATTGTTTTCCGGGAAAAAATTCGTTACAATATCCAGTATAATAGAAAAATCAACCAATGTAAAGGCGGCAAGAAAAAATGGAACGCAAGAATACCGACCAACTGCAGCAGGAACTGATGACCGGCAACGATCTGAACCGCGTCCTGTCGGACAATGACGCCAGCTTCCAGCAGCATGACCTGCAGGAGACGCTGCAGGCACTGTTTGAGCGGCGCAGTATCTCCAAAACCATGTTGGCCAAGCAGTCGGGCATCAGCGAGGTGTATCTCCACCAGGTGTTTTCCGGCCGGCGCACGCCCTCCCGCAACCGGCTTTTGTGCCTGTGCTTCGGCCTGGAGGCCACGGTGGACGAGACCCAGGAGCTGCTGCGCCACGCCCGCTTTGCCCCACTGTACTCCCGCGACCGGCGGGACGCCATCCTGATCTTCGGCCTCAGCCATAATATGACGCTGGCCCAGGTGAACGACAAGCTGTATGACGAGAATGTCGACACGCTGTGCTGAAGGAAGTGCCTGAAACGAAATAAAAGAGTACGGAAGCGTAATACTTCCGTACTTTTTTATAGCCGCAAAGGCCCAACAGCGGCGCCGGGGTGTATGGAAAGTACATCCGGCAGGTATGATACACCGCCGCCGGGCGGATTGCTATTTTTATTTATACACGCTCCCCGGCGAAAAAACAATAAGCGGGCTGCATAGGGCGGCACGTTTTTTCGCGGATCGGCCCAAAACGCCCCGGTTGTCCCACTTTACAACCACCGGAAAGTGCGGTAAAATAAAAAAACTGTAAAAACCGGGAGGAGTCTATGACCGTTACCGTTCCGCTGCCCCAGGGCGGCTATCCCGTGCACATCCGGCGCGGCGTATTGCGCGGCGCCGGGGCTTTGCTGCGCCCGCTGGGCATCCGCCGCTGGGCGGTGGCGGCGGACGAAACCGTGGCGGCGCCTTCGTCACACGGGGCTCTCCGCTGAACTGCTGACCTTTCCGGAGGGGGAGCGCCATAAGACGCCGGAGACGTGGCTGAACCTGTGCCGCGACCTGGCACAGCGGGGCTTTACCCGCGCCGACGGTCTGCTGGCCCTGGGCGGCGGCGTCACCGGCGATCTGGCGGGCTTTGCCGCCGCCGCCTATCAGCGGGGCATGCCGCTGGTACAGGTACCCACCACGCTGCTCTCGCAGGTGGACAGCGCCGTGGGCGGCAAGACGGCAGTGGATCTGCCGGAGGGCAAGAACCTGCTGGGGGCCTTCTATCAGCCCCGCCTGGTGCTGGTGGACCCCGACTGCCTGACCACCCTGCCGCCCCGGCAGATGCGAAGCGGCGCGGCGGAGGTCATCAAATACGGCCTGATCCGGGACGCCGCCATTCTGGACGATATGGAAACGGAAACGCCCGACTGGGAGGCGGTCATTGCCCGCTGCCTGACCATCAAGGCGGCGCTGGTGGCCGCCGATGAGCACGATACGGGCGTGCGCCGGCTGCTGAACTTCGGCCATACCCTCGGCCACGCCATCGAGGCGGCGGGCGGCTATGAGGCCTGTACCCACGGCGAGGCGGTGGCCGCCGGAATGGCGGCCATCCTCCGCTGGCAGCTTCACCGGGGCGACGATGTGCAGGCGGCCTATGACCGTCTGCTGGCGCTGCTGGAGCGCTGGGGCCTGGCTGCCGGGCTGCCCTGTGACAGCGAGACGGTGCGCCGCTATCTGGCGCGGGACAAGAAGCGCGAGGGCGACGCGGTTCACGCCGTGCTGCTGCGGGCAATCGGGGACGCCTATGTGGAGGACGTTCTCCTGTCGGCCCTGGGGGAGGAGATGCCATGATCCGGCGGCTGTATCCGGCCCGCCTGTCGGGCACGGTGTCCGTGCCCGACAGCAAGAGCGCGTGGCACCGGGCGCTGATCTGCCGCTTTCTGGCGGGCCAGCCCCTGCCGGACCACCTGCCCGGCGACGATGTGAGCGCCACTCTGAACGGCCTGCTGGCGCTGCAAAGGGGCGAGAGCGTCATCGACTGCGGCGCCTCCGGCGCCACGCTGCGGTTCCTGTTGCCTCTGGCCATGGCCCTGGGACGCACCGGCGTGTGCTTTACGGGGACGCCCCGCCTGCTGGCGCGGCCCCTGTCCGCCCCCTATCCGGTGGCGCGGACGGCGTCGGGCTATGAGATTACCCAGCCGCTGCGGCCGGGTCGCTACGCCCTGCGGGGCGACGAGACGTCCCAGACCGTCAGCGGACTGCTGATGGCGCTGCCCCGGCTCTCCGGGCCGTCGGAGCTGATGCTGACCACGCCGCTGGTGTCCCGGCCCTATGTGGATATGACGCTGGACGCGCTGGCGCGCCACGGCATCGCCGTGGAAGCCGAGGAGAACGGCTGGCGCGTCCCGGCGCCCCAGACCTTCCGGCCTGACGACACCCCGGTGGAGGGGGACTGGTCGGCGGCGGGCTGGTGGCTGACGGTCGATGCCCTGCAAGGGGGCGGCGTCACGGTGGAGGGTCTCACTCCGCAGAGCCGCCAGAGCGACCGGGCCATTGTGACGTATCTGAAAAACCTGCCGGAAACGGTGGATGTATCCCAAATGCCGGATCTGCTGCCCACGCTGGCTCTGCTGGCGGCCATGACGCCCCGAACCACCCGCTTCACCGGCGGCGCGTTCCTGCGCCGCAAGGAGAGCGACCGCATCCGGGCCGTGGCCGCGGTGCTGTCGGCCCTGGGCGTGACGGTGTCGGAGCAGCCGGACGGCCTGACCGTCACCGGCGGCAGCCCCCTGGAGGGCGGCGTGACGCTGGATGCCTTCGGCGACCACCGCATCGCCATGCTGTGCGCCTGTGCAGCGCTGTTCTGCCGGGAGCCCATAGAGCTGCGGGGTGGGGAATGTGTATCGAAATCCTATGAGGATTTCTGGCGTGATTACACCAGATTGGGCGGAAAAATGATAGAATTGGATTAAAAGTGGAGGAAAGTAATGCTGGACTATACGCTGTTCGGGGAATCTCACGGCCCGGTGGTGGGAGTGCTGCTGCGGCATGTTCCGGCGGGCATCCCGGTGGACGCCCTGCAAATGGAACAGGCGCTGCTGCGCCGCCGCAGCACCGGTGGGTTGTCCACCGCCCGCCGGGAGACGGATCAGGTGCAGATCCTCTCCGGCGTTTTTCAGGGGCATACCACCGGCATGCCCCTGGTGATGGTGCTTCCCAACAGTGATGTACATTCACAGGATTATGACGCCCTGCGGACGGTGGCCCGGCCCGGACATGCCGATTATACCGCCCGTGTAAAGGCGAAAGGCTTTGCGGACTACCGGGGCGGCGGACACTTCTCCGGCCGCCTGACCGCCCCATTGGTGGCGGCGGGCAGCATCGCCAGAACGGTGCTGGCCAGCCAGGGCGTGACGGTGTCGGCCCGCATCGTGGACGAGGAGGCCCTGCGCCGCCGCGCCGCCGAGGCGAAAGCGGAGGGGGACAGCGTGGGCGGCCAGATCGTCTGCACCGTCACCGGTCTGCCCGCCGGGCTGGGCGGCCCGGACTGGCCCGACGCGGTGGAGAGCGAGATCGCCCGCCATGTGTTCACCATCCCGGCGGTGAAGGCCGTCGGCTTCGGGGCGGGGGAGGAATTTGCCGCTCTGCGGGGCAGCCAGGCCAACGACCCCCTGCGTACCGACGGGACGCGGGTCTGGACGGAGACCAACCACAATGGCGGCATCAATGGCGGTATCACGAACGGTATGCCGGTGGTGTTCACCGTCACCTTCAAGCCCACGCCTACCATCGAAAAACCGCAGAATACCGTGGATCTGGAGCGGATGGTGAATGTGAGGCTGTCCGCCGCAGGGAGACACGATAGCTGCATCGTGCTGCGGGCGGCCCCCATTGTGGAGGCGGCTGCCGCGCTGGCCATCTGCCAGCTCTGGGAGACGGAGCCGGAGGATGACCTGGCGGAATATCGGGAGAAAATAGACGAGATCGACG
>ERZ1034626.2613-NODE-2613-length-10413-cov-276.816084_pt1 | contig 10413 bp, 7 predicted proteins | sample MGYA00520652_ERZ1034626 | MGnify/ENA primary metagenome ERZ1034626 (study PRJEB33766, sample SAMN09781765) | gut metagenome | biome: gut microbiome | host: Homo sapiens | place: Madagascar | study: EMG produced TPA metagenomics assembly of the PRJNA485056 data... | reverse complement strand
CCTCCATATCGGTGAGTCCGGTTGGCGGAACACCGGTTGGGATGATGGCGTGGTGATCGGTTACCTTGCTGTTATCGAATACCTTCTTGCTCTTAGGCAACTTCTTGCCGGTGGCTGCGAGCTGCTGGATGAGCGGCAGATATTTCTGCTGACTGGCTATCTTTGCCTGGCTCACGCCATTCAGAATCTGCGGACATTTCGGATAGATATCGTCTGTGAGAAACTGGGTATCTACACGAGGATACGTGGTATATTTCTTCTCGTAGAGACTCTGGATGAGCTTCAGCGTAATATCGGCAGAGTAGGCAAACTTCTTGTTGCAATCCACCTGCAGTGAGGTGAGGTCGTAGAGATGAGGGGGTGCCTCGTTTCCCTTCTTCTTGCTTACGTCGGTAACGGTGAAGGGTTTGCCGGCGATGGTGCTGAAAGCCTTCTCGCCTTCCTCCTTGCTGGTAAACTTGCCGCTGGTAGCCGTAAACTGGGTGTCGCGGTAGATGGTGGCGAGTACCCAGTAAGGTTCGGAAACGAAGTTGTCGATTTCCTTCTGGCGGTTTACGATGAGGGCAAGGGTAGGGGTCTGCACTCTACCGATGCTGAGCACCTGTCGGTTCTGACCGTATTTCAATGTATAAAGTCGGGTGGCGTTCATACCAAGAATCCAGTCGCCGATGGCACGGGAAAGTCCGGCAAGATAGAGCGACTGATATTCTCCCTGGTCTTTCAGTTCCTGGAATCCCTGCTTGATGGCTTCATCGGTCATGGATGAAATCCACAGTCTCTTGACGGGGCATTTTGCCTGAGCCTTCTGCATCACCCATCTCTGGATGAGCTCTCCTTCCTGTCCGGCGTCACCGCAGTTGATGATGCTGTCGGCAGCCTGCATCAGTTTCTCGATGGTAGCAAACTGTTTCTTGATGCCTTCATCGTTGATGAGCTTGATACCGAAACGCTGTGGAATCATCGGCAACGCCGAAAGGCTCCAATGTTTCCACATCGGAGTATAATCATCCGGTTCTTTCAGCTCACAAAGGTGGCCGAAAGTCCATGTTACTTGGTAACCATTACCTTCCATATAACCGTCGCGTGCCGTGGTAGCCCCGATGATTCGGGCGATGTCCTTAGCCACGCTAGGTTTCTCTGCTATACAAACTATCATTCTTTATTCTAAATTTCTGTTTGCAAAGGTACAATAAAATAATGAGATAGCCATCATTTCTGCTTCTTTTTCTCATGGCGGGGAATAAAATAGGTCGCCCTGAAAGAGCAAAAGCTTCTTGCATTCAAAGCTTTTGCCCTTTCAGGGCGACCTTGCTGATTATTATCTAACCCAGGGCGCTGCCCTGGGCTAGGAGCTTCTGCCCTTTCAGGGCGTGTTCGTATAAATCTGCGTGAGATTACTCGTATTCCTGCCAGCTCTTAATCTGAAGCTGATCCTGGCTCAATGTGCAGAATGCCTCGATGAAGGCGGAAGCCAGACGGGCATTGGTGATCAGAGGAATGTTGTGGTCGATGGCGCCACGACGGATTCTGTAACCATTGGTCAACTCACGCTTGGTGTGATTCTTAGGGATGTTGACGATGAGGTCGAACTTGTGGTCGGCAATCATCTGCATCACGTTAGGAAGATCCTTGTGGTCCTCATCAGGCCATCCTACGGCTGTAGCCTTCACGTTGTTCTCGTTCAGGAACTTCGCTGTGCCGGCTGTAGCATAGATGGTGTAACCGTTCTTCACCAGCGCCTGGGCAGCGTCGAGCAGAGAAGCCTTCTCCTTGGCACCACCGCTTGAAAGCATGATGCCCTTGTCCTTTGAAGGAATCTTGTAGCCGGTGGCAATCAATGAGTTGAGCAATGCCTCCTCGAAAGTATCACCCATACAACCTACCTCACCGGTAGAACTCATATCCACACCCAAAACTGGGTCGGCGTTCTGCAAACGGGCGAATGAGAACTGTGAAGCCTTCACACCCATGCGGTCGATGTCGAAGGCAGACTTGTCTGGCTTCTGATATGGAGCATCGAGCATGATGCGGGTAGCAGTCTCGATGAAGTTGCGCTTCAATACCTTGCTCACGAATGGGAATGAACGGGATGCACGGAGGTTACACTCGATAACCTTCACATCGCGACCCTTAGCCAAGTACTGGATATTGAAAGGACCCGAGATGTTAAGTTCCTTAGCGATAGCACGTGAAATCTTCTTGATCTGACGGGCTGTAGCGAAGGAAATCTGCTGAGCAGGGAAGGTCATGGTTGCGTCACCTGAGTGAACACCTGCATACTCTACGTGCTCTGAAATACCATACTCTACAATTTCGCCATTCTGAGCCACACCGTCGAACTCGATCTCGTTGGTCTCTGTCATAAACTGGGAGATAACCACTGGGTACTCCTTGGAAACCTCAGAAGCTGCCTCCAGGAAGCGACGCAACTCGTCATCGTCGTGGCAAACGTTCATGGCTGCACCAGAAAGAACGTAAGATGGACGAACGAGAACAGGATAGCCTACCTCGTCGATGAACTTCTGAACATCCTCCATAGAGGTGAGGGCGCTCCACTTAGGCTGGTCGATGCCCAACTTATCGAGCATGGCAGAGAACTTACCGCGGTTCTCGGCACGGTCGATGTTGACAGGAGATGTACCCAGGATTGGCACAGACTGGCGATGGAGCTTCATAGCCAGGTTGTTTGGAATCTGACCACCTACAGAAACAATCACACCACGTGGTGACTCCAGGTCGATGACATCGAGTACACGCTCGAATGAAAGCTCATCGAAGTAGAGACGGTCGCACATATCGTAGTCGGTAGATACGGTCTCCGGGTTGTAGTTGATCATGATTGACTTGTAACCCAACTTGCGGGCTGTGTTGATGGCGTTTACTGAACACCAGTCGAACTCTACAGAAGAACCGATGCGGTAAGCACCAGAACCGAGAACGATGACAGACTTCTCGTTCTTGTAGTAGTTGATGTCGTAACCCTCTACGGCGTAAGTCATGTAGAGATAGTTGGTGAGGTCAGGATGCTCGCTAGCCACGGTAGGGATGCGCTTTACGGCAGGAAGGATGTTCAACTTCTTGCGCTGGGCACGGACTGCCAGCACCTCCTTCTCCATATTGGTGTTCTGAGTCTTCAATACGAAGCGGCCAATCTGGAAGTCAGAGAATCCCAATACCTTAGCCTCGCGCAATACCTCGGCTGGAATCTCCTCCAGAGTATTATATTCAGAAAGCTTGTGCTTGTAATCTACGATATTCTTCATGCGCTCGATGAACCAAGGGTCAATCTTGGTCAACTCCTCGATGCGCTCGATGGTGTAGCCTTCCTCCAGAGCCTGGGCGATGGCGAAGATACGGAGGTCGGTAGGATTAGAAAGCTCCTCATCCAGGTTATCGAACTTGGTGTGGTCGTTGCCAACGAAACCGTGCATTCCCTGACCAATCATACGGAGACCCTTCTGGAGCATCTCCTCGAATGAGCGGCCGATAGACATGATTTCGCCTACAGACTTCATGGAAGAACCAATCTTGCGGCTTACACCGGCAAACTTGGTAAGGTCCCAACGAGGAATCTTGCAGATCATATAGTCGAGTGATGGAGCTACATAAGCTGAGTTAGGAGTACCCATCTCGCCAATCTGGTCGAGTGTATAACCGAGGGCAATCTTAGCTGCAACGAAAGCCAAAGGATAACCTGTAGCCTTAGATGCGAGGGCAGAAGAACGGCTCAAGCGAGCATTGATCTCGATGATACGGTAGTCGTTGGTCTCAGCGTTGAAAGCATACTGGATGTTGCACTCACCCACGATGTTGAGGTGACGGACACACTTCACGGCGATGTCCTGCAACATCTTCACCTGCTCGTCGGTGAGAGAACAGGTAGGAGCCACAACGATAGATTCACCCGTGTGAATACCCAGTGGGTCGAAGTTTTCCATAGAGGCAACGGTGAAGCAACGGTCGTTCGCATCACGGATGCACTCGAACTCAATCTCCTTCCATCCCTTCAGGCTCTCCTCAACGAGTACCTGAGGTGCGAAAGTGAAGGCAGATTCAGCAATCTCCTTGAACTCCTCTTCGGTCTTGCAGACACCAGAACCGAGACCACCCAGCGCATAGGCAGAACGGATCATGATAGGGTAGCCGATGTTGCGTGCCGCAGCCACAGCCTCCTCCATGTTCTCGCAAGCGTGGCTTACTGGAACCTTGAGGTCAACCTTGTTAAGCTCCTTTACGAAGAGGTCGCGGTCTTCTGTGTTCATGATAGCCTCTACAGAGGTACCCAACACATCCACGCCATACTCCTTGAGCACACCACTGAGGTAGAGTTCTGTACCAACGTTCAAACCCGTCTGTCCACCCCAAGCCAGCATGATGCCGTCTGGGCGCTCCTTCTTGATAATTTCAGTTACAAAAAAAGGTGTCACCGGCAAGAAATAAACCTTGTCAGCAATACCTTCACTCGTCTGAATTGTAGCAACATTAGGATTGATAAGGACGGAACTAATACCCTCCTCGCGCAGCGCCTTGAGAGCCTGCGAACCGGAATAGTCAAACTCACCTGCCTGGCCGATCTTCAACGCACCGGAACCCAGGACTAGGACTTTCTTAAGCTGTTTTTTCATCTTTATATAACTATAAGTTTATTCTTAATAATAAAAAGTCTCTTCTGAAAATGTCTTGTTTAGTATCTATTTAGTTTCTTAGTCAGATTACTAAGGAAGATACACTATTTCGGGCAGCAAAGATACGTTAAATATCTGAATCATCCAAATTTTCTGCCATTCTTTACAGTTAAATAACATCAATTATTTAAAAATCCTTTCGGGATTGTCTCATTTTTGCTATTTTTTTGTTACTTTTGCAGCGCCTACAGAAATGTAGTAGAATGTTTCGAGAATAATAAAACAATAGCTTACAAGATAAAGTGATAACAACAATGAAAGTCGGATTATTCGTCCCTTGTTATGTGGATGCTTTATACCCTGAAGCGGGTGTGGCTACATACAAGTTACTAAAGCACTACGGACTGGATGTCGGTTATCCCGAAAAGCAGACTTGCTGCGGTCAGCCGATGGCTAACGCGGGTTTTCAGGACAAGTCGGAGAAGGTCATAGAGACATTTGATGAGCTGTTCAAGGATTACGATTACATCGTAGCTCCTTCAGCTTCATGTGCCGCTTACGTTAAGGTGTATTACCCTAAGATTCTGGAGGGTAAGCACGAGTGTATTTCATCAAAGAAGATCATGGATGTTGTGGAGTTCCTTCACGATGTGCTGAAGGTGGATCATGTGCCGGGAAAATTCCCGCACGTGGTGAGTGTGCACAACAGTTGCCATGGTGTGCGGGAACTGGGTTTGTCGTCGCCATCTGAGCGACACATCAAACCGTTCAACAAGATTATCGACCTGTTGAATATGGTGGAAGGCATTACCATCCACGAACCGGAGCGCAAGGATGAGTGCTGCGGATTCGGCGGTATGTTCTCTATCGAGGAGCCTGCCGTTTCTACCCGAATGGGAGAGGATAAGATCAAGCGCCACATGGCTACGGGTGCCGAATATGTCACCGGACCGGATTCTTCCTGTCTGATGCACATGGCGGGTATTGCCAAGAAGGAGAAGATGCCGATCAAGTTTATCCATGTTGTTCAAATTTTAGCTGCAGGACTATGAGTACAGAACATTCCAAGAGAGCTGCGAAGTTTACGCAGAACGTAGAGAAGACCACCTGGCACGACGCTACCTTCTGGTCTGTTCGTCAGAAGAGAGATAAGATGGCGCAGGAACTTCCTGAGTGGGAAGACCTCCGCGAGCATGCGTCTGAAATCAAGATGCACACCATCACCCATCTTGCCGATTACCTCGATATGTTTTCCAAGAACCTGGAGAGCCGTGGGGTAAAGGTGCACTGGGCAAAGGATGCACAGGAGTTCAACGAGATAGTGCTCGGTATCCTGAAGGATCATAACGTGAAGAAGATGGTGAAGTCGAAGTCGATGCTCACCGAGGAGTGCGAGATGAATCCTTATCTGGAGCAGCACGGCATTGACGTGGTGGAGACCGACCTGGGTGAGCGCATCATCCAGCTCCTGCACCAGAAGCCAAGCCACATCGTGATGCCTGCCATCCACCTGAAGCGTGAGGAAGTGGGAAAGATGTTCGAGGAGAAGGGAATCTCCAAGGAAATCGGTAACTACGATCCTACTTATCTGACCCGCTGTGCCCGCCATCATCTCCGCGACCAGTTTATGGAAGCTGGAGCAGGTATGACCGGCTGTAACTTCGGCGTGGCTGCCACTGGCGATTGCGTGGTCTGCACCAACGAGGGTAATGCCGACATGACCACTTCCATGCCTAAGCTCCACATCGTGGCAATGGGTATCGAGAAGCTGGTTCCTGACTATAAGTCACTGGCTGTATTCCAGCGTCTGCTCTGCCGCTGCGGAACCGGTCAGCCTACCACCGCCTTCACTTCTCATTTCCGCCAGGCTCGTCCGGGTGCTGAGATGCATGTGGTTCTGGTGGATAATGGCAGAAGCGATATTCTCGCCGACAAGGACCACTGGCAGACCTTGAAGTGCATGCGCTGCGGAGCCTGCATGAATACCTGTCCGGTTTATCGCCGTTCAGGCGGATACAGCTACACCTATTTCATTCCGGGTCCTATCGGTGTGAACCTGGGAATGCTGAAGAATCCTCAGAAGTACAGCGACAATGTTTCAGCCTGCACCTTGTGCTTGTCTTGCGACAATGTCTGCCCTTCCAAGGTGGGTCCTGGTTCGCAGATTTACGCTTGGCGCCAGAGTCTGGAGAGATTGGGCAAGGCTAATCCTGTGAAGAAGGCGATGTCGAATGGCATGAAATATCTCTTCGATCGTCCTGCGCTCTACACCACAGCCTTGAAGTTTGCGCCACTTGTCAATCTGATTCCTGAGTGCTGCACGCACTTCAGCAACTGGAATGCGTGGGGTATCGGTCACACCATGCCTGAGTTTGCGAAGAAGAGCTTCCATCAGCTTTGGAAAGAAGGAAAGGTGAAGTAGTGGCTAATCATAAAGTTCAAAGTTCAAATTTCAAAGTTCAATGAATAAAGAAGATTTCCTGAACAAGTTGCGTAAGAATACGCACGTTCAATTCGATATGCCTGCCGTAGATGTCAAGGGAATCCAGTATGAGGATACCTTGAAGCAGTTTATTGAGATGACTGAGTCTGTGGGTGGACACGTGATAGAGGCTGAGGCGGGCGAGAGCCTGGATGAGCTGGTGAAGAAGGCTTATCCGGAGGCGAAGGTCTTTGCTTCCAACCTGCCTGAGATTACCATCGCGCAGAAGAATCCTGATACCGTGGCTGAAGCCAACGACCTGAATGGTACCGATGTGGGTATTGTACGTGGAGAAGTGGGTGTTGCCGAGAACGGCTGCGTCTGGATTCCTCAGACCATGAAGGAGAAGGCGGTGCTTTTCATCTCCGAATATCTCGTGATTTTCCTTCAGAAAGATAAGGTTGTTAACAATATGCACGAGGCTTATGCCCGTATCGAGATGGATCCGAAGTATAATTTCGGTATTTTCATCAGCGGTCCTTCCAAGACTGCAGATATCGAGCAGGCTCTGGTAATGGGTGCGCAAGCTGCCCGTGGTGTGACAGTTGTACTTTTGTAAAAGGCAGAAATCCCGAAGCTCACTATCGTGTGAACTTCGGGATTTCTCTTTATACTTTCCATTCATAGGTGTCGTAAACCACGCCTCTTCCTCCGTAACCTTCCTTGTGGGCGATGAGGCCTTCGTTGATCCAGGCTCCCTGCTGTTCCGTAGAGCTGCCGAAGTCCAGATAGGGATAATCGGGGTAATCATGATACATAATCTGTTCGTAGATAGCCTCCATGGCTCCGAATTCCTTTCCCTCATCGTTGGTAGAACTATATTGTCCGTGTACCACTTGCTGGGTAATATAAAAGGTGAGGCCTCCTATAATGTGCCCGTTGCGATAAGCATTGTATTGGATGATATTCTCGGGGAATCGACTTTTCAGGAGTTCCATTTCCTGAAGCGTGTGTACCGGTTTGGCACCAAATCGCTTTTCCAGGTTCTCATTCAATACCTCCCAGAATTCCGACAGACTTGCATCTCTCACTACGGTCACTCCATTCTGATGAGCCTTCTTCAGGCGGCGCAGGTGGTCTTTGCGCCAGCGCAATTTCTGCTGCATGAAGATGGTTGTGCCGATATTGCGGAGCGAAAGATGAGCCTTGCATTTCCAGAAGATGGCATAGAGATCTTCTTCTGAAGGATGGAGATGATAGATCCAGGGAATAGGACGATACTGTACCTTCTCGAAACCCTGAAGTCGCAGATAGACATTCAGTTCCTCAAAGAGTTGGCAGACATCTGAAATCGTGACGTGGATGTTCATGATCAGTCCGCCATAGGTGAGTCCGAAATGCGAGCAGAGGGTCTTGCCTACCTGATGGGCTGGCAGGATGGAATGGAGCTTTCCCTTCTTGAAGAATAGGAGAGAATAGTCCTTGAACCTATCGGAATGGTAATCCATATAGTTGCGGTAAAAGAGAAACGTAGCGTTTCGGGCTTTTGACACATACGCATCCCATTGCTGGCGATATTCGGGAGTGTATTTGATGATTTCAAACATGATGTCTTGCGTATTGGATAGTTTCAAGCATGATGCCTTGCGTGTTTGAGAAACTCGTCGTAATCATAGATATAATCAGCTTCTTCGTACAATTCCGAAGCCAGAACCAGACAGACTGAACCGGCAGAGAAGTTTTCCAGCGTTCGCCAGATACCTGTGTTGACGAGTAGTCCCTGGTCGGGGCGGTTGAGAAGATAGGATTGCTTCCGGTTTCCATCATCCAGCGTAACCGTGAAGGAACCGCTGGCTGCGATGATTACTTCCAGGCATTCCTTGTGGGCGTGCCCTCCGCGGGCAGCACCTGCCGGAATATCGTAGGTCCAGTAGGTGCGCCTGATGTGAAAGGGCACATCCTTGAAATCCTCCACATTCGTAGCCTGGAAGTCTTCGGATTGATGCGTGTTCTGGAAACGGATGATTTTTCCTATTTCTTTCATGAATCTTATTTCTTCATGTAAGGGTCGGTGCCCAGGACGGTCTTTGCCAGGCGCTTTGCCTTGTCGCGGAGCGCATTCAGGTTTTCGCCCTTCTCGCCATAGCAGAGAACGACACCCATGCGGCGACCTACGTGAGCCTCTGGCTTTCCGAAGATGCGGATGCGGGTATGGTCTTCCTTCAAGGCATCGAGCATGTTGTAGTTCAATGGCTCTGTGCTTTCCTCAGGAGAGAGGATGACGGCAGAACAACCTACGTGCTCTAGATGGATTCCGGCGATAGGCAAGCCCATCACGGCACGGAAGTGGAGCTCAAACTCGCTCAGGTTGGTGGTGTGACCGAGGGTAACCATACCTGTATCGTGTGGACGAGGACTCAACTCCGAGAAGATGACTTCACCCTGCTTGCTCAGGAAGAACTCTACGCCCCAGAGGCCGGCACCGGTCAGCGCCTTGGTTACTTCGCCGGCAATATGCTCAGCCTTCTTCAAGGCCTCCTCTGGAAGCTGGAATGGCTGCCAGCTCTCACGGTAGTCGCCGCCCTTCTGTACGTGTCCGATAGGTGGGCAGAAGAGGGTAGGACCATCCTTCTGGGTTACGGTGAGGAGAGTGAACTCTGAATCGAAGTCGATGAATTCCTCGATGATCACTTCCTTCACGTCGCCACGACCTTCCTCCATCGCCTCCTTGTAAGCCTCCACCAGCTCATCGTCGTTGTGAACATAGCTCTGTCCATGACCGCTGGAACTCATCAGTGGCTTCACTACGCATGGGAAACCAATCTCATCGGCAGCTTTCTTGAATTCCTCGAAAGTCTTTGCATAGAAATACTTGGCTGTGCGCAGACCCAGTTCCTTGGCAGCCAGGTCGCGGATGGCACGGCGGTTCATGGTGTAGTTCACGGCACGTGCCGAAGGTACAACCTGAATGCCCTCCTTCTCGAAGTCGAAGAGGCGCTCGGTGCGGATAGCTTCAATCTCAGGCACGATGATGTCTGGGTGATGTTTCTCTACCACTGCGGTCAATGCGTCGCCATCGAGCATCGAGAACACTTCTCGCTCGTCGGCTACCTGCATGGCTGGTGCATTGTCATACTTGTCGCAAGCGATGACATACTGTCCTGCTCGCTTTGCGGCGATGGTAAACTCCTTGCCCAGTTCGCCTGAGCCCAAAAGCATAATCTTCTTCATTTATATGATGTTTAATATTTTATGTCCCTAAAATTAATCACTAATAATTAATCACTAATCATTAATCACTAAGTCCGAATTTCTTTCTGATAAATTCTGCGATAAACTTCTCTGTTTCTTCGATTCCCAGATGGC
>ERZ1034626.2605-NODE-2605-length-10446-cov-4.464055_pt1 | contig 10446 bp, 7 predicted proteins | sample MGYA00520652_ERZ1034626 | MGnify/ENA primary metagenome ERZ1034626 (study PRJEB33766, sample SAMN09781765) | gut metagenome | biome: gut microbiome | host: Homo sapiens | place: Madagascar | study: EMG produced TPA metagenomics assembly of the PRJNA485056 data... | reverse complement strand
CTGAAAATATATTAAGTGCTGCCCTCCCTATGCTTGCAGCCCAGATTTTAAGTCTGCTCTATAACATTGTAGACCGCATTTATATTGGTCGTATCCCGAATATCGGGACCACAGCGCTTGGTGCTGTCGGACTTTGTTTTCCGCTTATTATGATCATCACGGCATGCAGCAATCTGTTCGGGAGCGGCGGCGCACCGCTTTTTTCGATCAACCGTGGGAAAGGTGATAAAGAACAGGCAAACAGGATCTTAAATACCTCTTTTTCCATGGTATGTGCCAGTGCACTCCTCCTGATGGGAACCGGTCTTCTCTTTGCAAAACCGCTTCTCATTCTTTTTGGTGCCTCAAAAAATGCTCTGACTTTTGCCAGACCTTATATGATGCTGTATCTGCTCGGTACACTTCCATCCATGATTGCTACCGGCATGAACCCTTTTATCAATGCACAGGGGTATTCCACAACCGGGATGTTTTCCGTGGCAATCGGTGCAATCGCAAACATTCTCCTGGATCCGCTCTTTATTTTTACCTTTCATCTTGGGGTAAACGGCGCAGCGATCGCCACCGTATTATCACAGATCTTATCCGCGTTATTTGTATTTCATTTTCTGCGCCGCAAAGCAGAAATAAAAGTTCGTCTGCTTCATAAAAATGAGTTTGCATCCTGTGTTCCTCTCGCTAAGAGCATCATAAGTCTCGGTACATCCGGCTTTATCATGCAGCTTACTAACAGTCTGGTTTCTATCTGCTGCAATCATGTACTTTCTGTCACCGGTGGAGATGTATACGTCTCTGTTATGACTATCATCTCAAGTGTCCGGCAGATGGTTGAAACACCGATCTATGCGATCACAGAGGGATCTTCACCGATCATAAGCTACAATTACGGTGCTCTCCGCCCTACACGTGTCAAAAAAGCCGGTATCACGATGGCACTTATGGCATTCGTTTATACCGGCTTAATGTGGAGCGTAATTATTCTTGCCCCAGAATATTTAATTGGTATTTTCAGTTCCGATGCTGCACTTTTAGCAGATGCTGTTCCTGCATTAAAAATGTACTTTGCTGCGTTTATCTTTATGGATCTGCAATATATCGGTCAGACTATTTTTAAATCTTTAAACAAACGGAAACAGGCGATTTTCTTCTCCCTGCTTCGCAAGGTATTTATCGTCGTACCACTGACCTATCTTCTGCCATACGCTTTTCACATGGGAACAGATGGTGTATTTCTCGCAGAACCTGTATCAAATGTGATCGGCGGCAGTCTGTGCTTTATTACGATGTTACTCACGATATTGCCGGAGCTGAACCGGATGGAAAATCAGTAAAATAGTTACTGCTCATCTGCAAGCCTGACATTCGCTGTCAGGCTGTGTACCAAAGTCTATACTATGTCTGAAAAATACTCTTTCAATTCTGCAATGATCATCTCCTGGCTTTTTCTTGTGTGGATCAGTGCATAATAATGCCCACCGCCAAATTTTGACTGTCTTTCCTCTTCACAGATACCTGCTGCAATGCCCTTTTCAGTCACACGTTTGATACGGTTTTCCCCTTGTTCTTCTTCCTTCAGATAGCCTTTTTGCACAAGCAGCTCATTAACAGATGCTGCTGTCAGTTTTTTCATATCTTTTGCACTGCAGAGCTCATTGATCTGATCGGTCAGCTCTGATAACATACAGGCATCCGATAATACGACCTCATCTAACTTTTCCGGTGTAATAGAAAACGGACGTTTTGTTTTTCTCGCCGGAGCTTTCGACACCGTTTCAACAATCATTCCGCCGATTTTGGATTTTCCTGCGGTCATCGCTTCCATTTTATGTGTTTCTAAAAACTTCCGGATGATCTCTGTAAAATTATTTCCATAGCTTGCAATCTTCTGTACACCCATTCCGTATACGTCAGCCATCTGTATCTCATCCGTCGGACATTTTGCACACATATCCTTTATCGTTTTATCAGAACAGATGATAAACGGCGGCACACCCTGTTTTGCAGCAAGTTCTGACCGGCATTTGCGCAGTTTCTCAAACAGCTCCTGCCCTTCTTCCGTTAAATCTGCAAGTTCTGCTGTCTTTTTCTTTGCACGTCCGGTCTCGATATAATTTTCCTCCACCTCGTCCTCTGTCACAACACAGTTACTGCATTTTTCACAGATGCACGGACTGTGATCCCCAAAATAGTTCAGGATATACTGGCGCAGACACTCATCTGTCTCACAGTAGTGAATCATCTGATTCAGTTTCCGCTGTTCATTTGCCCGGACTGCCGGATCCCCCGACGTATATCCGCCCTCTGTCGCCTTATAGTCAAGCAGCCGTTTGTTGATCATAATATCCTGTTTGGAAAAGAAAAGCACACACTCCGCTTCCTCCCCGTCGCGCCCGGCTCTTCCCGCCTCCTGATAATAATATTCGAGACTCTGCGGCATATTATAATGGAGAACATAACGCACATTGGATTGTCGATCCCCATTCCAAATGCATTCGTTGCAACCATCACACGGATTCTGTCATAGGTAAAATCATCCTGGCTCTCTTTCCTCTCTTCCAAAGAAAGCCCTGCATGATATTTCCCTGCTGAAATGCCGTGCTGCAATAAAAGTTCACAGACACTATCCACATTCTTTTTTGTCGCACAGTAGATGATCCCGCTCTCATCCTCATGCCTTTTGACATAATTTAAAATGCTGTTGTCCGTCTCTTTTCCACCTTTTCGCTTTACGACACGGAAGAAAAGATTCGGCCGGTCAAACCCGGTCACGACAGTCACCGGATTCTGCAGGTGCAGACTTCCCGTGATATCCTGTTTGACGCGCTCGGTCGCTGTCGCCGTAAATGCGCTGACCACAGGGCGTCTCGGCAGTCTTGCAAGAAAATCTGCAATCTCTAAATAGCTTGGCCTGAAATCCTGTCCCCACTGGGAAATACAGTGTGCCTCATCCACTGTCACCATCGAAATGTCTGCCCGGCATGCAAAATCTAAAAAACGCATGGTATTTAACCGCTCCGGCGCAACGTAGATGATCTTGTACTGTCCCTGTGCCGCATACAAAAGCGCCGCCCGGATCTGATTTTCCGTCAGTGAGCTGTTGATGTATGCCGCATGTACGCCTGCCTGGTTCAGTGCCTTGACCTGGTCAGACATCAGGGAGATGAGCGGTGAGATCACGATTGTGATACCGGGAAGCATCAGTGCCGGAACCTGATAACAGAGTGATTTTCCGGCGCCGGTCGGCATGATGCCGAGGACGTCGCTGCCATTTAAGATGCCTTCCATCAAGTCCTGCTGACCAGGCCGGAGGGTGTCGTATCCAAAATAGTGTTTGAGTGTCTGATATAAATTCAAAATTTGTTTCTCCTTTTTACATTGCTATCCAGCCAAATGCATTTGCCACGGAACTGATCAGTATGATCAGTGCAAAGACCGGGCACAGATATTTGATCATCACAATAAAAATCTTTTTCCTGCGGAATGTGCTCTCTCCGTGCATGATCTCCTCTTCCATCCGCTTCATTCCGACGATTCTCGATACAAACAGGCTTGTGAGCATTGCCGCAATCGGCATCATCACAGAGTTCGTCAGAAAATCAAAGAAATCCAAAAACTGCATGCCGATAATTTTAATGCCTACTAACGGTCCATATCCCAGTGAAGATAAACTTCCAAGCGCGATCATGATCACTCCGACTAAAACCGTTGCTCTTCTTCTGCTCCATCCTAACTCATCCTCAAAGGTGGAAACCGCGCTCTCAGTCAATGCGATAGAACTTGTTACTGCTGCAAACAGTACTAGCAGGAAAAATAAGATTCCAACTACTGTCCCAAATCCCATATTCTCAAACACTTTTGGAATTGTAATAAACATCAATGCCGGTCCCGCCTGCAGAGTATCCGGGTCGCCGCCCGAAAATGCGAACACCGCCGGAATGATCATCAGTCCCGCCATAATAGCGATCGCCGTGTCAAACACTTCCACATTTCTTGTGGAATCTTCCAGCGAGGTTTCTTTTTTCATATAGGATCCAAAGGTAATGAGGATTCCCATTGCAATCGACAGCGAATAAAACATCTGTCCCATCGCCGCTACCACCGTCATCCAGGAAAAGTTTTTCACATTTGGCACAAGAAAATATTTTACTCCCTCCATGGCGCCCGGTCTTGTCACGGAATACACCGCAATCAGGACGGATAACACGATCAGTATCGGCATCATAAATTTCGATACACGTTCGATTCCGTTTCGCACCCCTGCGTAAATGATCGTCAGAGTGAACAGACAGAACAGGATAAAACAGAGTTCCGTGGATACTCCATCTGAGATAAACTCCGAAAAATATCCCTCTGCCGCCAGCATTTTTCCATTTCCCCTGATATACTCGATCAGGTATTTGATCACCCAGCCGCCGATCACGGAATAATACGGCACGATCAATACCGGGATGATCGCATTGATCCATCCACCGGCTGACAGCCATCCGGCTTTTCCAAATGCCTGAAACGCTCCCACCGGACTTTTCCTTGTCATGCGTCCAAGTGCCGACTCAGCCATGATCATCGTATATCCAAACGTCAGTGCCAGTAAAATATAGATCAGAAGAAAAATCCCTCCACCGTATTTTGCCGCCAGATATGGAAATCTCCAGATATTTCCAAGTCCTACGGACGCACCTGCGGCGGACAGTACATAACCCAGTTTCCCGGAAAAAGAACTTCTTTTGTTGTCGTGTGTATGTAAATTGCTCATATCTTTTTGTTCACGCTTTGTGAAACAGTCTCCCTTCATTTTTTGTTTTCTTCTCTATTACCGCACCAGCCGGAATGTCTTTTCCACCATGAAAAACATTAACACAATGAAAATCAGCACATAGACCGGCAGCAATGTGATGGAAATATGATTTGCGATCAGTCCAAAAACCGGCGGCATAAATGTAGAGCCGACATAAGCACTCGCCATCTGGATACCGATGATTGCCTGGGAATTTTTCTCTCCAAAATTTGCCGGTGTTGCGTGAATGATCGATGGGTAGACCGGTGCACATCCAATCCCCATCACGACAAGTCCTGCCAGAGCTGCCGTGTCAGACGGAATCGGCAGAAGTACTGCAGCACAGCCAGCCAGTAAAATAGTTGTGCCAAGCCTGATCATCTTATGATCCCCTAATTTTTCCGTCACAAATCCTGCTAAAAATCTTCCGAGCGTGATACCGCTGCAGAACAATGCCGCATATGCCGCCGCACGCTCCGCAGAGATGCCTTTTGCACCGACCAGATAACTGCTTGACCAGAGGATCAGTGTAGATTCCAATGCACAGTAAGAGAAAAATCCAAGCAAGAGCTGTGGTACGCCTTTGATCTTCACTGCACCACGTATTCCGATCACCTCGTGCTGCTCTTCCTGCTGTTCTGCCGTTTTATTGACTTTCCAGACCGGAAGTGTCACAAATAGAATCATAGTGATCCCCATCTGAAGAAAAGATACCATGCGGTAACCGTTCTGCCAGGATGAGGTGGTCAGTGCATAGCTCATTATGTACGGGCTGATGATTGTTCCCACGCCCCAGAAACAATGCAGCCAGCTCATATGTTTTGATGAATAATGCAATGCAACATAGTTATTGAGTGCCGCATCGATAGCTCCTGCGCCAAGTCCATACGGAATCGCCCACAGGCACAACATGTAAAATGCACTCGACGTCGAAAAACCAAACAAGGCAGCTGCCGTTAACAGGACACTGCATACCGTAACGATCTGTGTTCCAAATTTCTTTGTCAGGCGTTCCGACATTAAACTTGAACAGATCGTCCCTGCAGAGATGATCATTGTGACCAGTCCCGCATAGGACAGCGGCACCGAAAATGCCTCATGCATGATCGGCCATGCCGAACCAAGCAGAGAGTCCGGTAAGCCAAGACTTATAAATGCCATGTAAATTAATAGTAATAATAGTGTGTACATTTTTCGCTCCTTTATTTATCCAATTCGCCGTTTGCCACTTATACAAGTATCTTGACTCGCTTCGCCCGGCAGTCTTATTATATCTTGAACGCCACCAAAAATCCACGCAATATTATAGAATATTATCCCATAACATGGTAAAATAAAGTAAAAGTATTATTTGTGGAGATCTGATCATAGATGAACTTAAGACAAAATAAAGAAAAAAACGCACAGCAAATGTTGACAGGCGTAATTTTGACATTATTTATCATGCTCCTGCTTTGTACCATATTTACAAATCAGGATGCAGCCTCTGTAAGCAAACTCAAAGCGCGTCAGCCTGACAAAATACAATACCTGGATGATGGAATGGTACTGCTTAGTTTTAACATTAACCGCAATGAAAGCAACAACGGTTCCCTTGTATTTTTTACCTCACATCAGCATGTGACCGTTTCTACGAAAAACAATGAAATATACAGATTAGATGACTCCGGTGGAATATGGGGGCATACAACAGGAAATGTATGGAATTTTGTCAAACTGCCGACATATGCAGAAACAGTCATAGTCAGGCTGGAACCCTGTTATCCGGAAACAGCCGGTCAAATTGAACAATATTATATAGGAACCGGAAATGAAATCTATACAGGCATATTGCGTCAGTCTATGTCCACTTTTATAGCGAGTGTATTTATTCTGTTGGCCGGTTTTTTTATCACATGTTACTGGGTGTTTATTCACAACAGCAGCCATATAGACGGAACTCTTTTTTATCTGGGGATATTCTCCATATTGCTTGGACTCTGGGCTACCAATGAGACAGATGTCTGTTCGCTGATGCTGTTAAACAGAAGATCATCTGCATTTGCTGCCTTTATGTTTCTGATGATAATGCCTATCCCATTTTTGATGTTTGTAAAGAGCTTCCTTGAGATCAATGATGATAAAATCTGGAAGATCTTCTGCAATCTGTGTATGCTTCAGACAGTTGTCTGCAGCTTGCTGCACTTTACCGGATTCTATGAGTTTCGAAGAAGCGTCTGGATCACTCACCTTTCCATTTGTATAGTGCTGATTTATCTGATCACAGTTATCATATATAAAATTATAAAAAAACAGGCTGACCAGAGACTGAAAGCCTGCATGGCAGCTCTTGCATTCGTCGTCATTGCAACTATTGTGGATATTGCCGGTTATTACAAAACAGGAAGTAATTCCGGAATTTGGGGAAGATTATCTTTCCTTGTATTTATTATAATCCTCGGTTTAGAGTCCGCAAGACAGGCTGTCGCCAGTTTGAAAAAAGGGCGCAGGATAGAGGAACTCGAACAATTTGCACTGAATGATTCCATGACAGGACTTTACAACAGAAATGCCTATGACTACTTTATATATAATGAAAAGAATATTAAAAATTATATGGTGGTAACGTTTGATCTTAACAATCTCAAGATGTGTAACGACAACTACGGTCACAGTTCGGGGGATGCCTATATCATTCATTCTGCACATATCATAGAAACCACTTTTGATCGTTTTGGCAAATGTTACCGTATCGGGGGCGACGAATTCTGCTGCCTCATCCCGGATGCGGCAGAATTCCAGATAGAACGTTTTATCCAAAAGATGCAGCAGGATATTGCGATACTCAATAATAAAAATATCATTCCAACCGAAGTTGGAATCGCATGCGGATATGCGTTAGCCACACCGGATGATACCGACATAGAAAAAGTGCGTGAACGTGCAGATGATATGATGTACCATAACAAGAAAGTGTTAAAGGGATTTATTTAAAAAAGATCCAGCATATTATCCAGATATATCTCCTCTCTGACCTGCAGCTGATACTCAGGTTTTGTCATATAATAGAGCAGAAACTCCAGAATCAGGGCACTGCCAAGTCCCCTGCCTTCGATTTTAAAATTGGAAAATCCCATCGGCAGATAGCTGTTTTTCATATCATCCACACCAATAAATCCGGGATTTTCCATTGCCTTCGAAAAACGATAGCCATTCCCTGCATCTGGAGCTGCACAGCGGTGATCCGGACCATTTTCGCCAAGGTTTTTGCGGCTGACAGCTTCATAGCAGATTTTCCTGTCCCCACAGCCAAACCAGCAGCATTCATTACATAAGAATTCCACTTTGGCTTTCTGTGCCCCTGTCAATGTATTTAATTTATCAAAAACCTTATTCAACCGGAAATCCGGTACGACGTAAAGAAACTCATCTCTGTTTACTTCCCTTACGAACTGCTCAAAATCCGTCAGGACCTTGGTGGTGGAAGAAACAAAATAAAATCCCGGATAATTTTTTTTCAGATATTCCAGCAACAGATCCGAATAGAGAATGACACCATTTCTGACACCCTCACTTTTCTCAAATAAAGTGCAGAGATGATTGCATTTCTTATCCCAAAGATGTTCCTGCCCAAGCAGGGAATTGCTGAATGTGAGCCGCGCTGAGATTCCGTATTCCTGCATCAACGCAAAAACCTCCTGTGGGTCGTGATCCCCGAACGAAGTACGGCCTCCACCCCAGATACAATCTGACGGGGCACCATAGACAGAGCCTATCTCACACCAGTCGTAAAAGTATTCTCTGTGTTCCCGGAATAATGGCAGAAACACACGATATAATTCATAAAACTCAAACAGGCCTGGAAGATGGTAGTATGCTGTGTTCTTTTTTATTTGGTCCATATCTGCATTCTCACCCCTATTAAATACTAGTGTACTGTATCATTGACTTTCAGCTAAATAACGCAGGATAAATTTTCAGTCTGCAAGGCGGAGGAATGAGGCGTAGCGGTGGCTACGTCGATTGACGACAACGCAGCAGATGAAAACTTATACAAGTTATTTGGCGAAATGTCAGTGATACAGTACACTAGCTATACATGCTGTAAATCTTATCATTCATACAGCATTTCAATCAGCACTGAAAATTTCTAGCATCATGACCGTTGACTGGCTCGTCTGGTTTTGCTTTATCACCTAATATTCCTTTTTCTTGAAAATACCTACAGTCAAAGGAAAGGACACGATAAATAACAATATAGAACAACCAATTAAAATAAACGGACCGAACAACGGTATATTAAAAAGCATTGTGGCAATACCCAATGCACAAATCAAAGATATGATAAGAAACACAATGGTTTTATCTTCCCCCGCTAAATAAACCATAGGAATAAATATTGCTCCCATTGTAAGACTTATACTAATTCCTATTACAGGTACACCTGAGATACCCTCAAATTGTTCAAAAGTAATTCCATGTAACAGATAGGATAGGGCTATTATAATGCCAACGAAAAGCACTCCTATCATAATCCATAATAATTGATTTATATATAAACTTTTTACAATATCAATCCGCTTTACTGGCAAAGTAAGTTTATATTTTCCCCATTTTGAGGAAAATTCATTTCCAATAACGGTAGCTGCATTTACTGCTAATCCGACAATTCCAATAATTATGAAATACATTTGCCATGTCTGGTCTGGAATAATGATAACGGCAATCCCCATTGCAAACATAAAAAGCAAAAAAATTTTTGCATTTGTCCATACAGCAAGAAAATTGCTTTTAAAAAGACCTTTCATACATGATCCCCCCTTACTAAAAGCAAAAAAATTTCATCAACAGAAACGTGGTCTATCACGATTTCTTTGTACTTTCTCTGCATTGCTTTACAATCTGAAACCAGAACATCAATTTGAAAATCACGTTTCCGATAAACAATAATATCTGCCGGATCTAATGCAAGGAATTGATTTTCCTTGCAGCGCATAACCGCATAATTATAAACCAAATCATTTTTCGATACGGTCATAATCAGTTTTCCGTTATGAATGAATGTAATATAGTCTGCCACTTTTTCTAAATCACTTGTAATATGGGAAGAAAGTAAAATAGAGTGGTCTTCTTCCTGTACGAAATCAAGGAATGTATCTAACATCTCATCGCGTACAACAGGGTCAAGTCCGCCAGTAGCTTCATCCAGAATTAACAGTTGAGGATGGTGTGATAAAGCAACCGCAATCGCTAATTTCATTGTCATCCCTCTGGAATATTGCTTAATTTTTTGATTTGCAGGTAATTTGTATTCTTTTAAAAATTTCTGAAACAAAATATTGTCCCATTGCTTATAAAATCCTGACATAACTTTCGCTAATTGTGCTGCTGTCCAATAAGCTGGAAAATTATCTCCGTCATAAACAACACCTATTCTTTCCCGCATATCTGTATCTGCGTCTGTCATTTCTTTTCCAAACAACTTTACCATTCCGCTGTCTTTGGCGATTGTATTTAGAATACAGCCAATCGTTGTAGTTTTTCCGGCTCCGTTTTCCCCGACAAAACCCAAAATAGAACCATACGGCAGAGAAAAAGTCACATTTTCTAACGCAAAATTTGACTTAGAAAATGTTTTGGAAACCTGTTGTAATTCTAAAATATTTTCCATGCTCATTCGTCCTCCTGATAGA
>ERZ1034626.2604-NODE-2604-length-10446-cov-4.875469_pt1 | contig 10446 bp, 9 predicted proteins | sample MGYA00520652_ERZ1034626 | MGnify/ENA primary metagenome ERZ1034626 (study PRJEB33766, sample SAMN09781765) | gut metagenome | biome: gut microbiome | host: Homo sapiens | place: Madagascar | study: EMG produced TPA metagenomics assembly of the PRJNA485056 data... | reverse complement strand
TCATCTTTCTGCCCCTCCAAAAGCAAAAACCCGCCGAAGCGGGTTTTTACGTAAACCAGGTGAAACTGACCGATAAGCCGCTTTCTTTTGGGTATAGCGTCGTGGACAGTCATTCATCTTTCTGCCCCTCCAAAAGCAAAAACCCGCCGAAGCGGGTTTTTACGTAAATCAGGTGAAACTGACCGATAAGCCGGGTTCTGTCGTGGACAGTCATTCATCTAGGCCAGCAATCGCTCACTGGCTCAAGCAGCCTACCCGGGTTCAGTACGGGCCGTACCATGTGAACCCCTATTTGGCCTTGCTCCGGGTGGAGTTTACCGTGCCACGGACTGTTACCAGCCGCGCGGTGCGCTCTTACCGCACCCTTTCACCCTTACCTGATCCCGCTTGCGCGGGCCATCGGCGGTTTGCTCTCTGTTGCACTGGTCGTGGGTTTCCCCCCCAGGCGTTACCTGGCACCCTGCCCTATGGAGCCCGGACTTTCCTCCCCTCCGCCCGTCTCCCCCGAAAGGGACGACGACGAAGCGGCGACTGTCTGGTCAGCTTCGGCGCGCAGTATAGAGGGTTTGCGCGCCCTTGTCACCCCGCGTTGCGCATTCCAATCGCCAGTGTCGCGGCGATATTACGTGAAGCACGGCAGATATTGTCATAAGCCCCGCGGAATGCTTCGTCCAACGTACCTATGCTGGTCAATACGCTGAAGACCGCATCAATGCCATGCTGATGTACAACGCCAACATCATCGGTCAGGCTACCCGCAATGCCAATCACCGGTTTATGGTACTTCTTCGCCACGTTTGCGACACCAATCGGTACCTTCCCGTGAATACTCTGGCTGTCAATACGCCCTTCACCGGTGATCACCAGCGTACAATCGTGAATATGTTCCTCCAGATTCAGCGCCGTAGTGACGATTTCAATACCACTTTTCAGTTCCGCACCAAGAAACGCCATTAGCGCCGCGCCCATACCACCCGCAGCTCCTGCACCGGGGACATCTTTCACATCAACATGCAGCGCTTTTTTAATGACCTCGGCATAGTGAGAGAGGTTATTGTCCAGCTCAACAATCATCGCTTCACTGGCTCCCTTTTGTGGGCCAAAGATGCGCGATGCGCCGTTATCGCCCACCAGCGGATTGGTGACATCACAAGCGACGCGAATGACGCAATCTTTTAAGCGCGGATCGAGGCCGGAAATATCAATATCATTCAGAGTATTAAGACTACCGCCGCCAAAACCAATTTCATTGCCGTTGGCGTCGCATAATTTCGCCCCCAGCGCCTGTACCATGCCTGCGCCGCCATCATTTGTAGCGCTGCCGCCAATGCCGATAATAATGTTTGTCGCACCGCTCTCCAGCGCCTGCAGGATTAACTCGCCTGTGCCGCGTGAAGTGGTCACGAGTGGATCGCGTTTTTCCGCAGGTACCAGCTCCAGCCCACTGGCCGCCGCCATTTCAATAAACGCGGTTTTGCCATCGCCGGAGATCCCCCAACTGGCATTCACTTTCTCGCCCAGCGGCCCTGTAACCCAGGCGTGACGTTCAGCCCCCTGGGTGGCTGCAATCATCGCTTCCACCGTTCCTTCGCCACCGTCGGCAACCGGAACAGAAACGTACTGTGCATCAGGAAAAATTTCCCGAAATCCTTTTTCTATCGCCTGCGCAACCTCGCTGGCAGATAAACTTTCTTTATAAGAGTCTGGGGCGATTACGATTTTCATACCTATGCCTGTTACCACATGACGCCGGAGGGCGTTTCTCTTATTCGGCCTGGATTCCAGGCCCGGATTGCAATACGCCATCCGGGCACGACGTCATTAACGAGTAACTTCGACTTTCGCCAGTTTTTCGTAGTAGCACGCCAGGGCGCTATGATCCGCCGTTCCTAAACCATCTGCTCGCAGTGCCTGCATCATCTCCATAACCGCAGCTGTGAGCGGCAGTTGTGCGCCGACGCCGTGAGAAGTATCCAGCGCATTCGCCAGATCCTTAATATGCAGATCAATACGGAAGCCCGGCTTGAAGTTGCGGTCCATCACCATCGGCGCTTTGGCATCCAGCACGGTACTGCCCGCCAGTCCACCGCGAATTGCCTGATAAACCAGGTCCGGGTTAACGCCCGCTTTAGTTGCCAGCGTTAACGCTTCTGACATCGCGGCAATATTCAGCGCCACAATGACCTGATTTGCCAGTTTGGTGACGTTACCTGCACCGATTTCCCCGGTATGCACCACGGAACCCGCCATCGCTTTCATCAAATCATAGTATTTGTCGAAAATAGCCTTGTCGCCGCCCACCATCACTGACAGCGTACCGTCGATGGCTTTCGGTTCACCGCCGCTCACCGGAGCATCCAGCATATCAATGCCTTTCGCTTTCAGCGCTTCGCTGATTTCACGGCTTGCCAGCGGTGCGATAGAACTCATATCGATCAATACCGTACCTGGCTTCGCGCCTTCAATAATGCCATTCTCACCCAGCGCCACCTCTTTCACATGAGGGGAGTTTGGCAGCATGGTTATGATGACGTCGCACTGTTCAGCGATCGCTTTAGCCGTAGACGCTGTTTCTGCACCTGCAGCAATCACGTCAGCAATAGCTTCTGGGTTACGGTCAGCAACCACCAGCGAGTAACCTGCTTTCAGAAGGTTTTTACTCATTGGTTTACCCATAATCCCCAGGCCAATAAAACCAACTTTCATAGTCATATCAATCATCTCTCTTGTTGCGGTGGTGGTTATTTTTTAAAGGTATCAGCCAGTTTCTGAGTGGCAGAGCGGAAGACGCCGAGATCGCTGCCGACAGCCACAAACGTCGCGCCCCATTCCAGATAACGACGCGCATCGGCTTCGACCGGCGCGAGGATACCGCTGGGTTTGCCGTGCGCGCTGGCACGGTTAAAAATGTGCTGAATTGCTTTTTGTACATCCGGGTGTGATGCATTGCCGAGATGGCCTAATGCCGCGGCCAGATCGCTGGGGCCGACGAAGATGCCGTCTACGCCTTCGGTAGCGGCAATGGCATCGACGTTATCTACGCCCTGCTGACTTTCTATCTGGACCAGAATAGTGATGTTCTTGTTCGACTGAGCGAAATAATCCGCCACGGTGCCAAACATATTGGCGCGGTGAGAAACGGAGACGCCGCGAATGCCTTCCGGTGGGTAACGGGTTGATGCCACCGCCAGCTCTGCTTCCTCTTTTGTTTCTACAAAAGGAATCAGGAAGTTATAGAAACCGATATCCAGAAGACGCTTAATAATTACCGGCTCGTTGGTCGGCACTCGCACTACTGGCGCGCTGGCGCTGCCTTTCAAGGCCATTAACTGCGGAATAAACGTGGAGATATCGTTTGGCGCATGTTCGCCATCCAGCACCAGCCAGTCAAACCCAGCCAAACCAAGAACTTCAGTGCTAATCGGGTTAGAGAGTGCTGACCAGCAACCAATTTGTACCTGTTTCGCAGCCAGTGCGGCTTTGAATTTATTCGGGAAAACATCGTTATTCATCGCTTATACCTTTGCTTATTTCTGCAATTCCATACGTTTAATGTCGCCAACTACGAAGAGGTAGCAGACCATCGCCATCAGCGCTGAACATCCCACGAAAACCAGTGCTGCATTGAAGGAGTGCAGTTCACTTACCAGGTAGCCAATCACCAGTGGAGTGACAATGGAGGCAACATTGCCAAAGACGTTAAAGACGCCGCCGCAGAGGCCAACAATCTCTTTCGGCGCGGTGTCAGAAATCACCGGCCAGCCCAGCGCACCAAATCCTTTGCCAAAGAAAGCCAGCGCCATCAGCATGACCACCAGCGTGGTGTTGTTGGTGTAGTTACATAAGATGATGGTGGAAGCCAGCAACATTCCCAGCACAATCGGTAGCTTACGTGCCAAGGTCAGGGATAAACCGCGTTTGATCAGATAATCCGAGAAGACACCTCCCAGCACGCCGCCCGCAAAACCACACAGTGCTGGAATCGAGGCGACCAGACCCACTTTCAGAATCGACATGCCTTTTTCCTGCACCAGATAAATCGGGAACCAGGTGAGGAAGAACCAGGTGATGGTGTTGATAAAATATTGTCCGAAAAATACGCCCAGCATCATGCGGTTAGAGAGCAATTGCTTGATGTAATGCAGTTTGGGTCCGCTTGCTGCCGCACTGCCCGGCTTTTTGTGGTCCATATCGACCACCGCGCCATTTTCAGAGATAAACTTCAGCTCTTCCGCAGACATACGTGGGTGATCTGTCGGGTTATGAATCAACTTGATCCACAGCGCCGTCAGCACAAAACCAATCACCCCCATAACGGTAAAGACGTGCTCCCAGCCCCAGGCGAAAGTCAGCCAGCCAAGCAGCGGCGAAAAGAGCGCCAGCGAGAAATATTGCGCCGAGTTAAAGATGGCGGAGGCAGTACCACGTTCTTTCGTCGGGAACCAGGCGGCGACAATTCGGGCGTTCGCCGGGAATGATGGCGCTTCCGAGAAGCCGAGCATAAAGCGCATAAAGAACATGGAGATCCCTGCCCAGGCCAGCGGGAACATATCAACAAAGCCTTGCAGGAAGGTGAATAGCGACCAGAAAAAGAGGCTGTAGGTGTAAACTTTTTTCGAGCCAAACTTATCAAGCAGCCAGCCGCCGGGGATTTGCATCAGCAAGTAGGCCCAGCCAAAAGCGGAGAAGATGTAACCCATCGAAACCGCACTTAACTGCAACTCTTTTGCCACTTCGGTACCAGCAATAGACAGCGTTGCACGATCGGCGTAGTTAACGGCGGTAACAATAAAAATAATCAGTAATATTAAATAGCGGGTATGCACGCCTTTCTTTTTTTCGTCAACGGTGTCCAGAATCATTTTATTTACCTCGGGTACTTATGCTGATTTTTATTATTATGGGGAAGGTGTTATTTATGAGTTTCATTTATGCCGTAACGACAATGAACTCGGGAATTAGTATAAGCAGCGCGAGAATAATAATCATTGTGCAAATGCTAATTTAATTAATACTATTTAAATATTATTTTGAGCATATGCACATAAGGTTGCGCGCTAAAGCACAGATTTGCGCTTTACCTTACCGGGCGGCACTGCAATCCCTGAAATGATTGACATTGATCACATTTCTGCGTTTAAACTCCTGACATTCTTATTTCACCCAATGAAGTCATTTATTTTTAAATGAGACCAGGTCCTCATTTTAATAACCCCTGGCTGGAGAATATTGCACAATGGCCAACATCGAAATCAGACAAGAAACGCCAACTGCGTTTTATATAAAAGTTCACGACACAGATAATGTGGCAATTATTGTTAATGATAATGGCCTGAAAGCAGGAACGCGTTTTCCGGATGGGCTAGAATTAATTGAACATATTCCCCAGGGGCATAAAGTCGCATTGCTGGACATTCCGGCTAATGGTGAAATTATTCGTTATGGCGAAGTGATTGGTTACGCCGTGCGTGCAATCCCACGCGGAAGCTGGATCGACGAATCAATGGTTGTACTACCGGAAGCGCCGCCGTTACACACGCTGCCACTGGCAACCAAAGTCCCGGAACCCTTACCGCCGCTGGAAGGATACACCTTTGAGGGCTATCGCAATGCCGATGGCAGCGTGGGCACCAAAAACCTGCTCGGTATCACCACCAGCGTCCACTGTGTGGCAGGCGTGGTGGACTATGTAGTAAAAATCATTGAACGCGATCTGCTACCGAAATACCCGAACGTCGATGGCGTGGTGGGGCTGAATCATTTGTACGGTTGTGGCGTGGCGATTAACGCACCGGCGGCAGTTGTGCCTATCCGTACCATTCACAATATTTCGCTGAATCCTAACTTTGGCGGCGAAGTAATGGTGATTGGCCTGGGTTGTGAAAAGTTGCAGCCTGAGCGCCTGCTGACTGGAACGGATGATGTGCAAGCTATTCCAGTAGAAAGCGCCAGCATTGTCAGTTTGCAGGATGAAAAGCATGTCGGTTTTCAGTCCATGGTCGAGGATATTTTGCAGATCGCCGAACGCCATCTACAAAAACTGAATCAACGGCAGCGAGAAACCTGCCCGGCTTCAGAACTGGTCGTTGGTATGCAGTGCGGTGGCAGCGATGCGTTTTCTGGTGTAACGGCAAACCCGGCGGTTGGCTATGCGTCTGATCTACTGGTGCGCTGCGGCGCAACGGTGATGTTTTCAGAAGTAACGGAAGTGCGTGACGCGATCCATCTGCTGACACCACGCGCAGTGAACGAAGAGGTCGGCAAACGGCTGCTGGAGGAGATGGAGTGGTACGATAACTATCTCAATATGGGAAAAACCGACCGCAGCGCCAACCCTTCGCCGGGCAACAAGAAAGGCGGTCTGGCAAACGTGGTAGAGAAGGCACTCGGCTCCATTGCTAAATCGGGTAAAAGCGCAATTGTTGAAGTGCTGTCGCCCGGTCAACGCCCGACTAAACGCGGATTAATTTACGCCGCGACGCCAGCCAGCGATTTTGTCTGTGGCACGCAACAGGTGGCTTCGGGTATCACAGTGCAAGTGTTTACGACCGGTCGTGGTACGCCGTACGGCCTGATGGCGGTACCCGTCATTAAAATGGCAACCCGCACCGAGCTGGCGAACCGCTGGTTTGATTTAATGGATATTAATGCGGGCACCATCGCTACCGGCGAAGAAACTATTGAAGAGGTGGGCTGGAAGTTGTTCCACTTTATTCTCGACGTCGCCAGCGGGAAGAAGAAAACCTTCTCGGATCAATGGGGGCTGCATAACCAGCTGGCGGTGTTTAACCCGGCACCGGTGACCTGATTTCTTTTGGAACGTCCCTCGCAAAACATGGCCTTAGTGCCATGTTTTTATTGTTTAAAGCCCCCACGTCCATTAATAATGCATTTGCATTACCTTAGTTCAAGCTTATAATTTGAGCAGAAAACAGGCTGTAAAAGGACAGTGAATCATGCCCGCTAATGCTCGCTCTCACGCTGTACTGACCACTGAATCAAAGGTCACGATACGCGGACAAACAACTATCCCCGCGCCAGTGCGTGAGGCCTTAAAACTGAAGCCAGGCCAGGACAGCATTCATTACGAAATTCTGCCTGGTGGGCAAGTATTTATGTGCCGACTGGGAGATGAACAGGAGGATCATACTATGAATGCATTTTTGCGTTTTCTGGATGCAGATATCCAGAACAACCCGCAAAAAACTCGTCCATTCAACATTCAACAAGGAAAGAAACTTGTCGCTGGCATGGACGTCAACATTGATGATGAGATTGGCGACGACGAATAATGGATTTTCCACAAAGGGTTAATGGTTGGGCGCTATATGCTCATCCCTGTTTTCAGGAAACCTACGACGCTTTAGTTGCCGAAGTCGAGACATTAAAGGGAAAAGATCCTGAAAATTATCAGAGAAAAGCCGCCACAAAGTTATTGGCGGTAGTCCATAAAGTGATTGAGGAGCATATCACGGTCAATCCATCATCACCGGCATTCCGTCATGGCAAGTCGTTAGGCTCTGGGAAAAATAAAGACTGGTCACGGGTAAAATTTGGTGCTGGTCGTTATCGTCTCTTCTTTCGTTATAGTGAAAAAGAGAAAGTCATCATTCTGGGATGGATGAACGATGAAAACACTCTGCGCACCTACGGTAAAAAAAACAGATGCCTATACCGTATTCAGCAAAATGTTAAAAAGAGGACATCCTCCTGCCGACTGGGAAACCCTCACCCGAGAAACAGAAGAAACCCATTGATGGTGTTCACAATGCCCGCCGAACGCATTCGTGTTGACCAGCGGGCATCCTTTCTCACTCCCCGACCAGAATCACTTCAACCCCAGCCTTTCGCAGTCCTTCCAGGCTATCCGCAGGAATGCCTTCATCAACAATGATCATGTCGATACGTTGAGTATCAATGATCTTATGTAAACTGGAACGATTGAACTTACTGGAATCGGTGACCACGATGATCCGTTCCGCAACTTCGCACATCCGACGGTTTAAACGAGCTTCATCTTCATTATGTGTGCTGACGCCGCGCTCCAGATCGATCGCATCTACACCAAGAAACAGCATATCGAAGTGGTAATTTTGCAGCGATTGCTCAGCCTGATCGCCGTAAAAAGATTGCGACTGACGGCGCAAATGCCCGCCGGTCATCAGCAGCTCAACGCCTTCCGCTTCCAGCAACGCATTAGCCACGTTCATACCGTTGGTCATCGCAATTACGTCAGTGTGCTTGCGCATCAGACGAGCAATCTCAAAAGTGGTGGTCCCGGAATCGAGGATAACCCGATGACCTGGCTGAATCAACTCAACGGCAGCTTTCGCAACGCTGCGTTTCATCGCGGTGTTCAGTGCGCTTTTATCTTCCACTGATGGCTCGACTGACGGCGTCGTGCTATCGCAGATCAACGCGCCACCATAGGCACGCACAGCGATCCCCTGCTTTTCCAGAAACGCCAGATCGTTGCGGATCGTCACAGTAGATACGCCATACAATGCCGACAGATCGTTAACCTGCACACTCCCTTGCTGTCGCAGACGCTGAATGATCTGTTCTCGTCGCTCGCTGGTGCCAGTCACTCGCTTCTCACCTGAAGCGTCGGTATTACTCATAGTAAGTCCTTTCGTAAAACTTTCGTTTCATTTCGTTTTGCCTATTAACGCCTTTCTATTAAGCAAATGCAAGCCCACCTTGCCCATTGACGCAAGCTACTCTCGTTTCAGTGACTTTCATTATGTTTCTTTTGTGAATCAGATCAGAAAACTATTATCTTTCGTTTTATTTTTATCTCACCATGACGCAGTATCAAATGAAACAAAACGAAAGATTAATATCGCAGTAATCTGAACTGGAGAGGAAAGTGAAACATCTGACAGAAATGGTGAGACAGCACAAAGCGGGCAAAACAAATGGAATTTATGCCGTTTGTTCCGCACATCCGCTGGTGCTGGAGGCTGCAATCCGCTACGCCAGTGCAAACCAAACGCCGTTCCTGATTGAAGCACCCTCCAATCATGTAGACCAGTTCGGCGGTTATACCGGAATGACGCCCGCCGATTTTCGCGGCTTTGTTTGTCAGCTCGCCGACTCGTTGAATTTCCCGCAGGATGCGTTGATTCTGGGTGGTGACCATCTGGGGCCAAACCGCTGGCAAAACCTGCCGGCCGCTCAGGCAATGGCCAATGCCGATGATTTGATTAAAAGCTACGTTGCGGCAGGATTCAAAAAAATCCACCTTGATTGCAGCATGTCCTGTCAGGACGATCCGATTCCCTTAACTGATGACATCGTGGCTGAACGCGCCGCCCGTCTGGCGAAAGTGGCGGAAGAAACCTGTCTTGAACACTTTGGCGAAGCCGATCTGGAGTATGTCATTGGTACCGAAGTGCCGGTACCTGGCGGCGCGCATGAAACCTTAAGCGAGCTGGCGGTCACCACGCCGGATGCCGCCCGCGCCACGCTGGAAGCCCATCGTCACGCCTTTGAAAAGCAAGGTTTGAATGCCATCTGGCCACGCATCATTGCCCTGGTGGTTCAACCCGGCGTCGAATTCGATCACACCAACGTTATTGATTATCAGCCCGCCAAAGCGAGCGCCTTAAGCCAGATGGTCGAAAACTACGAAACGCTGATTTTCGAAGCGCACTCTACCGATTATCAAACGCCGCAATCGCTGCGCCAGCTGGTGATTGACCACTTTGCCATTCTGAAAGTTGGCCCAGCGCTGACCTTCGCCCTGCGTGAAGCTCTGTTCTCTCTGGCGGCGATTGAAGAAGAACTGGTGCCAGCGAAAGCCTGTTCTGGTCTGCGTCAGGTGCTGGAAGACGTGATGCTCGACCGCCCGGAATACTGGCAAAGCCACTACCACGGTGACGGCAACGCGCGTCGTCTGGCGCGTGGTTATAGCTACTCGGATCGCGTGCGCTATTACTGGCCGGACAGCCAGATTGATGACGCTTTCGCTCATCTGGTACGTAATCTGGCGGATTCACCAATTCCGCTGCCGCTGATCAGCCAGTATCTGCCGCTGCAGTACGTGAAAGTTCGCTCCGGCGAGCTGCAGCCAACGCCACGGGAACTCATTATCAACCATATTCAGGACATCCTGGCGCAGTACCACACAGCCTGTGAAGGCCAATAAGCAAAACAAAGAGGAACACGCTATGCCAAATATTGTTTTAAGCCGGATTGATGAACGCTTGATTCACGGTCAGGTCGGCGTTCAATGGGTCGGATTTGCGGGGGCAAATCTGGTGCTGGTAGCCAACGATGAGGTTGCCGAAGATCCGGTACAACAAAACCTGATGGAAATGGTACTGGCAGAAGGGATCGCCGTACGTTTCTGGACGCTGCAAAAAGTTATCGACAACATTCATCGCGCCGCCGATCGACAGAAAATCCTGCTGGTTTGTAAAACACCCGCCGATTTCCTGACGC
>ERZ1034626.2603-NODE-2603-length-10449-cov-7.804791_pt1 | contig 10449 bp, 6 predicted proteins | sample MGYA00520652_ERZ1034626 | MGnify/ENA primary metagenome ERZ1034626 (study PRJEB33766, sample SAMN09781765) | gut metagenome | biome: gut microbiome | host: Homo sapiens | place: Madagascar | study: EMG produced TPA metagenomics assembly of the PRJNA485056 data... | reverse complement strand
TGGCTTTTAATGAGTAATAGCGAGCTATTGCGAATTAAAAACAAGCAAAAGACGCCTTATAAAAAGCAAAAGACTGCAAGCAGTTATTATAATTATACATTAAACGGCCTAATGACCGATTGGGGTTAAAAGCATATTTTCTGTTCGGCAAATGTTTTAGCCGCACAGAAAATATGAATAAACAAGACGCGATAAGACAAGGATCAGGACGGAGCGCCAGCATTAAATCATCTGCCGCTCCTTATATCGCTAGGCTGCATGCCATACTCGTCCTTGAAACATTTGGTGAAGTATGACGGTGAGGAGAACCCCACCTCGTATGCTATTTCGGCTATACCCTTGTCGGTATGCTCCAGCTGCGACTTCGCTCTCTGCAGACGCGATTTGCGCAGCAGGTCTACTACAGAGATTCCCATTACGGCTTTCACCTTGCGATAGAGCTGCACTCTGCTGAGTCCCATTTCTCTGCCGATAGCCTCAACGCCAAACTCGCTGTAGCCCATATTATGCTGTATAATGAGACGCAGCCGTTCCACAAACTCCTGGTCGGAGCTTGACATGCCTACTGGGTCTTCTGCCACATCCTGCATGCCCGTGATTGAATCCTTGAGCTTCCGGCGGCTGCTCAGCAGGTTTTCTATTCGCGTTCTCAGAAGTTTCGAACTGAATGGTTTCGTGATATACGAGTCGGCACCGTTCTCATAGCCTTCTATCTTCTGTTCGTCGAGAGCCTTTGCCGAAACGATGATTACGGGTATCTGACTGGTGGAGGAGTTTCGTTTCAGTTCCGCACAGAGTTCCAGTCCGTCGATTCCCGGCATCATGACATCGCTGATGACGAGGTCTGGATGGAATGTCCTCGCCATCTTGAGAGCCTCGTTGCCATCGGCAGCCTCTATGATGACATAGTCGTCTGACAGTAGCGCCTTCATATAATCCCTTATCTCCTTGTTGTCGTCGGCGATGAGCAGCGTCGGTTTGTTGTCGCCGCCTATCACTTTCTGCACCAGACTATGTTTCACGCCAGCATCTTCATCTGCCGGCATTGCCGTATAATTATTGCCGGCGCCGGCGTCTTCGTCATCGACCGTGTAACAACAACTCTCCACAGCCATGTCTTCCACCTGCTCGCCACTGTGTTCTCTCGGTATCACCACAATGAAATTGGAGCCCTGTCCCTCATGACTGCTCACCATCACTTGTCCACCGTGTAGTTCGGCGTATGCCTTCACGATGGCGAGTCCTATGCCTGTGCCTCCCTCCGTGCCTTCGGTCTGGAAGAATCGTTCAAATACCTTTTCGCGGTCTTCCTCCGGTATTCCCTTGCCGGTATCGCTCACGCTGATAAGCACCTTACGGTCGGGCATGTCGCACAGCGTCACCATAACGGTTCCTCCGGCAGGAGTGAACTTCACGGCATTGCTGACGAGGTTGAAGACGATGCGGTTTATCTTCTCCTCATCGCCAACAAAGTCGCTGTCGGTATACTTGTCTGTGTTTATCTCGAGGTTCACGTTTTTCTTCTCCACAGTAGGATAGAAGTCGCTCACCCATTGTCTCACCTTTTCTGCCAGACTGAAATTGCACAGATGCAATTTCACGTTGCCGTCCTGTATCTTCCTGAAGTCCATGATGTCGTCAACGAGCCGCCGCAGGGCATTGGCGTTGCGGCGCACGATGACAAGGAGGTTTCTGCCGTGTTTGCTCAGTTTTTCGTCTTTGAAGAGTTGTTCCACGGGGTCTACGATGAGCGTGAGCGGAGTGCGCAGCTCATGGCTCACGTTGGTAAAGAATCTGAGACGCGACTGTGTGAGCGCTATCACTTCGGTATTGAGCTTGTTCAGTTCTTCGTTGCGCTTGGTGAGCTGCTGCGCGAGCTTGCCTTTTGCCATACTGCTCTTCCGCATCATCACTACGGCTGCAATGAGAAGCACAAGTAATACTCCCAGCAGACTGATGAACAGTTCCTGTCCGCTGTTGTATCTCTGGTATTTGTTCACCTGATTATGCAACCGTTCGAGCATATTTCTCTGTTGCTCGGCGTTCAGGTCGGTCATCAGTGTCAGTTCGGCATTGTTTTTCGTGATGATGGTGGTAGAGAGGCTGTTACTGCGGTTGAAGTCCTTGCCTGTGAGTATCTTCATTGCGAGGTCTACCACTTCCTGTCCTCCTGTTGGGTTCAGATATGATGCGTCGAGAATACCTTCGTTCACCATCTCCACTCCTCCGCCTTTGCCGAGCAGCCCGTCCACACCCACGAATTTTGCCTTTCCCGAGAGGTTGTGGCGGCGCATGGTGAGGTATGCGGCATACGCCATACGGTCGTTATGGGCATAGACATAGTCGAAATCGGTGGTCTTTGCCAGTATCTTCTCCATTGCCTTTTCTGCCCCTGTCTGTTCCCAGTCGGCGCCTTCGCTCGCCACGATTTTCACATCGGGGTAGTTCTTCAGGGCATCCACGAATCCCTCGTGTCTGCCTTTGGCCGGCGAGGAGTTGTCGAGACCGCGTATCTCCACCACCCTACCGCTGCCGTTGAGCTGGTTGGCGATGTATGTGCCGAGATCGAAACCGATGCGATAGTTGTCGCAACCGATAAAGGCGGTGTATTTGTTGGAGTTCGTCGTTCTGTCAAAGAATATCACGGGAATGCCTTTGTCGTAGGCGCATTCAATGGCTTTGGTCACTCCGTCGAGCTGGTTGGGACACACCACAAGGAGGTCGATGCCTTCGTCCACCAGACTGTCTATCTGTGCTGCCTGCTGTACGTTGTTGTCTTTGGCCGACTTGATGTCTACTTCCACGGAATCGTTGATATAACTCATGAAGCGGAACTCACTGTTCTGCTTTTGGCGCCATTTGTCGTCGGAGCATTGAGAGATGCCGATTTTATATTTATGTGTTTTTTCGGAACAGCAAACCAGAGACATTGCCGCCACTGATGCCAGCATTACTGCCGCCACCATAGTGGATAACTTCCGACCAAAGTTTGTTTTATTCTGAATCATAATATCGAAATTACTTTTTACGCATCAAATTATATACCTATATAATATATATAGCACAGGAAGTCTGTCATTGGATTTCCGTCTGCGCCTTATTACAAAGCTCTGCGCTTATCGCCCTGACAGAACAAAAGCATGTTTCGCCCCGTCAATCCGGTTTACCTAAAACGTCCCCTTAACAACACATGGGGATATCCCATTGCGCCCATCACAATGTAATTGCATTTTCCGATTCATGACAGTCGTCACAACGACCTCCTCTTATGCTTCGTAGATAATTGTAGATATCCTTATACTTTCAATACATTCACTCTGCAAATATACGACATTCTTTTCACATTAGGTATATTTGACGATAAAATTTCTTCTTTTCAGACAGACCACAGGCCGGCCACAAGGCTACTGAAAATCCTTCATGCGGATGAGTGTCATTGCTTTAAGCCAAAACGGTCTAATGAACGTTCTGGGGTTATTGGGGCATGGCAGAAATTTCTGTGCCTGCATCTCTTGTAATAGCAATCTATTTTCTGCATTTATGACTTGCAGTTCTAAGATGCCGTATTCATTGGTATAGATAACGACCGGACTGCAAAGATATTGCTCTGTCATGTCTTTTTGTCCATACCTGCATAACGTTTTGTTATAACAAGACTCATTGCTATCCGGAAAGACTTTTGCAAGCTATACCCGTTGGCGGAATTAATCTATGTTGACGGATATGAGTAAAAGTTGTAAATATCGCTTAATTCTCAGTAAAATCAAAAATTGCCAAAAAACTGTCAGACCATCTGGTTTTTTGCCGTAATATCCTGACAAGCAGGCAGTTGACTATCAGCCAACTGTCAGCCAATTGTCTGGATGGTTTTGTTTATGGAAGGATTTGTCAGATAGCATGAATTGCATGCATTGGCAGAATCCTGAAAACAGGAATATGGGTATTACAACATTAACTTATTGGGCACTTGTCTGACAGAAATTCTGCCCATCCGGGGCAAGCAGCGTGCCCATGTGGGGCAAGCACGTTACCCCAAGTGGGCACGAATACTGCCCGGAATGTGCCCAAAACATTCACAGAACGAAACCGCAGGAAAGGAATGCAATGGCTACATGGTCTGATGATACTTCCATGATACTTCTATGATACTTCTTTGTAAGGATAACGGAAAAGTATCATTCACGCAACACGCTCTCTTTCAGAGACATAAACTGAAATCAATGGCTTAAAATGATACTTTGACACTTTGTGCAGGAAAAACAATTCCATGTAAGCAGTCAACCAATCATTCAAAAGAAGAAGAATATAGCAAACGTTCTCACAAAAAAAATATTGCATACAAGTAAAGGATAATTGAAAAAAGAATTATCTTTGCATGAATACTTGAAAAAAATGAATTTATGAAAAGATGCAAGATACTGATCGTTGACGACATTCCTACTAACGTAACGCTGATCTCTACCATAATAAAGAAGAAACTCGATGCCTACTCCGATACCGCTCTGAGCGGAGAGGAGGCTCTGAAAAAGATTGAATCCTTCAACCCCGACATCATAATCCTTGACCTAATGATGCCGGGCGTTGACGGATGGGACGTGATACGCAGCGTGAGGAGCAAACATGGCAAAGACGAGGTGGCGATAATCGTGACATCGGCAATAACAGACGAGGTGAACATGGCGGAATGCTATGATCTGGGGGTGAACGACTACATCGAAAAGCCTATCTTGCAGAACAAACTGCTCGACACGATTCGCCGACAAGCGGAAAAAATCCTGGGATAGCCCATCATGAGGGGAATGACGAGACACATAAGAAGGGGACTGCTGGTCCTGACCGTGTGCGTCATGGCATTGTCGCATGCCAACGCCGCTTTCGCACGAGAAGCCAAGAGGATTCTCGTGATAACCTCGTATAACCCCGACACCAAGAAGATGTATACCACCCTATCCGACATCCTGCAGGAGCTGAAAAATAAAGGAGAGAACAACATCAGACTCGACATAGAGAACCTGAACTGCAAGGGGCTCAGCGAGGGGCACGAATGGAAATACCGCATGGCAGACATCCTGAACGAACACAGACTGTCGCCGCCAGACCTCATCATCCCGCTCGGACAGGAGGCATGGTCGTCGTTTCTGTCGCAGAATTCCGACATCGCAAGGCGCACTCCCGTGATGCCTGCCTTAGTGAGCACCAACACGCTGATAAGCCAGAACGACAGCTGCAACATACAGACCATCCAGCCAAAGGCGGTTTATTACGACGAGATACAGGGATTCAATATCGTGGGCGGCATATTCTATAAGTACGACATAGAAAAGAATCTGGAACTGACCAGACAGTTGTTCCCCAACACAAAGAGGATTGCCCTCATCACCGACTTCACCCTGGGCGGACTCGCCATGCAGACCCACGTGACAAGACACATGAAGCGCCACAAGGATATAGAACTGGTGTTGCTCGACGGAAGGAGCAACACGATGTTTGAAATCTGCGACAAACTGAAGAACATCAACGGGAAGAACACCGTGTTGTGGCTCGGCACATGGCGCATAGACAGCAGCGAGAACTATAGTCTGACAAGCACCGACGACGTGTTGAGAAAGGCAAACCCGCAGATTCCGGCATTCTCGCTATCGGCAACCGGAATGGGCAACTGGGCGATAGGAGGATACACACCGGAATATACTCCACAGGGAAAGATGCTTGCCGACATGGCAATAGAATATCTCTACGGCAAGAAGACCAGAGGGAGCCTCTTCCATATCATACCGTCTACATACACCTTCGACCAGAAAATGCTCGAAGCCTTCAAAAAGGAAGATGCCGAACTGCCACAAGACGCCGTGGTGCTGAACACAGCGACACACTTCTTCTCGGCAAACAAAAGCATAATATTGCCAACACTCGCTGTATTCGCTTTCCTCGCCATCGCCCTGGTTCTCGCCATATACTATCTCTTGAAGATGAAAAGACTGAGAGATGCTCTCGAAATACAGAGCGAGGAACTGAAAAGAGCGAAGGACATAGCAGAAAGAGCAAACAACGTGAAGACTACGTTCATCGCCAACATGAGCCACGAGTTACGCACTCCGCTGAATGCCATAGTGGGATTTGCGAATATTCTTGAAGAGGACGACTACGAGGAGGAGGAGAAGAAGCAGTTCTGTCACGTGATAAAGGAGAACTCGGACATGCTGCTCAACCTGATAAGCGACATCCTCGACATATCGAAGATCGAATCCGGCAAGCTGCCTATCAGTCCGGAGGAATGCGACGTGATAGCCCTTTGCCGTACAAGCATACTGTCGGTGAAACACGCCAGCAAACTGGAAGATGTGGAATACATAGAGGATTTCCCCAGCGATGAGAGCCTTATGATATACACCGACCCGATGCGACTCAAGCAGGTGATGATAAACCTGCTGTCGAATGCCAGCAAATACACCAAGAAGGGATTCATAAAACTCACCATACGCCCCGACTACGACACCGACTACATCACGTTCGCCGTGACGGACACTGGCTGCGGAATACCTGAGGACAAGGCGGAAATGGTGTTCGGACGGTTCGTTAAACTGAACCAATACGTGCAGGGCACCGGTCTGGGACTGCCTCTCTGCAGGGTGCTGACAGAGAGCATGGGCGGCAAGATATGGCTTGACACATCGTACACCAACGGCACACGTATGGTGTTCACACATCCCCTCAACCTGAACAAAACGAGTCGGGGGGGGGTAAAAATGAGGAAACTGAAAAAAGTGCTGAAGGGGATATAGACGAGTGGACAAGTTAACGAGTAGACAAGTTAACGAGTTGGCAGGAAGGCGTCACGAATATCAAGATGAGCGAAGAACAGAGACAACACATTACACAACTGCATCATTTTGCAAAACCAACCAATCAAAACGTATAGTTTTAATATAAAAATGTTACTTTTTTAACCGACACAAATACAAGTAATCCGATTTTTTCATATATTTACGGCGGAAAAGCGATGTCTAACCTTAAAAACACATCATTATGAAGATCGGTATTCCAAAAGAAATCAAGAACAACGAGAACAGAGTCGGCATGACACCTGCCGGAGTAGCAGAACTGATACGCCATGGCCATCAGGTAGTGGTGCAGCACACAGCTGGAGAGAACAGCGGATTCAGCGACGACCAATACGAAAAGGTGGGGGCTGCCATACTGCCCGACATCGAAGCGGTGTATCAGGAGGCGGAGATGATAATAAAGGTGAAGGAGCCTATCGAAGCTGAATACAAACTGATAAAGAAGGACCAGCTGGTATTCACATACTTCCACTTCGCTTGCGACCGCCGGCTCACCGATGCCATGATTGAGAGCGGTGCCGTGTGTCTGGCATACGAGACTGTGGAAACCGACAACCATCAGCTGCCGCTGCTTATCCCTATGAGCGAGGTGGCAGGACGCATGGCTACGCTGAACGGCGCTTACTATCTGCAGAAGACCAAGGGCGGCAAGGGAAAGCTCATCAGCGGTGTGCCGGGAGTAGACCGCACGAAGGTGCTGATACTGGGCGGCGGCACCGTGGGAGAGGCTGCGGCGAGAATGGCATGCGGACTGGGTGCCGACGTATGGATAACGGATATCTCGCTGCCAAGACTGCGCCAGCTCGAAATGGAACTGCCGATAAACGCACATACACTATACTCCACTGAACATAACATCAGAATGATGCTGCCAGACACAGACATCGTGGTGGGCAGCGTGCTCGTGCCGGGAGACAAGGCCCCACACCTCATAACAAAAGACATGCTGAAGATCATGCAGCCGGGAACGGTGCTCGTAGACGTGGCAATAGACCAGGGCGGATGCTTCGAGACATCCCGGCCAACGACCCACTCAGAGCCTGTATACACCGTGGACGGCATCGTGCACTATGCCGTTGCCAACATTCCAGGAGCGGTGCCAAACACTTCAACAACGGCGCTGACAAACGCTACGCTGAGATATGCCATCGCACTTGCAGACAAGGGCTGGAAAAAGGCATGCAAGGATGACCCGGCATTATACAGGGGACTGAACATCGTGAACGGCAAAGTGACATTCAAGGCTGTTGCCGACGTGTTCGGACTGGAATACGAGCCTGTGGAGCTTTGAACCCCAAACGGTCATCAGACCGTCAATTGGGTGTGATATAAGGATGTGACATTATGGGAAAGCAAAGATGCCGCATCGTAGTGATAAGATGTGGCGTCGCGGAAAAAAGCCAGAAGGGAAAGAGATTTCATATTCTCGCGATATGATTCTCTTTCCCTTCCATTTTTGATATCGGAGTATGACAAGCGGAAAGCCGCCTGACAAATCCGTTCTTCTGAAAAATAGACTGCAAGCAGTTGTAAAATATTACATTGAACGGTCTGATTACCGCTTTGGGTCAAACCAAGAACATTATTATCACCTGGGCAATGATAACCCTGACAAACATGCCGAGAGGATAAACCGAGGTGTAGGCCACTGATGCCCTGTCGCCCTTGATGGTCTCGTTGGCGTAGCTCAATGCCATAGGGTTTGCCATGGCTCCGCAGAGCAGACCGCAGATAGTGCCGAAGTCGAACTTCTTGGTCTTCAGGGCTATCACTCCAATGATGATAAGCGGCAGAACGGTGAGCAGGAATCCCACTCCCACCCACAGCAGTCCTTCCGGACGGATTATCGTGGCGAAGAAATCCTTGCCGGCAGCAAGTCCGAGACAGGCGAGATAGAGCGACAGTCCGAATTTGCGCAGCATGAGCGATGCCGAACGTGTGGTGTAGCTGATGAAATGCGCCCTCGAGCCTAACGCTCCGATGATGATTCCCATGATGATCGGACCTCCGGCAATGCCGAGCTTCACCGGTGTGCTCATGCCTGGGATGGAGAATGGTATCATGCCGACAGCCAGTCCCAACAGCAGTCCGAAGAAGATGGCACTGAGGTTTGGCTCGTTGAGATCCTGTATGGCATTGCCGAGGAACGATGCGGCATGGTTGATATTGTCTGGTGTACCGACTATCGTAACGCGGTCGCCATACTGCAGATGCAGGGAGTCGGTGGCAAGGAGCTTGATGTCGCCACGCATCACGCGGCTGATGTTTACTCCGTATATCTGTCGCATGTGGAGCGAACCGAGGGGCTTGCCGTTCAGCTTCGTGCGTGTCATCACCACCACACGGCTTTCCACCGAGGAGTCGATGGCATTCCAGTCGATATGGTCGCGGTTCCAGTTCTTCTCTACCCTCTTGCCGAAGAGCACCTCCATGGCAGACACCTCGTCGCGCCTTGTCACCACGAGCACATTGTCGCCAGACTGGATTATAGTGGAGGCATTGGGAACGATGACGTCGTCGCCGCGCCAGATGCGAGACACGATGAAGTGGTTGTGGGTCATCTGTGACACCTTTGCCAGCGTCTTGCCGGCAATGGCAGGGTTTACCACTACGAACTGACCGACAAAGGTCTGGTCTTCATCATTTGCATTGTGAGGCTGCAGGTCGTCGGGAGTGACGAAGAACTTGCGCAGCAGTATCATAGCGAAAATCACTCCCACTACACCGAGGGGATATGTAACGGCGCATCCCAGGGCAGCACCGCTACTCGACAGGTGTGCATTGGACAGAGCCTGCTGGGCAGCTCCCAAGGCTGGGGTGTTGGTGGTGGCTCCACAGAGTATTCCCACCATATCCGGCACGCTGACCGGCAGCACGAGGCACAAAGAGAGTGCCATCACCGTGCCCAGGGCTATAAGCGCCATGCTCCACGCATTGAGCGACACGCCGTCATGACGCATCATGCCGATAAAGTTGGGACCTACATGAAGACCGAGCGCATATACAAACAGCGACAAGCCGAGCGTCTCGGCAAAATTCAGCATCTCTGGGGATGCCGAGAGATGCAGACTACCTGCCACGATGCCGATGAAGAAGACAAATGCCACACCAAGGGATATTCCTCTGATGTGGATCTTGCCGAGGGCTAGTCCTAATGACACAATAAGGGACAACACGACAATGCTCTGCACGGCAGAGTGTATCGTGAAAAGACTTTCAATCCATTCCATTTTTGCTTTCTTAAAACCTGTTGTTATGTAACAGAAATCTCTCTGGGCTGCAAAGGTAATGGAAATTTTCCGATTTGAGTGTAAAACGGTAATGCTTTTTGAAATAATGGTTTATGGTGACGAGTTGACAAGTTGACAAGATGACAAGATGACAAGATGAAGAGGACAAATAAGATGAAGAGGACAAATAAATCCGCTGACCCAAGATACAAGTTGACGAAGACAGAAGATTTGAGAAGATACGAGGTGGCGTTCAACAAACCTTATACAACGAAAAAAAAGGAAACCTCTTTAAGACTTCCTCTTCTGGGTGGCTGGTGGGGCTCGAACCCACGACATTCAGAACCACAATCTGACGCTCTAACCAACTGAACTAC
>ERZ1034626.2602-NODE-2602-length-10451-cov-5.665160_pt1 | contig 10451 bp, 9 predicted proteins | sample MGYA00520652_ERZ1034626 | MGnify/ENA primary metagenome ERZ1034626 (study PRJEB33766, sample SAMN09781765) | gut metagenome | biome: gut microbiome | host: Homo sapiens | place: Madagascar | study: EMG produced TPA metagenomics assembly of the PRJNA485056 data... | reverse complement strand
CGCAATACGCGTTTTCTCTGTTTTTTATATCAACTTTCTATAAAATCATTTGTATGAAAACGAATGATAAAAATAAATACAAAGATTTTGGTGACCGTCTGAGTCTGATTATGTATAAACAAAATATTTCCAATATCCAGCTGGCAAATGCAATGTTTGTTTCGCCGTCCACGATCAGCGGATACCGTACCGGCCGTCGTTCTCCGACCGTTGCGGATCTTGCAGCCATCGTGCAGATTCTGAATGTTTCTGCAGATTACCTCATCGGAACCAGTGAAATTACAACCAGACCCGATACCACCGAAAAAAAGAGTTGAGCACGCCCTGTTTCCAGAGCGGTGCTCAACTCTTTTTTATAAATCATGTTCTGCCAGTAAAATTACCGTAGAACGTTCCGGAACACGCACACGTGTCTGATCTCCCTGTGTCTGGGCTTCAAAATCTACCCCATCCTGGTATTCACAGAAAGTATTTACTACAAGTTTCCAATGATAAGACTCCGGCAACGAAGGCAGGCGCATCTCCAAAGGCTCCCAATACGCATTCATTCCGTAAAAGATCATATCATCATCCGTATCATCGGCATTTCTTCCCGCATACATGATTCCAATTAAATGTGTATTATAGTCCGTATAATTCCGGTTCGGCTCTCCGTTATGGATACTTACGGAAGGTAACCCGCAGACTGCCGGCTTTGTATCCCTTCGCAGAATCGGATGCTTTGCACGGAAATGGATCATAAAACGGGCAAAATCATGAATCTCCTGAAATTCTTCCAGTCTGTTCCAGTCCAGCCAGGAAATAATATTATCCTGGCAGTATGCGTTGTTATTTCCATACTGCGTATTACAAAATTCATCCCCTGCAAAAAACATAGCCGGTCCACGGCTGCATAACAACGTGGCAAATGCATTCTTCACGAGTCTGCGTCGCAGGCTCATAACCGCCGGATCATCCGTCTCACCTTCCACCCCGCAGTTCCAGCTCAGGCCGTTGTTATCCCCGTCCGTATTGTTCCATCCGTTTTTCTCATTATGCTTTTCATTATATGAATACAGATCATACAACGTGAACCCATCATGACAGGTCAGAAAATTGACGGATGCACTATATCCGCGGCTTGCCGGATCATACATGTCGGAAGATCCGGTGATACGTGTAATTGCACGCCCTGCGACGCCACTGTCGCCCTTTAAAAAGCTTCTCATATCATCACGGTATCTTCCGTTCCATTCGGCCCAGCGGTTCCAGGACGGGAAACTTCCAACCTGATACAAGCCACCCGCATCCCAGGCTTCTGCGATCAGCTTCATATCCCCCAGAATAGAGTCAAATGCAAGGGCTTCCAGAATCGGCGGATTCTCCATCGGTGCACCATTCTGATCTCTTCCCAGAATCGATGCCAGGTCAAACCGGAATCCATCCACACGGTACTCTACTGCCCAGTGCCGCAGACAATCCGTAATAAACCGCCGTACCACCGGATGGTTACAGTTTAAGACATTGCCACAGCCGCTGAAATTATAATAATATCCATCCGGTGTAAGCATATAATAAATATTATTATCAATCCCCTTAAAGCAAAAACATGGACCGTTTTCATTTCCCTCTGCCGTATGGTTGAATACCACATCAAGAATGACTTCAATTCCATTTTCTTTCAGTTCGCGGATCAGACGCTTTAATTCATCACCCTCATGATTATGCTCCTGATGAAATGCATAACTTGTATTCGGGGCAAAAAAGGAAACCGTATTATAGCCCCAGTAATTGTACAACTGCACGCCATCCACCACACGGGCACTTTCCATTTCATCAAATTCAAAAATCGGCATGAGTTCTACCGCATTGATTCCCAGATCTTTCAGATACGGAATTTTCTGCCGCAGACCTTCAAATGTTCCCCCGCCTTTTACGCCGGAGGACGCATCTTTGGTAAATCCCCTGACATGCATCTCATAAATCACCAGATCTTCAAATTTGTGATTCAGATTCCGATACCGCCCCCAGTCAAAATCACTTTGCACCACACGGGCTTTGTAGACAAAATCCTTTCCGCCTTCCGGTTTTTCTCCCCAGTTTCTCTGACCCGTAACAGCTTTCGCATATGGATCAAGAAGCGTATGTTTTCTGTTAAACAGTAACCCTCTCGCCTGATCGGCAGGACCGTCCATCTGATAGGCATACTCAAAGTCCTCTGCTTTTAAGCCAAAAACAAGGATAGAATACGTATTTCCAATTTTATAACTTTCCGGAATGCGGATTCTTGCATACGGTTCCTGTGCCGCCGGCCGGAATAACAGCAGGACACAGCTCGTGGCTCCATGGGAGCTTACGGTAAAACTTACCCCTTCCTCTGTCTGATATGCACCATTCATCTGATAAAATCCCGGACGTACATCAAATCCCCCAATATTATCGAGTGGATGAATGACTTCCCCGAGACTTTCCATTTCTTCGTCTATCGGCCAGCTTTTCTGTTTTGACGGATAATTCCAAAAACTTGCATTCATGTGCTGATTCCTCTTATCATTATTATTTACTTGCCACATAAAATTTTATATTATCTCCCTACTCTTCCCTGATGATTACCCTGCCATTTGCGTCAAATCCGATTTTACTGTACTTTTCCGAATACTCATTCATATGATCAATAATCGTCTGTTTTCTGTCGCCTTTTGCTATGGCAGGCTGAAAATTATTTCTTTCTGATGTGGAAGAAATGCTGCATGGTATCATATCGGCTGATATATCTGTCTGCAGTACCCCATCCACAAAGGTAAAGGTCTGTTCATAGATCGCCGTATCTTTGTCTTTTGGATTCCTGTTCCCCCCAAAGCAGAAATTTCCAAGACTGTAGCAGATCATTTTTCCGTTGTATAATTCCATTCCCTGCAATACATGAGGATGTGTACCGACCAGCAGATCTGCTCCCCAGTCAATCACCTGGTGTGCCAGCTTCTGCTGATAATCATTCGGATAATGATCCCCCTCTATCCCCCAGTGGCAACAGGCAATTACCAGATCCGCTCCTTCTTCCCGAAGTTTTGCAATCCCATCCCGGATATAACCAGCATGTGTTTCATCAGCGGACAGCTGGCTTGCGGAGACAATTCCGATTTTGATACCATCCTTCGTGGTATAGGTATCCACATGATCATTGAATCCGAAGATAATCCCTGCTTTATTTAACACTTCTCTGGTATCATCAAGTCCCTGCTGCCCATAATCAAACGTATGATTATTTCCCAGACTTGCCCCCTCCACAGAACTGTCTGTCATAATACCAACATACTCCGGTTTTCCTTTTAAGTTCCACGTTTTTTCCACACGCTCGGTCGCATTTGACAACACACATTCCAGATTAATCAATGTAAAATCATCCTGCTCAAAAATACTTCTGACATTTTTAAAAAAATAATCCTGCCCGTATTTATCATAGTATTCATGAAAGGAACCTGCATACCCATGCGTCTGTGTTGCCCCAAGCGTACAGTCACCTGTCGCCGTAATTTTTACCGTCTGTATCACCGGTTCCTGTTGCGTTTCAGTTGCAGTCCCGGTTTCCGTTTCTTCCAGCGTACCCGGTTCTTCCGTCATCTGTGTCTCCGTGATTTTTTCCGTAGAAGAGGGCAAAGCCGATGACGTTGCTGCAGGAGAAGAACATCCCGTCAGCAAAAATCCTGCCATTAGGATTGGCAATATCCATTTTTTCATACGTTTTCAGACTCCTCTTTCACAAGAATATCCACCGTGTGACCGCTTGCACCCATAAGATCCATCCGTTCACAGGTTGCCAGATGATACTGCAGAAACGCATCAAACTCTTCTTCCGTCAGCGCATTTAAAAACGGACGCATATAATTTGCTGCACCGTCTGCCGCTATGATCTTCCGGCGTCTGACCTCTACCTGCCGGTCCAATGCTTCAATATCTTCCAGACGAACCATGGAATACAGAGGATTGGCTTTTGAAGTACAGTGATAATCCTCTGTGAGCATTCCCTCCTTAAGCGCCTCCAGAATATGTTTTTCCTTAAACGCATACGTGATAACGGAAAATTCATTCATAATATACGCCACGAGAATCCTGCCTCCGGGTCTGGTCACCCTCACCGCCTCCCGCAGCGCAGCAAGCTTGTCCTTTTCCTCATGCAGATGATACATCGGCCCAAACAACAGGGTTACGTCAAAGGAATCATCGGAAAATTTTTTCAGATTCATTGCATTTCCCTGATATGCATGCACGCCTGCCCCCTTCTGTTTCAGACGCCCCAGATTATGCTTCACCAGTTCCACGGCCGTCACATCGAACCCTTCCTGTGCCAGCGGTACGCTGTATCGTCCGGTTCCCGCCCCGATATCAAGGATATGGATTTCCTCTTTTGCACGTTCTTTTACAATTTCATCCAGACACTGATGGATATAATGCATGCTTGTCACAAATTCCACCCTGCCGTGTCGGCTGTCCAGACGCTTCTCTTCATTAAATTTATTATAATAGGCTTCTAAGTCTGTCATATTTTAATACTAACACATTTTCCTTAAAATTTCACTCACAATCGCTGATGCGACATCCGCTTTGCTCATTATTTCCAGTTCCCTGCAGTCATCTGCCGTAATCAGCGTCACCACATTGGTATCTGTACCAAATCCGGCTCCGGCTACCTTCAGGTTATTCGCCACAATCATATCTGCATTCTTTTTTGCAAGTTTTGCACGGGAATTCTCCAGCATATGTTCCGTCTCCATGGAAAATCCACACAGAAACTGTCCCGGTTTTTTGTGCGCGCCCAGATACGAAAGGATATCTTCCGTGCGTTCCATCGTAAGAGTGGCATCCCCGTCTTTTTTCTTGACTTTCTCATCGACCGGGTGATCCGGACGATAATCCGCCACAGCTGCCGCTTTGATAATAATATCCTGTTGCTCTGCTGTCTCCTTTACGGCTGCTGCCATATCCGCGGCAGATACAACCGGAACGACCTTTACAAACGGCGGCGGAGTGATTGCCACCGGTCCCGTGATCAGCGTCACTTCCGCGCCACGGCGCATGCAGTTTTCCGCAATTGCATAGCCCATTTTTCCGGTAGAGTGATTCGTAATATAACGCACTGGATCAATCTTCTCCTGTGTCGGTCCTGCTGTGACCATTACTTTTTTTCCGACCATATCCTTTTCACAGGCAAGATCTTTCATAATATAAGAAAACAGTGTTTCCGGCTCCGGCATTTTCCCGGCTCCGGTATCCCCGCAGGCAAGATAACCACTCGCCGGATCAATGATATGAAACCCATAATGCTCCAGCTTTTTGATGTTATCCTGTACGATCGGATTTTCAAACATATTGGTATTCATGGCAGGGGAAACATACTTCGGGCATTTTGCCGCAAGAATCGTTGTTGTCAGCATATCATCTGCGATTCCGTTTGCCATCTTGCCGATCACATTGGCAGAAGCCGGCGCCACCATAAAAATATCCGCCCGTTTTGCCAGTGCCACATGCTCGACATTGAACTGGAAATTCCGGTCAAACGTATCGACCAGACACTTGTTGCTTGTGAGCGTCTCAAACGTGATAGGATTAATAAAATTGGTTGCATTTTCCGTCATGATCACATGCACATCCGCATGCTGCTTGACGAGCGCACTTGCCAAGTAGGCGATTTTATAGGCAGCGATACTTCCGGTCACACCGAGTACCACACATTTTCCTTTTAACATTGTCTCTTACTCCTTTGCAGAAAAAATCATATCTTCTGCTATTTTATCACACTTGCGGCAGAATCGTAAAGAAACTGTCTTCAAAGTTAACAACGTTCAAAATTCAGATATCGGGTTCCCTGAAATGTCAGTTTTCCAACATCCCCTTCTGCAAGCATTCCATATTCAGATCCGCGCACATTCATTTCCATGCGATCTCCACTCTCCACCTCAAACGTAACATAATAAGTTGTGTTTGTATGTACCATAGTTGTATCTGTCCCATCATTGAAATGCGTTATATTCGTCCGTTTGGCTACAACCTTTGCCTCTACTGTCAGTCTCGGTGCATGATTATTGTCATTCCATTGTGAAATTCCCTTTATGATTGTAACCACAATAAAACCTGCTACAACAATAAACATAATCGGAAAAATTACATCCATCACATTAAAAAACATACTTTTCCCCTCCTTTAATAAACTCATACCTTTTTTATTTTAGCATACCCCTGTTGAATGCACTATTGCTTTTTCCAAAGAATACAACAAAAAAGGCAGCCCTCAGATGAATATCACGAAATTGATATTCGTCTTCCCGCTGCCTTTCAAAATCATTATTTCTGGATCGGTTTTAATTTATTCAGTACCATGCCAAGCGCTGCTACAATGATTGCAGCCACAATCGCTTCAATGACTCCGTTAAAACTGATGACACCACCGATGATTCCAAGCACGGCTCCTGCATCGACACTCAGGGCTTTTGCATATGCATCTTTGTATAACACAAAAATTCCGCCCATAACCAGTATCGTATTGACCATTGCGCCTGTTACACCCGCGTAGACAAATGCACAGACTGCGCCGGATTTCAGTACCGTATACACTTCCAATGCTATAAAAACGAACCATCCAACCAGTGCACTTACTGCATACAATGCAATATCTGACAATGGCTTCTTGTCAAACACATGAAGCAGAAACGCACGCGCACCAAGAAACAGAAACACACCGATCAGGATATTAAACACACTTGCCCAGAGAATTTTATGCCGGGAAGAAAGCGCTTTCTTTACTCCGATATATACAAAATATGGCAGAATTCCTACAAGAATACGCGGTACAAAACAGATAAACGCACTCTTTACGATTCCGCTGGTGCCTACCATGCTGGCCGCCAGCACCGGGGAAAATACAAATGCCGAAAGGGAGGTCGGCATAACCGTATTCTTGATAAAGCTGGTCAGACCAAAGATAAATCCCAAAAATCCGCCCTTCTTCGGTCCACAGAATAACGATCCTAAAATAACAGGGATGTGGATGATGGTCGCATTGATCACCACAAGTGGGATGTAGCCCAGCGGTGTAAACGCCATAATGATAATGATTGCTGCAAACAGAGCGGTCAGTACCAGCTCCGCGGTCTTATTGTTTCGCATTGGTTCCTCCTGTTCCAGATGAAAGCGGATGTTATGTTTTCCGTCTCTCTCTTTTTTCTTTTGCGAATAAAGTAAACATCAACTTTATCAGTTTACACCTTGCTCCTCTTATGGTCAAGTCACATCATACCATCGGTTTTTCCAAAATCTGAATCACCGTATTTCCTTTCATTTTCAGGAAAAACGGCATTCCCGGTTTTGCATCCGTATAAGTTTTCATATATTTTTCAAAAATCATTTTATCTTTTGTTACTACACGAATATCGGCATCTGTTCCCCCAAATTCTCTTGTCCAATCCAAAAAGGAGTACTCCGTCTGATCTGTCAATGTTACATCCTCTGTTTTTTCATCCTTATTGTATATATAATATCCGTCAGGCATATCGTCATCCGTGTGTTTGTAACTTGCCAGTCGATCACTGTCCCCGGAACTGATATACTCCACGGGATCGATGACCAGTGTATTTCCATTGATTTCCTTTATATAAGCGCAGAGTTCTGTTGTATCCTCCTTCATACTGTCTGCTGTTTCTGTCTCCTCAGCTTTTTCTGTAACTATCTGTTTTCCACATCCTCCAAGTCCTGAAATGCACGCACACATCATAAATAAAATCCATCTCTTTTTCATCATTTTCTCTCTCCTTTACCAGATCCAGTGTTTATATATTTTTTCAATTTCTTCTTTTTGGATTGTATCTCCAGCCAGCACATATACGCTGTTTCCATATTCCCCATATGCCCAAAATGTCTCATCCGTATACCGATATAGAAAAACAGTCATTCCGTTTATTCTGATTTGTTCCACAGAATTATAATTTGTGTCAAAAATCATTTTCTCATTTGTCACAATTGTTTGTTGGAAAATCAAATGCTTTTTGTCATTTCCATATTCCAAAACGGATGTTGTATCCGTATTTTTTTCTTCGTTCAGCCGATAGTTGTCTGGAATATACTGCGGTTTTAAAATAGTATCGGAAATCTTCTCTTCGTCCGATTCATAGGAGTAAATACTGATGTTACCATCCAGCACCATTTTTATCGTATGAAAAAAACGTACCCGGTAAGCCTCCACACTCATCGTGACGGTGAGTGCTCCCACAAGCATCACAACCGCTGCTGCCGCAATTTTCTGTGTGATTTTCTTCAACTGTTTTTCGGCATACATATACTTTTCTTTCTGTATCAGCCGCTTCATACGCTTTCTGAATTTATCTGAAAAAACGTAATCTTTTTGCGTGCACACTTCCAGTTGCCGTACCATTGCTGCATCAACGATCGGCATTTTTTCATAAAGCCATTCGTCCGTTACTTTCATTCGGTATCTCCCTTCTTGATTTTTTCCAGTTCTTTTTCAATTAGCCGTTTTCCTCTGGCAATCCGCTGCCGGATCGTCCCCTCCCGAAGTCCGCATATTCTGGCAATCTCCCGGTTTTCCAGATGTGCGGAATATTTTAACAGAAATATATCTCTGTATTTTGGTGGAAGATTTTTTAAAATATCTAACACTCCATGTTCTTCCTCCGGTGCCATATAAGTAAGCTGCCCGGTTTCTTCCGGAAGTTCATCCATATAGATTTCCCTGCTTTGTAACCGGTTTCTTCTGCGGTAAAGATCAATGGCTGCATGTTTTGTAATCGTAATCAGATAACGTTTCGTGGCAGTCTCCTCCGGCTGTCCGACGTTTTCCATATGTTTTGCCACCCGTACAAATGCTTCCTGCACGGCATCTTCTGCCAACTGGTAATCATGCAGAATATCCACCGCCACTTTCAACATCAGATAACGATAGTTTTCGTACAGGATCACAAATTTTCGTTTTTCTTCGGGTGTGTCCACCATCATCAGTAAAATCACGCGCGTTCCTCACTTTTGTTTTGTCTCTGCTAACTATAACGAACCTGTCGGTTCCATTGTTACATATTTTCAGACAAAAATAAAAGACATCCGGATTCCTTCCATTTGTCCATTGAAAAAGTATCGCTGTAGCGATATTCTCGATTTTGCCGCCAATACCCGCGATCTAGACATTGATGTCGTAAAATTTTCGCGTGTCTTAGGCTGCAAAACAAAAGACCTGTTACAAATATAGTAAAACCGCCGCGGAAATCCGCGGCGGTCTCTTTTCACACCTTTATATAAGATGAAATTATTTGCCCATCTCAGCCTTTAAAATAACTCATGCATCAATCAAATAAAGAATATTCTTTTTCCGCCCCCGAATTTGATACTACACATAACAATGCCCCATAATTTGGAGTAACATTTTTGTTAATGGCAAGAAAACACGTTTCGCCTTCACCTATATAATACACATCGCTTACGCTGTAATATTCTGCGGTCTCCACCCCCATCGGTTCTGTTTTCGGATTCCAGCTTTCTTTTTTATCTAATTGATTCTTTTGTTGTTTTGTTTTCAAATCATACTGCAACTGTTTTTCATTATCACTTAGCTGGATATACCGTCCATCCTTCGATACATGAATAAATGTTGCATCATCTCCCTGTAATCCCTTAAAATGATTTTTTTCAAAATCAACATAATCCGTCAGGTCTGAAGAGGAAAGATCATAAACATACACCCCCATATTGTCATAAACAACTAATTGTCCCTTTCCGACATAACCAATTTTAGGCATTGTATCATCAAAATTTAAAGTTGATTTATAACTTGCCAGCCTTGCAAGTTCTTTCGAATCAACATTATTCAAACCAATTTTTTTATAAAGAAAACTTCCAAATAATACTACTAATAACAATCCACTGGCAACAACTATATATATTGTTTTTTGGCAGCTATATTCTTTCCCAATATTTTTAATCCGCATCTTCAATGTACTCCTTTCACAAATAAAAGGTCGCATAGCTGATACATATTTTAATCTACCTTTATCACATAACCGAAGTAATGTTCTGGCATAAAATTTTCTTTCCTCCATTGATGTATTTTGTAATGTCTGTTCATCACAGGCCATTTCTATATCTTTATTTACTCCAAAATAAATTAACCAACATAAGGGATTATACCAATTTAAAGCAAGAGCTATATAATACAACATCATCAATAGATAATCTTTGCGTTTTATATGGGTCTTTTCATGCTGTAACACTATCTGCCGTTGCTCTGGACTCAAATCAAATGGCAAAAATATTTTTGGTTTAACTAAGCCGATAACACAAGCCATGCTTTCTTTCCACTCATAGATTTCATCCTGTGAAGATATCTTCTTTGCATTCTTTGTTCTTCTACAAACAGCAATCCTCTGTATAATATAATATACAGCAAAAACCAAAAGACCTATATACCACAATAT
>ERZ1034626.2596-NODE-2596-length-10463-cov-9.451287_pt1 | contig 10463 bp, 9 predicted proteins | sample MGYA00520652_ERZ1034626 | MGnify/ENA primary metagenome ERZ1034626 (study PRJEB33766, sample SAMN09781765) | gut metagenome | biome: gut microbiome | host: Homo sapiens | place: Madagascar | study: EMG produced TPA metagenomics assembly of the PRJNA485056 data... | reverse complement strand
CCGCCTGTGCATGCTGCTGCTGGGCAGCGTCCATATCGGCGAGGTCCAGGCCAGCGTCTGGGACGCGGAGACCCGTTCCGCCTGCGAAAAGGCCGGTATCCCGCTCCTCTGATTTCCGGATACAAAAAGCGAGTGCATCTTGCGATGCACCCGCTTTTTTGTTCCATAGCGTAATTTTCAGCCCACAAATTCCAGTTTCGGGCCTTTTTTGCGGTGTTTTCTGCCGTTGCCGCCCAGCCACCAAAGCACAAAGGCATACAGGAGGTTGGTGCCCAGGATGATGGCGAACCACATCAGGCTCTCCTGAATGGTCTGGTCGTATACCCGCATAAAGGGGTAGGGCCCGTCGATGCGGCCCGTGATGTTGCCCCACAGGTCGTAGACGCCATAGACGATGGTAGGCACCAGCGCCAGCGGCACACTGGCCAGCGGCAGCCGGGGCTCCCGCTCAAACAGCAGGAACGACACCATGGCCACCACCGGGTTGAGGAAGTGGTGGTAGAGCATGGAGCCCGTAAACAGCATGATGTACCAGCCGTTGCCGTCCTCGTACATGGGGGCCAGAATGAACACCACCGTCAGGAACGTCATGGTCAGGCAGCTGGTGGACCAGAATTTGAGCTGTTTGACCCAGCGGGGCAGCTCCCGCCCGGTGAAAAGATTGAGTACCTGGCACAGGGCCACCAGCGCGCAGACCGCCATGTTGAACATATTGGACAGCTCCGTGTACATGGTAAAGACCAGCTCATGGCCATAATCCCAGCTGATGGGCATGGCAATGGTCTCCATGTAGACGATGGAAAGGTTCAGCGCCAGCGAGATGAGCTTGCGGCAGAACGCCCAGAGCTTTTCTTTCATCTTATTTTGCCGTGTTGATGAAGCTGCGGTTGTCCCACAGGTACTTGATGCCGGAAACGGCCGTGACCACTGCCACCAGCCAGCACAGCCAGTGGGCAACGAATGCACAGTCTGCTCCCAGTACATTCCCGGTCAGGGAAACGCTGAAATAATAGAAGATGATGGTCAGCATCTGGAGCACGGTCTTCACCTTGCCCCACATGTTGGCGGCGATCACCTTGCCGTCCTTGGCACCGGCCGCCACCATCCGCAGGCCGGAGACGGCAAACTCCCGGGCCAGGATGATGCAGAGCACCACAGGGCTGCACACGCCGTCCCGCATCATGTAGATGAACGCCACGGTGGTCAGCAGCTTGTCGGCCAGCGGGTCGGCAAACTTGCCAAAGTCGGTCACCATGTGCCACTTGCGGGCCAGATGGCCGTCCAGGTAATCGGTGAAGCTGGCCACCGCAAAAATGATGCCTGCAATGAGATACCACCGCGGATTATAGCTCGGGGTCATGTACTGACTCAGCGAGACAAAGATCATGAAAACCGGGACCAGAATAATGCGGGTCAGGGTCAGTTTGTTGGGCAGATTCATAAAAAAATCCTCCAATTCATTATTTTACGACAGTGCCATACAGATCGTAAAGATCACTGTCCTCTACAAGGATATCATAAAACTCGCCCGGATACAACGGTTCCTCGCTGGAGACGCAGACATTGCCGTCCACCTCGGGGGCATCGCCTGCCGTGCGGCAGAGGTAGAGGCCGTTTTCCTCGTCGATGCCATCACAGAGGACATGGACGGTCTGGCCCACTTTCTCGGCCTGCTTCTGGGCCATGATGCCGGTCTGGATCTGCATGACCAGCTCGGCCCGGCGCTCCTTGACCTCCTGCTCGATCTGGTTCTCCATCCTGGCGGCCACGGTGTTCTCCTCTGCCGAGTAGGCAAAGCAGCCCAGACGGTCGAAGCGGACCTCTTTGACGAAGTTGCACAGATCCTCAAACTGCTCCTCGGTCTCGCCGGGGAAGCCCGCGATCAGGGTGGTGCGCAGGGTGATGCCGGGGATCTCGCGGCGCAGTTTTCCAATGACCTCCAGCAGCTCTGCCCGGTTGGAGCGGCGGTTCATGTTCTTGAGGATGACATCGTTGCAGTGCTGGATGGGCAGGTCGAGGTAGGGCAGTACTTTCTCATTCCGCTTCATGGCGGCGATGAAATCATCGGTGATCCGCTCCGGGTAAGCGTACATAATGCGGATCCACTCAATGCCGTTGATCTTGTTCAGCTTGTCCAGCAGCTCACAGATGCTGCCCGGCTTGCCCCAGTCCTCGCCGTAGGCAGTGGGGTCCTGGGCCACGATGATGAGCTCTTTCACGCCCTCACCGGCCAGCCAGCGGGCCTCGGCCACACAGTCGGCCATGTCACGGCTGCGCAGCGGGCCGCGGATGGCGGGGATGGCGCAGTAGTGGCAGCGGTTGTTGCAGCCCTCGGCGATCTTTAAGTACGCATAGTGGGCAGGCGTGCCGATGACGCGCTTGCCGCCCAGCGGGAAATCTTTCTTGAGGCCGTAGCTTTCCAGATGCTCCTCACCGTTGAAAAGCCGTGCCACGATGGAATCAATGGCCTTGTTGGAGGCACAGCCCACCACGGCGTCCACCTCGGGGATCTCCTCCTCGATCTGGCTGCGGTAGCGCTCCGCCAGGCAGCCGGTCACAATGACTTTCAGGTTGGGGTTTGCCTGCTTGTAGGAACAGGCCTCGAGGATATTCTCGATGGCTTCGGTCTTGGCGCTCTCAATGAAGCCGCAGGTGTTGACCAGGATCACATCGGCCTCGCCCAGGTCGGCCACCGTCTCGTGGCCCGCCGACAGCAGGATATGCACCATGCCGTCCAGATCGACCTGGTTTTTGGGGCAGCCAAGGGAAATACACGCAATTTTCATAGGGGATAATACTCTCTTTCCTAGTTGGGGGGTTATTCTTCTTCTACTCTCTTGATGGCTTCTTTAACGACCGCATACGCAAAACCGCGCCGCTGCAGGGCCGCCACGACCAAGTCGCGCCGGCCCATGGCAAGCTTCGGGCGGTAGCGGCTCTCCACCAGCGCCACGGCAGCAGAAAGCTCCGGGTTCCCGCCCTCTTCATCCGGGGCGTAGACCGCCTCCAGCGCTGCTGCTACCTGCTGGGCGCTCAGGCCTTTCTGGCGCAGGTTCCGGGCCGCGGCCCGGCGGCTCTTGCGGGCGGCCAGCAGGCTGTGAGCCCGGGCCTCCGCGTAGCGTTCGTCGTTGACATACTCCCGCTGGACCATCTCGGCCACCACCTCGGCGGCGGCCTGCTCGGTAAAGCGGCGGCAGAGCCGCTCATACAGCTGGCCGGAGGAGACTTCCTGCGCGGCCAGCGTTTCCAGTGCCCGGGCACGGGCCTTGGCTACATCGGAGGATTTTTCCTCCTCCGTCAGCGGGCGGCGCTTTTGATAGCCAAAAGACATCAGTCTTCCACCATGATATCCAGCTCACTCTCGCTGCTGCGGGTGGGAGCCTTGACCACCGGCTCCTTGGCCGGTGCGGCTTCGCCAGCCTTTTCGGCGGGAGCAGCGGCAGGGGCCGGTTTGCTCACCGGGCGGCGGGTGGCATAGAGCTTATCGGCATTGGCACGGATCTGGCCCTCGATGTCGTTGGCGATCTCAGGGTTGTCCTTGAGGAACTGCTTTGCGTTGTCGCGGCCCTGGCCCAGGCGGATGTCGCCATAGTTGAACCATGCGCCGCTCTTCTGCACGATGCCCAGCTTGACACCCACATCGATCAGCTCGCTCATCTTGGAGATTCCCTCGCCGAACATGATGTCGAACTCGGCCTCACGGAACGGAGGAGCCACCTTGTTCTTGACGATCTTGGCGCGGGTGTGGTTGCCGATGAACTGGCCGGAGGAATCTTTCAGGCCCTCCACACGGCGGATATCAATCCGGACAGAGGAATAATATTTCAGCGCGCGGCCGCCCGTGGTGACTTCGGGGTTGCCGTAGACGATGCCCACTTTTTCACGCAGCTGGTTGATGAAGACGCAAACCGTGTTGGTCTTGCCGATGACGCTGGTCAGCTTCCGCATGGCCTGGCTCATCAGGCGGGCCTGCAGGCCCACATGGCTGTCGCCCATCTCGCCCTCGATCTCGGCACGGGGGACCATAGCGGCCACCGAGTCCACCACAATGGCGTCGATGGCACCGGAGCGCACCAGTGCCTCACAGATCTCCATGGCCTGCTCGCCGGTATCCGGCTGGCTGACCAGCAGCTCGTTGATGTTCACGCCCAGTGCCTCGGCATAGGCCGGGTCCAGTGCGTGCTCAACGTCGATAAAGGCCACTTCGCCGCCCTTTTTCTGGGCTTCGGCCAGGATGTGGAGGGCCAGCGTGGTCTTACCACTGGATTCCGGTCCAAACACCTCGATGATACGGCCGCGGGGCACACCGCCCACGCCCAGCGCCAGGTCCAGGCCCAGGCTGCCCGTGGAGATGGCATCCACCTGCATGGCGCTGTTGTCGCCCAGCTTCATGATGGCGCCCTTGCCAAACTGCTTTTCGATCTGGGCCAGGGCAGTGGCCAGCGCGTCTTTCTTTGCGCCCGGCTCGGTCTTCTGGGTGGCCGAAGCGACCGCGGTGTTCTGATTTTTCGCCATAGATTTGCTCCTTTGCTCTCAAAGCCCGTCGGACACGGGCGCTTCTTCTCATTTCTCTCTTAGTATACCACAAATCCAGGATATTACAACAAGAAGTTGTTCTCTTTTTGCAATTTTATGGGTACGATCTCCGGGCCAGAATGCACCGGTCGTTGCCGCCGTAGTCTTTGCGGCAGGCGATGTCCACCCAGCCGTTTGCCGCCAGCAGGGCAGTTACAGCTTCCCGCTGCTGCCAGCCGATCTCCAGCGCCAGCGCTCCGCCGGGCCGCAGGGCGTTCTGGTAGTGTTCCGCAAGGGCGCGGTAAAATACCAGCCCGTCCTCCCCGGCTTCCAACGCCATGGCCGGTTCCCGGGCCACCTCGGGCTGCAATTGCTGCATTTCGGCGGCGGTCAGGTAGGGCGGGTTGGAAACGATGAGGTCCAGCTCCCCCTCCGGCAGGCCTTGCCAGTAGTGGAACAAGTCCCCCTCCACGGCCCGCGCCGTCCCCTGTTTCAGCGCCGAGACGGCATTCTTCTTTAAGTATCGGAACGCCTCCGGGCTCTTTTCCACGCAGGTGACGTCCGCTTCCGGGCAGAAGCGTTTGACCCCCAGCCCCAGACAGCCGGTGCCGGCACAGAGGTCCAGCACTTTGGGCGCTTGTACCCCTGCCAGCATCTGAGCGGCAGCTTCCGCCACTACCTCCGTGTCGGCCCGGGGACAGAGCACGCCGGGGCCCACCGCCAGCTCAAAATCCAGGAACGGCCAGCTGCCGCAAAGGTACTGCAGCGGCTCCCGGGTCGCCCGCCGGGCCGTCAGGGCTTCCAGCTTTGCGGCTTGTTCCGCGGTCAGGGGCCTGTCCGCCAGCCGGGCGTCCTGCCCTGTCACCAGCCGGAACAGCTCCCCGGCGTCAAAATCCGCATCCGGGCAGCCTGCGGCGGTCAGGCGGGCTTCCACCTCCCGCAGGGCCTCCCGGGGCTGCATTCCCGCGTTTACCATTTGCCGTCCTCCGGGTTCTCGGGCAGAACAGGCGTCACGGCTGCAATGGCCACTTCGATCATGCTGTCGTCCGGCTCAAACACGGTCAGGTGCTGCACCCAGATCCCCGGCTGTCGGATGATCCGGGTAGCGATGTTGTCCGAGCGGCCACACCACTTGAGCAGCTCATAGCTGATGCCCATGACCACCGGCAGGAGCAGCAGCTTGAACACCACCCGCAGCCCGGTGCTGGACCAGGGCAGCACACTGTACAGAAACACGCTGACGATGACCACCAGGATCAAGAAACTGGTGCCGCAGCGGGGGTGGAACCGGGTGTACTTGCGCACATTCTCCACAGTGAGCGGGTCGCCCGCCTCATAGCAGGCGATGGTCTTGTGCTCGGCCCCGTGGTACTCAAATACCCGGTGGATCTCTTTCATCTTGGAGATGGCTCCCATGTACGTCAAAAAGATGCCCACCTTGAGCACCGCTTCGAGGATGACTTTGCCCCAGCGGCCCAGCGGCACCAGATGATTCAGCCCGCCTACCAGCACCGTGGGCAGCACGGTAAAGAGCAGGATGGCAAACAGGCCGCCCACCACGGCAGCCGCCGCCAGCAGAATGTCCTCGGCCTTTTTGCCCAGATGGTCGCCCACCCATTTTTCAAAGGCGGATTCCTCGGCCTCGGCGTCATAGTCGTCGCCCATGCTCACCTGTGCCGAGTACATCATGTAGCGGTAGCCCATGATGAGGCTCTCGACCATCGAGATGGCGCCCCGCACGAGAGGAATTTTTGTCCAGATGCCGTGGGTAGGGGTATCTTCCAGCTTGGTCTCAATGGTGCCGTCCGGCTTGCGCACGGCGCAGCAGATCTTCTTGGGGCCCCGCATCATGATGCCTTCCATCAGTGCCTGCCCGCCCACACTTGTTTTAAAGCGTTCCTTGTTGGGTCGATTCATGGAGTTCTCCTGTAAGATTTATTTTTGATAGAGCGGCAGCCCCAGTGTGACCACGGTGCCGCGGCCCAGGGTGCTCTTGATGTCCAGCGTGCCGTCCAGCGCCGTCATGATGGAATCCACCAGCGCCAGCCCGATGCCGCTGCCCCGTACCGAGTTGCTGCCCTTGTAAAACTTGGTCTTGACATTTTCCAGGTCTTCCGGCGGGATGCCACGGCCCTGGTCAATGATCTCAATAAACGCCTTGTACTGGCCTTTCCAGAGCTTGACGGTGATCCGTCCGCCGGGGGCCGAATACTTGATGGCGTTATCCAATATGTTGATAAAGACCTGCCGCAGGCGGTCCGGGTCGGCATAGACCGGGATCATTTCCTCCGGTTCGGCATAGGAGAGGATCATCCCCTCCTGCCGGATGCGTGCCTCGCAGAAGAGGACGGCATCGGTCAGCTCTGCCACCAGATCCAGCGGGTGGTTGTTCATCTGGATGCGGCCGTTCTGCAGACGGCTGAAATCCAGCAGCTCCTCCACCATGTTGTACAGGCGGACCGTCTCGTTGTTGATGATCTCCAAACCCTTGCGGTAATTCTCGTCGGCAGGGTCATTCAGGGCGCGCAGGGTCTCCACCCAGCCCCGGATCGAGGTGAGCGGCGTGCGCAGCTCATGGGAGACCGAGCTGATGAACTCGTTTTTCATCTTCTCGGTCTCTTCCAGCCCCTCGGCCATCTGGTTGATGGTCCCGCGCAGCCGGTCCACCTCGTCCCGCTGGTCGCCGGTCACGGGCAGGCGGACATCCAGCTCCCCCCGGGCGATGGAGGCGGCCGTCCGTTCCACCTGGCCCAGCGGCACCACGATGCTCCGCACAAAGTACAGGCCCGACATCACCGTAAACACCAGGATCGCCAGCACGATGACCGCACTGACGGCAATGGCATTCTTGAGCTGCCGTGTCACCAGCGTCATACTGGTCACCAGCCGCATGGCCGCCACGTCCTCCGCCGCGTAGGGCACCAGATAGCAGACGGACATGACCTGTTCCCCGCTCTGGGTCTTGTAGAGGGCCACCCCCATGCCGTCCACGGCATCCTGCGCCTGCTCAAAATCGCTCTGGGTCACGATGCCGTCAGCGTCCGTGCCGCTGGAGGACGCAATGACGCCGCCGTAGCTGTCCAGCAGCATAAACTCGTATTTGTCCTTATCGGAAAACTGCTCCACCATCCGGCGGAGAGCCACACTGCGGCTGGCGGAAGCTTTCTGGGCCGTGTCGCCCGTATACATCTTGAGCTGTCCCGTGATGGAAGAAAACCGCCGCACCATGGTCTGCTGCACGCCGTTGTAGTAGCTGCGGGTGTAGCTGTAGAGGAACATTCCCTCCACCAGCACCAGCAGCAGCACCGTCAGCAGCAGGTTGCCCCGCAGCCACCGGCGGGTGATTCCGCTTCGCATTGGCATTTTCCTCCTTTCCAGTGTGCCACCCTTGATTGCAGGGCCCGGCATTTTACGTTTTAAAAAAACTTTTTTGGTTTCGTATCCGTTTCCCGACCTGCCAAGGGCTCCCCTGACAGGAAAGACTCCCCCGGCCGGGGGAGGTGGCACGCAAGTGCCGAAAGGGGAGCAGCTGGCAAAGCCGTTAGGCTTTGACTGAGAGGTTTACTCCTCCCACCGGTAGCCATAGCCCCACACCGTCAGGATATGGGTGGGGTGGCTGGGCTCGTCCTCCACTTTCATCCGGAGGCGGCGGATGTTCACATCCACGATCTTCACATCGCCGAAGTAGTTTTCTCCCCAGACACCTTTCAGGATGCGTTCCCGCACCAGCGCCACGCCGGGGTTGCGGAAGAACAGCTCCATGATCTGGAACTCCACCTGAGTCAGCTCAATGGGCTTGCCTGCCTTGAGCAGCACACGGCGGTTCTCGTCCAGCACAAAGCTGCCGCTGACGAGCGAGGACGGGGCATTCTCCCCGGCATCGTTCCCAGCCGAGCGGCCCACACGGCGGCAGAGCGCCTCCACCCGGGCCAGCAGCTCACTGACGCTGAACGGTTTGGTCATATAGTCATCGGCACCGATGGACAGGCCGCGGATCTTATCCTGCTCCTGCCCCTTGGCGCTCAGAATGATAATGCCGATCTTCTGATCGGTGCGGCGGATGGTCTCGCAGAGCGAGAAGCCATTCATCCCCGGCAGCATCACGTCCAGGATGGCCGCGTCGCAGCCGGGCCGCTGCTCCAGCAGAGGAAGTGCCGCTTCAGCGCTGTCGGCCTCTACTGCTTCCATTCCGGCCAGCCGCAGGTTCAGCGCGATCATCTCGCGGATGCTGGCTTCGTCCTCTACAACAAGTACTTTTACCATCATATCCTCCGTTTTGTTGACAAGTTTCCGTTTGATTCCGCCTTTTTCGTTCCGCGCAATGCTGCCCCTTTTGCCAAGGGCTCTCCCTCTGGGAGAGCTGGCAGAACCGATCAGGCTTTGGCCGGGAGGGCTAGTTCAAGCGATACAGCGAGCGGGACAACCGATAGGTCTCGTCCGCAATGGTCACGTCGGGGCCAAATTTGGCCTGCATCTGGCGGGACGCCACCATGCCCAGCCGGGTCCAGCCCGCCGCATTGGCGCTGTTGGAAGCTAGCCGCACCGTCAACACCAGCTTGTTCTCGTCCACGGTGCGCAGCTCTACGGCTCCCTCTACCTCGGTGCTGTCGGTCAGCATCAGGTTGCCCTCCCATTCCATGGGCAGCTCGATATAGCAGTTGGTCTCCTCGTCCAGCAGACCAAAACTCTTTTTGGGGTCCGGGCTGGTGTAGTCCATCCAGACGATAAAATCCATCCGGCGGCTCTGGCTCATATTCAGCAGGCCCGCCTCATCCGGCTGGGTGGGGATCTCCACCGTGCCGTCGCCATCCAGATCCCGGCTCACCAGAGTGGACACGTTGCGCAGGGATTCGTTGTACAGCTCCTGCGTGCTGATCTGGTCGGCGGGGATCATCTGCTGGCTCTCCTCATCAAAGTGGAGGAGGACCGTGGCCAGATTGTTGCCGGAAATACCGGTCCAGCCGTCCAGCACCAGATAACGCTTTCCATCCGCTCCAACGCCGGCCGCCACCGAAGCACAGCCGGAGAATTTATCCGCCGAGAGGCCCATGACCGCCACCTGCCGGAACGAACCATCCCGGTCCACGGTCAGCAGCTCGATCTGCACCCCTCCATCTTCCAGCGTGGACATCAGAATCAGGTCCTGATTGCCTCCGCCCGTGATGTCTTCCACGAGGTACTGCTCATAGGATTGTTCGAGAATGGCGGAGAGCTCCCCATCCTCATAGGAGTAAACCGCCAGATAGTTGTCTCCCCGGGAGGCCACATAGCCCACCACCAGCTGGGTGGAACCTCCTGCCTGTAACCGCGCCAGCCGGACGGTATCCACCGTATCAGCCAGGCCCTCCAGATTCTGCCGCACTTCCCAATTGCCCTCGGCATCTTTCTGCAAAATTGCGATGCAGACATTGGTGCTCTGAGCTGTGGTGTAAAACACGGCGGCATCCTGCACCCCGTCGCCATCAAGATCCTGCAAAACGAACGGAGAGAGCAGCTCGCCCTGCAGCGGGTACTTGAGCTGTGCGCTCTCCCCCAGCCAGTCGTTCAGCGCGGACTGCAGGGCGCCGTAATCGCCCGCCAGCCGGGGCGCGCGGAGCAGGTCTTCCACCTGCCGGTTTTCCTCCAGCGGCATGTTGCAGCCCGTCAGCAGCAGGCCCAGCAGTGCACAGACCGCCAGCAGTCGGCCCAGCTTTTTCAACGGTCCTCTCCTCCCTCCGTGGAAAATTTCCCGAATCATACAGTATTCAGTATAGCACGCGGCGGGGGTAAATCCAAGAGCCATTCCGTGAACTTTCCGGGAACAGCCCTCTCCCTTTGCTGCCGCTGAGACACAAAAAACGCCCCCTCCCAACTGGGAGAGAGCGTTTTGTACACTGTTTAAACAGTCAGAGTCGATCAGACGAGCTCCAGAACTGCCATCTCAGCTGCGTCGCCGCGGCGAGCGCCGA
>ERZ1034626.2594-NODE-2594-length-10479-cov-5.516500_pt1 | contig 10479 bp, 11 predicted proteins | sample MGYA00520652_ERZ1034626 | MGnify/ENA primary metagenome ERZ1034626 (study PRJEB33766, sample SAMN09781765) | gut metagenome | biome: gut microbiome | host: Homo sapiens | place: Madagascar | study: EMG produced TPA metagenomics assembly of the PRJNA485056 data... | reverse complement strand
TATAAATTTCGTGCGCTGATTTTGCTTCTCTGATTTTGCGGCAAGTTTCTTCATCTTTCAAAACTCTTGACATCACGGCCAAAGCTTTCAAATGGTCTTCGCCACTTTTTTCTGGTGACAATAAAAACGCTATCAAATCCACCGGATGCGAATCCAAAGCTTCATAATCTACGCCTTTATTCAAACGGGCAAAAACAGCAATAACTTTATCTAAGCCTTCAATTCGGGCGTGAGGGAAAGCAACACCATCGCCATAGCCGGTTGACCCCAAGTTTTCACGTTCTAATATTGCTTCAAAAACAGAATTTTCATCAATATTTTCTTTTTCAGCAACAAATTTTGATAACTGTTCAAGCATATTACGCTTGCTCTCGGCTTCAACATGAGCCAACACCATGTCTTCTGACAAGATATCTGATATTCCCATTTTTTATCCCTTTTAGTAAAAAATTATTCTGCAGGTTCAACCCAACCGATGTTACCATCTTTGCGACGATATACCATACTGATGCGGTTGTTGGCGCTGTTACGGAACATCAAAGCGTTTTCATCGGCCAAATCCATATACATAACTGCTTCGCCCACAGTGCAAAGTTTGATGTTAGCATCGGTTTCGGCAATGGTTAAAGGAGCAGATTCGTCAATGCTCATTTCATCTTCGGTTTCTTTAACAGGGAAAACAGCAGCATGAGCCATTTCCACAATACCGGTTTTACCTTTGTGGTCATTCAATTTTGTTTTTTGACGGCGCAAACGAGTAGCGATATGTTCATTAGCATTATCAAAAGCAGAATAAGGATCTGCGGCAACGCCTGTACCTTTCAAAACAATGTTTTTAGCCGGATGAACAGTAACTTCTGCTCTAAAATCTTCGCCATCTTTAGAAAAAGCTACACTGCAGCTGATTGGAGCGTTAAAATACTTGTTTACGGCATTTTCAACAGCTTCTTCAACACGGTTACGCAGTCTGTCGCTAATATCTACTTGTTTTCCTGTTAATGTAATTTTCATGATTTACCTCATTTGTTAATTATTTCGGCACAATCGCCTTTTGTAACTGTTTTATAGTATAACACTGTTTAAGCAAAAGTAAACAACATACTTTTTTATAGTGAGAAATTATCGCCCAAATATACTTTGCGCACTTCTTCATTTGCCACAATCTCGTCCGGAGTTCCCTCCATCAAAACTGTTCCACCGTGTAAAATATACGCTCTATCAATAATATCCAAGGTCTCTCGTACATTGTGATCGGTAATAAGCACGCCCAAACCGCGGTTTTTCAACTGCGACACCAAGGTACGGATTTCTCCAACGGCAATAGGGTCAATACCGGCTAAAGGTTCGTCCAGCAAAATAAAACTTGGTTTACTAGCCAACGCGCGGGCAATTTCCAAACGACGGCGTTCACCGCCGGATAGCGCCAAAGCCGGAGATTTGCGCAGGTGGGCAATAGAAAATTCATTTAGCAATTCTTCAAGCATGTCTTCACGCTGATTTTCATCATCTATAACAATTTGCAAAATGGCTTTAATATTATCCTCAACGCTCAGAGTTCTAAAAATAGAAGCTTCTTGCGGCAAATAGCCAATACCCATGCGGGCGCGTTTATACATCGGCATATCGGTTATATCCTGCCCACCGATATAAACGTCGCCGTAATCAGGTGTAATCAAGCCGGTAACGCAATAAAAGCAAGTGGTTTTACCGGCGCCATTAGGGCCAAGCAAACCAACCGCCTCGCCTTTTTTGACGTGCAGCGACACATTTTTCAGCACCGTACGTTTTTTATATTTTTTACCGATATTGAAAATTTCCAGCTCTTCGGTTTCATTTGTCTGATTTTTTACCATTTTCCGTTTTCCTTTTGCTGTAAAACGTACCGGATATCCGGCCGCCTGTTTTTTTATTTCCGGTGATTCGGCTTATTTGTGTGTTTAAATCTGTTTCAGCCATATTTCCGTTGATAACATTTCCTTGCTGCTCCAACTTAACTTTTCCTGTGAGCTGAACCTTTGCCGTTTTGGGATTATAAACGCCTTTATTGCCATAAGCTTTGCCTTTTGGCGTGATAATCCGCACATGCCCCACGGCCTCGGCCTTTTCCAGTTCATTTTTTTGAGAATAAAAAGCTTTAACCGTATCGGCATATAAAATATTGTCGCCTTGCCGCACAACAACATTGCCGACTGAAACGCTTTCGCGCTTGTTTTGAAAATAACGGGTTTCTTTTTCGGCAGTCAGCGTACCTTGTGAAGTGGTAACAACATGTTTGCCTTTCAAAACCAAAATATTATCTTGCTTGAAATATTCAAAAGCGGACGCTTCTAAATCACCCCAATCTCCCTCGGCGTTGACGCGTTCATTATTATAACCATATTCGGCATCAAAGTCATAAACAACTTCTTCAGTGCGAACAACAGTGCCGCTTTCATCAATTGCATTTACGTGTCCATTTAAGCGCAGCATATTTTTTTCTTGATTAAAATAACCTTCGACAGCGTTAATTCTAATCATACCGTTATCAGTCGGTATTTCGCCTTTAGGACTGTTTATTTTAACTTCTTTAGAACCTGGAGCAACTTCGTCAACACTGTCTGCGGTAACAGTTCCAACCCTGTTTTTAGAATCCGTAGTATGATAAACAGTTTGTTCTATATGCAGCTTTTCCATTTCATTTTTACGCGGCATAGTCACGTTGTTTTGCAAATCGATACTTTTTTTTATGTTAGGCATTACCAGCATAACACCCAAAATAGCGGCGGCAACGCAAGGAAAACCTAACTTAACGAAACGCAGCCATCTGGAAGTTTGCGGTTTATTGTTATATCTAATTTCGTCAAGCTGCCGCTTTCCGTTGAAATAATCATCAATTTTGCGCGAGTCAAACATTAATCAGCTTACTCCAGCCTTTAAACAATCGTGAATATGGATAACTCCAACCGGTTTTGTACCCTTAACCACAAACAAATTGGTAATTCCGCGTCCGGTGTTGTTCATCACATTAACAGCTTCGGCAATTAAAGCGTCAGGCGCAATCGTTTTTGGATTTTTGGTCATAACTTTTGAAACTTTTTCCGTAATCAAATCCGGCGACATCCAGCGGCGCAAATCACCATCGGTAATTATTCCGATTAAATCGCCGTTATCATTGACGATGCCAACACAGCCCAACATTTTTTCTGACATTTTAATTAAAGCGTCCTGCATAATAGCGTTATCTTTAACCAGCGGCATTTCCTCGCCAGTATGCATAACATCAGAAACATGACGCAAAACAGAACCAAGTTTTCCGCCTGGGTGACGCAAATGGAAATCATCTTCAGTAAAACCGCGGCGCACCATTAAATCCGCAGCCAAAATATCGCCCATAACCAAAGTAGCTGTTGTGGAAGATGTCGGCGCCAAACCCAAAGGACAAGCCTCGCGATTGGTTGGCAGTTTCAACACATAATCGCTGTTTTTACCCAATGAACTTTCCGGATTTTTTGTAATAGCAATCAACGGCACACCAAAACGGCGGCAATATACCAAAATATCGGACAATTCCTTTGACTCACCGCTGTTGGAAATCGCAAGCACCGTATCATCTGCCGTTATCATGCCCAAATCGCCGTGACTGGCCTCGCCTGGGTGCAAAAAGAAAGACGGCGTTCCGGTAGAAGCAAAAGTCGCAGCCATTTTACGGCCAATATGGCCTGATTTTCCCATACCGGTAACAATCACGCGGCCTTTTGTTTTTTGTAAAACATCAACCGCTGTGGTCAAAGTACCGTCCAGTTCGTTTTCCATAGCTTTTAAAGCCTCTACTTCACGGTCTATGGTTTGTTTTGCCACTTCAATATCTTTATTTTCCGTCACGATAGTCTCCTTTTTTAATTCTTTTCAGAATAATAGAATTTTTGCCCTAAAATTCAAGATTTTTTTGGGTTTTATGCTCTTTTTCAGGCTTTTTGTTCCCATTTGCCGGCAGAACTTTGCTGCCAATAATAAACTTCATTGCCGGCGTTTTTATACTCTTTCCACAAGCGTCGTGCCTGCTGTAAAGCTTCTTCAGAATTGCCGTCAAAAATATTAAACACACGTTCGTATTGTTCTATTGCGGCCGGACTTTCCTCTGCTCCGTCAACCAAAAACAAAAACTTAGCTTTGTTTGGATTTTCAGAATCCGCCGCAAGCCAAATTGGCTGCTGCTCAGCAAAACCGTCTTTTTTGGAGCCATGCGGTAAAAAACTTTCATCATTAAAGGTCCAAAGCAAAGAATTCAGAAACTCTACTCTCTCTTCTGTTCCCACTTTTATTTTGACACGTTTGCCGGTGCCATAAGCTTTTTGCAGCAAAAGAGGTAAAACGTCTTCCAATGTTTTTTTTTGTAAATGATAAAAATCTACTCTGCTCATAGCGCCGCTTTCACATTCAAATAAACATTATACGAGCCGTCGCTGTCTTTTAGCTGCAGTTTAATTTTTCCATCAACCGGCTGCTTTATTTTGACTTTCATATCTTCAACGCCGAAAATAGGTTTATCGTTCACCATAACAATGCGATCGCCCATTTTTATCCCCTTGTTTTCAGCCTCAGAATCATTTTTCACCGCCGTTATGGCCAATTCTTTTGTCGTTTCTTCATAATAGGCCGAAATACCTAGAGTTTCAAACAAAACCGCCTTCCCGATTTTATATTTATCCAGTCCAAGCTCTTCAAAGCTTCTCATTTCGGCAAAATTATCTTTAGGTAAAACTTTTAGTTCTTCCGGAGCTTTAGCTACTATGATTTTTGTTTCAATTGTTTGAGCATCTCGAACGATGGTTGCCTGTATTTCTGTATCCGGCGCAAGTTTTGATATTTCATAAGAAAACAAGCGCGGATTTTTTAAGCTAACCTGACCAAAACTCAAAATTTTATCCCCAACCTTTAATCCGGCTTTTGCCGCTGGTGAATTTTCTTCCATAGCGGAAACAATCAAAGCCTCACTATTGGTATCATCTTTGGTGAAAACTTTTTGCACGCTCATACCTAGCCAACCGCGAATCACCTTACCATTTTGTTTTAATTGGCTGACAACCCATTTGACCACATTTGACGGCGTAGCAAAGCCTACTCCAACGTTTTTACCGTCTTCCGAGAAAATAGCCGTACTCATACCAATGATTTTGCCGTCCATATTGAAAAGCGGTCCGCCGGAATTTCCTTGATTGATAGCAGCGTCAGTCTGCAAAAAGTTGTCATAAGGCCCTTTATCTATATCACGTTCTTTAGCCGAAATAATTCCCAAAGACACGCTATTGCCCAATCCAAAAGGATTGCCAATAGCAAAAACCTGATTACCAACCCTGATTGCGTCCGAATCGCCGAAATGCCCTGCTTCGAGATTAATGGGATTTTTGACTTTAAGTAAAGCAATATCCGTTTTTTCATCAACCCCTACTAAATTTGCGGCAAAGGTTTCGCCGTTTGGGAGTTGAAGTGTGATTTTTTTGGCGTTTTCCATTACATGCGCATTTGTCACCACATAACCGGCGGCGCTGATAATAATGCCGGCACCAAGTGCTTGTTCGTCATCACTAACATCAACAGTGATGCTTACAACCGAGGGATTAACTTCCTCAATAACATCTTCCAGCAAGCGCTGCTCTGCCCGCAACGGCAACGCCAATATTAGCCCCAAAACAAAAACACTCCAAAATTTAAGCATATTTCTACTTTCTTAAAGTTGTATTGAAATATTTGAAAAACTGAGAATCCGGAGAAAGCACCAAAGAAGTTTCATTATCTCCCAGCGATTTGCGATAAGCTTCCAAACTGCGGTAAAACTCATAGAAATCCACGTCTTGTCCCACAGTCTTATTCCAAATAGCCACTGATTCTTTATCTCCTTCGCCTCGCAGTATCTGTGATTGTTTTTCTGCTTCTGCCACTATAATTGCGGCTTCTTTATCAGCTGTCGCCCGAATATTCTGAGCTTGTTGTTGACCTTTAGCTCGAAATTCTTTAGCGTCACGCTGGCGTTCGGTTTTCATACGCTCATTAATGGCCTGCATAACCTCCATAGGCAAATCGGCACGGCGAATCCGCACATCAGCCACACTAACGCCAATTGCTTCTGCGTCTTTTTTCACCGTTTTACTGATATCCGCCATAATTTGCGTACGTTGCTGCGACAACAATTCAGTCAAAGTCACTCGTCCCAAAACTTTTCGCAATGATGAATTAACAATTTCTTCCAATTTGCTACGCGCCTGTGTTTCTGTTTTTACGGTTTTATAAAATTTAAGCGGGTCAACAATTTGATAACGAGTAAAGCTGTCTACATCCAAACGTTTTTTATCATTCAAAACCACCTCTTGAGCCGGTGGGTCCAGATTAAGCAGACGAGAGTCATAAAACACCACATTTTGGATAAGAGGCACTTTAAATTTTAGTCCCGCTTCAGTTATCAATCGTATTGGCTTACCAAATTGCAAAACAATTGCCTGTTCCGGCTGATAGACAATATAGGCCGAACTCTGGACTAACCCCAGAGCGACCAATCCCAGAAAAATATAAAACTGCGCTTTAAATAAACTCATTTTCTTAATCCTTTGTTTGCGTTTGCGGGGTATTCAGCTGTAAAATCGGCAGTAAATTGCCTTTTTGCGACGGGTCGACAATCACTTTATTCGACTTTTGCAAAACATCTTCCATTGCTTCCAAGTACATTTTCTTTATGGTTACTTCTTTTCCTGACTTGTAGGCTGCATATACCGATGCGAATCTGTCCGCCTCACCTTGCGCTTTGTTAATCATTGTCGCTTTATAAGCCTCTGCATCTTGCAAAACTTGCGCTGCTTTACCGCGTGCTTTTGGCAAAACCTCATTACGGTAAGCCTCAGCCTCGTTTTTGAAACGTTCCATATCGGCTTTGGCGCGCTGCACTTCATTAAATGCATCAACAACTTCTCTTGGGGGATCAGCCTTTTGCAGTTTTACGCGCACAATTTGAATTCCGGCGCCAAACTCATCTAAAACATGTTGTAATTCATCTTTGGTATCGTCTTCAACTTTGCCGCGATCACCTGTGATAATCGGCTGCATTTCTGATTGTCCGACAATTTCACGCAACACAGATTGCGCCGCCACACTCACTGTGGCGTCCGGACTGCGCATATTAAACAAATAATCCTTCGCGTCTTTAATTTTCCAAACAATAGTCAAGTTTATATCCACAATATTTTCATCACCGGTTAGCATATGGCTTTCCGTAAACGCATTGTTGCGATAGTCGCGATTTTCAGCCGAACCAAGATTGATACTGCGTTCTTGCGTCACATTCACTTTTATCACATCTTCAATCGGATACGGCAAATGATAATGCAAACCAGCGTCCGTAGTATCAACATAGCGGCCAAAGCGTAAAATCACGCCTTGTTCGCTAGGCTGCACCTGATAGAATCCCGAAGACATCCATATGAGAGCCAACAAAAGCAAAACACCTTTGAAATAGCCGCCAAAGTTGTCTTTTGACCCTTGCATTTTGGCAATCTTAGTAAAATTCACAATTTTGTTTTTCTTAAACATTTCTCCGCCCAAAGACCAGCCATCTTCATCGCCGCTGTTATCCCAAGGATTTATTTTTTTTACCATTGTTTTTCCTTTTATTTTAAATAATTCTTGCAATAAGATAACCTACATATTAGATAAAAACAATTAATGAACAATGAATATCCACATTATGGAGATAATAATGACACCGGAAGAAATCAAAAAAATCTGTCAACAATTTTATCCGATTGAAAATTTGGCAAATCTGAAAGAAATTGGCAACCGCTTGATTTTAGAGTTTAAAAATTTGGCAGAAGATGCTGCTAAGACTGCAGAGTTGAAGCAAGTTCTTGCCGCCACTCTACCGGATAAAAAAATATCCATTGTGTTTGTGGAAGATAAAAATGCTAATCTCGGCACCAACGCTATTGAAAAATGGCAGCTGCCAACAGTGAAAAAAATTATAGGTGTAGCCTCGGGAAAAGGCGGTGTTGGCAAATCAACCACCTCGGTAAACCTAGCTTTAGCCTTGGCACAAATGGGTAAAAAAGTAGCTTTGGTCGACGCGGATATTTACGGTCCATCAATTCCGACAATGCTAGGCTATGAAGGACAACCACTACTTTCTGACGACGGGCAAACCTTTAATCCGTTTGAAACATACAACATAAAATCTATTTCAATCGGCTCGTTAATCAGCCGCGACACCCCGATAATTTGGCGCGGCGTAAAAATCAGCAGTGCTTTGGAGCAGCTGATGACGCAGACTAATTGGGGCGAAATTGATATTATGGTTATTGATATGCCGCCGGGAACAGGCGACATTCAAATTACTTTATCTCAGCGCGTGGAAATGGACGGCGTTGTTATTGTTTCCACCCCGCAAGACATTGCTCTTATAGACGCTATTAAAGGCGTGAATATGTTCAAAAAAACCGGTACGCCGATTTTGGGAATTATTGAAAATATGAGCTATTTTATTTGTCCTTGCTGCGGAGCTCGTTCGGATATTTTCGGACACGAGGGAGCTAAGCAAACAGCTGAAAAAATGAGCGAAACCTTTTTGGGAGAAATTCCATTGGATATGGCAATCCGCCAAAACGCCGACAAAGGCACGCCGATTGTAGTTTCTGCACCAAATAGTCCGTATAGTCAGGCTTATTTAGATATTGCTCAAAAAATTATTCAGCGAATCGGATAAGATTTTGAATAATAACATCAAAGGACGGAGCTTGAAAACTCCGCCTCACGATTTTACACCATTTTCAATATAATCCAGTTCCTATTTATCCTCTTTTTCTTCCGCCAGCGGATAGTCTTGTTTTTTGAAAAAGCCTTTGCGTTCTTTGCGGCTCATAGACCAGATATTGCCCCAGCCGTTTATCGGCTGCACTTCATACTGCGACTTAAAATCAAAATCACGGGAAAAAAACAGCGACGTGGTTTTTGTATAGTTGTTCATCGGGCAAAAGCCATAAAAATCCACTTGCAATAAATTGGCCTCGCGTAAATATTTTACAGCGTTAAAATATTCCAAGCTGGTGTTAATCCGGTCGCTGTCGTCCAAAATTATCAATCCCCCGCTTGCCAGAGCTTTGACCGCGTTGGCGGCACACTCGGCGCGGCGTTTGCCGTCTACCACAATCACATCATATTTTTCGCCGTCAGCAAAAATCATATCTTCATAGCCTTGTTTTTCATCGCAATACCGCATTTGCCAATTGGGCGCGCTAAACTCGGCAGAAAATTTTTCAAACCATTCCGGCTTGTCTTCTATACTGATAACCTTTTGCGCGCGTTTAGCCCAATACATAGACGAATAGCCCGTGCCAAATTCAAAAATTTTCTTTTGACTATAATCAAACTGCGACAAATATTCAATCGCCGGATACGTATACCAAGGAATCGGATTACCATCTCTGTCCAAACATACTTTTTCATTCATACTGCGCTCAATGGCAAAATCTTTGCGCCACATATCTATAAACTGCTGAAAACGCTGACTATACATTTTTATATCTCCTACATTGCCTATAGCAGTATTTTTAGAAAAAGCCAAGAGTTTTCCGTTTATCTGCAATATTTATTGATTTTCAAAAAAATTCACCTTATATTTTAGTGTAGATAATAAACTAAGGAGGAATTTTAAATGTTAGAATCAGGACAAATTGTTCGCAAATCAGCTATTGAACGCGTGGACGAAGGTTTACGCCAATATATGATTAAAGTCTTTAATTATATGGGTGTTGGCTTGGTTATCACCGCACTTGCAGCTTATGTGACTTTGTACACTTCTGTAATTTCGTGGATGTTTAATATTGACCAAGCTACCCAAACAATCTCGCTTTCAGCTTTTGGATGGATTATTTCTTTGGCTCCTCTGGCCATGATTTTTGCCTTCAATGCAATTTTAAGCAAAGGTAGCCTCTCTGCAGCGCAAATTATGTTTTGGGCTTTTTCTGTGGTTATGGGTATGTCACTGGCCAATGTTGGTCTGATTTATACCAGCAATAGTATTGTCCGCGTATTTTTAATCACAGCGGCAACCTTTGGCGGCATGAGTCTATTGGGTTACACAACCAAAAAAGATTTAACTAAAATCGGCTCTTTTATGATTATGGGACTCTGGGGGATAATCATCGCCAGCATCGTCAATATCTTTTTGAAAAGCAGCGGTTTATATTTTGCCATTTCATACATTGCCGTGTTAGTTTTCACTGTTTTGACTGCCTATGACGTACAAAAAATTAAAAATATGTATTATTCAGCAGATAGCAATGACAATATGTCGCGCAAAGCTATTGCCGGTGCAATGAATCTTTATTTGGATTTTATCAACCTGTTTATCTATTTAATGAGAATTATGGGCGATAGAAAATAGATAAATTAATTGTCTGATATTTTTTTAGCAAGCTGAACCGAAATCGTTCAGCTTGTTTTTTTTTGCTGGACTTTTAT
>ERZ1034626.2587-NODE-2587-length-10514-cov-17.351372_pt1 | contig 10514 bp, 7 predicted proteins | sample MGYA00520652_ERZ1034626 | MGnify/ENA primary metagenome ERZ1034626 (study PRJEB33766, sample SAMN09781765) | gut metagenome | biome: gut microbiome | host: Homo sapiens | place: Madagascar | study: EMG produced TPA metagenomics assembly of the PRJNA485056 data... | reverse complement strand
GCATTTATTATTTTATTTGTACATATAGAATGAACTTATTTTTTCTCTTTTCAATATAACTGATAAAAATCTTGTAATAATACTTTAAGTATAAAACTATAATTTTGATAAGCTCTTTAAAGGAGGAGAGTGAATAATATGATGTCAGATGAAGAAATATTAATTGCTCTACCGTTACGTAATGTGGATTACATAGATAATATCTGCTATTTAGGTTGCTTACTATCCATTATCTTTATCGAATTGTATAAATCGTCGAATTTGGTTACTTGTTCATAATGCAATTTGGACCCTTCTTTGTTATACAAAGATTTAGCGCAGTTAATTTTGCCTTGCTCTACTGCACGAAGTTCAAGACTATCCAATGATCCTTTAGTTTCAGCTATGAAATAAATCTCTCTACTTTTATCATTCTCAAAAACAATTGCCCAATCTGGTGTGTATTTACCCATAGGTGTTGGAATATAAAACTTAGATGGAAGCTTTGCATAAACTTTAACATCTTTTTGTGCTTCCAATTGTTTGGCAAAATTCATCTCTATTGAGTTTCCATTCTTAGCATTTCCATCAACAAAGACATAATCTTGAATTGCTTTCTTTGATTCAAACACTTTATTGCTATCGAAATCTTTATGAGATTCGTTGAATATATCGGATTCAAATCTATCCTCCATGGGATAGTAAGAAATATGGTTCACTATGACTGATGCTTTCTGTTGGTTTATTAATTCACTTACCTTATTTATATATTCCTCTGGATTTTCTCTAAAAAATCTTAGGGTTTCTTTAGTTCCTATTAAAATCTTAGATACGGTTTTTCGAATAAGATTTGTTTTCTTAGCTATATTGTAAATTAGATCATATTTGGCACTGGTAGAATGAGATGCGTCTATATTTTCTGAATAGCTTCCACTTCTTTCTTGAGAAAAGCTATTTTTGTTATCTAAGTCCATCTTTGTGATTTGATTGTTTTGTTGACCGGTTACTACGTTATACTTTAATCTAGTTACTGAAGTTAAGTTTGCTTTGATACTATTTATACAGTTTTCTATCAATTCATTTGAATCGAATGAAACTCTATAACTGTATTTATGGTTGATGTTATTCCATAATTCTTGGAATTCTTTAGTTTTAAAGTTTGAATTTAAAGAATTATTGATGACAGGTTTGTTTCCATTTTCAATGTCAATCTCGCCTTTGGTTCCGACTTTAGAGACTAGATTAATAATGCTTTCCTTATAAGGAATAAGCTCGATGGGCAAGGACTCGACAGAATCCTTGGATAAATTTTCTTTGAATTTGTCTGTGACATTATCATTATCATCTATGTAGTCATTTTTTAATAGCCAACGATAGATTGAATGAGATTGTTCTTTGCTGATTTGTGTTTTCTCTCCAGTTTCGCAATTGATGATGAATTTAGAAATGAAATATTGTTCATCAGCTTTACTAGGCCTTTCATATATGTTTTGCTTATATTCTTCTTGTAGACCTCTTACAAAGTTGTCATAACTATCATTTGCAATTACTGTTAGCTTGTTGACATCGAAGAATTCTTTGCCTAAGACAGATAAATCTTGTCTTGTTCCATTTTGATTCAAAGCAATTCTAAGACCACGTCCAATTTCTTGCCTTTTTTGAATTTCAGAATTGGTGTTTCTCAAGGTACAGATTTGGAAAATGTTTGGATTGTCCCAACCTTCTCTTAATGCACTGTGAGAGAAGATGAACCTAGTAGGTTCATCAAAAGACAAAAGTCTTTCTTTGTTCTTTAAAATTAAATCATAGGCCGAAGTGTTATTCTCGTCATCTTCTTTAGTGGTGTCGATGGAATGGCCAGTCTTTTTATCGATAGAGAAATATCCTTCATGAACTTGATCGGGTGAATATTTTTTTAAGTAATCAACATAAGCTGGATTTGATTCGGATATAAGTCTACTATTCAATTGTGCTTGATATTCCTCTTCGAAATAACGAGCGTATTCACCTTTTTTATCAGGTCTATCATAGTCTCTATATTTGACTACTTCATCTATAAAGAATAGAGAAAGAGTTTTGATTCCTTTCTTGAAGTTTTCTGCTTCTTTGTCAAAATGAGATTTTATTGTTTCTCTTATTTGAGCTTTTCGGATAGCTTCTTGTGAATCGTCCCCGTAAACTTCTCCTTTTTTAAGATATTTTCCATTTAATAGTTTAACTGTACCAGAAATATAATCGATTTCATCGATTATATATCTATTCTTGTATATGGTTAATTCCCCAGAGGCATTATAGATATTATCACCTTTGTCCAAGGTTTCAGTGACTTCTTTGATTCCATTCTTTGTGTTTTTGTAAAAAGATAATCTTATCTTTGGATTGCCTGCATTTTGAAGTATTATGTCTTCTAAGTAAAGATAATCGTTAGTTCCTTTGATATTGGAAACGGTGATGGCTTTTACTTGAATCTTTTTGACTAACTTTTGGTTATAGGCATCTAAAGCATCGAGAACATATACAAGATTGTGATGTTCTTTATGGGTTGCTGAATAGTTGATAGTGAATAAAGGATTAAAGTTTTTAATACTTTCCGTTGTTTTTTTACCACTAAGTTTTTGAGGCTCATCTAAAATAAGAATAGGATTTGTCTTCTTTATGACATCGATAGGCCTTCTAGATTGGAAAGTCTCTAATTCTTTGTATATATTCCTATTTTCTTTAGTACTTGAATTGAAAGCCTGGCTATTTATTATCATGACTTGGATAGAATTGCTTTTAGCAAAGCTATCTATAAGTGATAAATTGCTTGAATTATAAATGAAGTATGTAGCTTTCTTTTGATAGATTTGATAGAAGTGATTTTCAGTCATTTTAAAAGACTTCTTTACACCTTCTCTAATAGCGATAGAAGGGACCATAATTATGAATTTACTAAAGCCATATAGCTTATTCAATTCAAATATGGTTCTTATGTAAACATAAGTCTTTCCAGTTCCTGTTTCCATCTCTACATCCAAATCTAAAGGACTTAGTTTTTTTATTAGATTGGTATCTCTTTTTATATTTTCTCTTTCTTGAACATCTTGAATATTATGCAAAGCTTCATTGTCATCTATTTGAATAGGGTTATTCGCATATCCTATAGCATAGCCTTCATCATCAGTTGCTAAAGTTAAATCTGATCCTTCCCCGAATAATCTCATCTGTTGACCTTGAGGATTAGATAATTTTCCTATATCTCTAGCATATTGAGATAACTTAGTATTTGGTTGCCCCTTAAATACATCAGTTACTGCTTTTACAGCATCTAACTGATATTGTAGTTCTTTAAATATGAATTCCATATTTATATAGTCCTTTTAAAATCAGTTAGATAATATTAATCTTAGTGTCAGGCGATAACTGTTTTAGTATTTGCTCACAATTGACACAAGTTTGATCATCATTGAATGAGTCATCTCTAAAAGCGATATTTAAAGGTTGAAGCTTAGCTAATTCAGTTATGACATCTTCATTTATGTTTTTATCAAAGCAAGCGACTAAGTCGTTATCGTTAACAACATAATATGTATAGTTTTCAATTTTGTTTTCTTTGATAGAAGCGTCTAAAGAGATATTCATTCTTAGCATTGCATCAAATAATAAATCTAATGAACTTCTATCGGATTTGATAGCTGTATCTGTATTTTCTAATAGATTATCAACTTTAAAATCGTCAGGATTAAAGAATACATTCTTCATATTGGTGCTATCTATTTTGAAGACTCTAAAACCTTCGTTATCCTTATTCTTAATCAAAGCCCTTCTAATACGCTCCTCAGAGAAATCGGTTATTGACTTATATCCAATTTTGAAGCACTCTGATTTCTTTTTACAAATTTCAGGGTATTGGACCAGAATAAACGATCTATTATGTTTATCTTCAATGTTTAATTGAATCATTGCATCCGCTGTAGAACCTGACCCAGCAAAGAAGTCCATAATTAAGGCATTTGGTTTTAAAATTTTAATGAAGTTTTTTAATAATGTAGTTGGTTTAGGATTATCAAATCCTGCTTTTCCATTAAATAGACTCATTAATTCTTTTTTTCCGTCTTTGTTGTCTATGATTACTGATTTTATTACTTCGCTTTCGACTGTATCTAAAAATCTTTTAAATTGAGGAACCTTTAATTCATCATCATAGAAAAAAATTAACCCGTTTTTTATATTTTCGTTCATGGTAGACCTTGTAAAACGCCAACCAGAGGTTGGGCATTTACAAGGTCTACCAGTAATAGGATGAATTACATCATATGTTTCTGCCACTCCTGTTGATTTCGGGGCAGAAATGTTATCTAGCCTATAGGCTTTCAGACATTTCTGCCCCGAAGAATTAATTCTCTCTTCTACTCTATCATACATGGATATTCCTTTTAATTCTTTATGTTCTTTATAGTATTGTTTTAATTTTATTTCAGCATCTTTTGCGGATGCGCCATCTTTTTGGCATGCATCTAAAATGGCTTTAACATCTTTCAGTCCATCTTTTTCTTTTCTAAAAATTTGGTCTTGTTCAATTTTTTCTTTGTTTTTACAATAACACAAAATATACTCATGATTTGTAGAAGTTGTTTTAGATAGATTTTTCGTTGAGTTTTTAACCCATATAAAATTTTCTATATAATTAGTTTCTCCGTAAATATCATCACATATCTTTTTTAAATTTCCATATTCATGTTCATCATTGCTTATTAATATGAACCCATCCTCACTCAACAAATCCTTGGCCAGTAAAAGTCGTGGATACATCATATTTAACCAATTTGTATGATATTTTCCATCGGTGCTATTGTTAGCTACAAGTCTTTTTCCTTCATCGTCTACTTCATCTTGTGCTTTTAAGAAATCTTCCGCTGAAGTTTTAAATGTGTCGTTGTAGACTAGGTCACTACCAGTGTTATAAGGAGGATCGATATATATCATATCTACCTTTCCTTGGTAGACATCTCTCAATATCTTTAAGGCTTCTAGATTATCACCTTCTATATATATATTCCTTGTATTATCAAAATTGACTGATTTTTCTAGTTGTGGTCTTAACGTATTTGTTGTTGGCTTATTAGCTTCTTTTATACAATCCCACTTACCTGACCAAGTAAATTCGTATCTCTCTCTCTCTCTCTGTCAACTACATTATTTGATAAATCAGCTTTAAGAACATCAAAATCGATAACATGCTTAACTTCTCCTGTTTTTTTGTCTTTCACTTCAGTCACACAGTTTGGAAATAAAGATTTTAGTTTTTCTATATTTTCTTGTGTTTTATCTTTCGTTTCCATATTCATCGTATATTTTTTCAATGCATCCATAGATTCAATCCTCCTTTAGAAGCTTGCTTTTTTCTTTATAGTATTGATTTCTTTGGTGGTTATAAAGCAACCTTTTTTTTGGCTGAACTTCATTTTTTATTAGCTTATTTATCTTTTCTATAGAATTATCTAATTCTATAAGCCTTTTTAATCTTAATACATATTCATCTAAATTTTCATTTTTGAATGGTTTGTATTTGTTGAATGTTCCAAAAACAAAGCAATATAAGTCATCTAAAGAGTTAGGAGTGGGAGGTAATTCTATATCATCTTTATCCTTATTCCATCCCGAACTCAAATATTTGCCCTGATTATAATCCATTCTTTCTTTAGTCTTTGGTAAAGTCAGGATAAGCTCCATATCATTGCATTTAAGGTTATATATTGTTTGAAACTTCGTTTTTTTATCTAATCGGATTATTATATTCCATGGAATGGAATAATCTTTTAATTCAATTCTGTAGAAGTAAATTTCCTTTATAGAGATAGATTTCAGACCAGTTATTTTTGAATTCAGGATATTCTCAACAAAGAAGTGATCTATATTTCTTGATTCTTGTTTTGTTTCTTTGTCATTTTCTATCTCATTCAAGATGGACTTTACAGAGAATTCCTTATGAATGGTTGTGTTACTTGGTAATTTGAACATAGAACTATTTGATGACAAAGAAACTGACTAACTGGAAATCGTCAATTCCTTTGATACCTTTATTGAACAGCACATCGCTACCTTCAGTCAAAAGCGAATTTAAATCATCGTTCTGTTTGATTTCTATGATAGAACCTACAGCCTTTTCTAACAAATTTGAATAATGGTCCATCTTTAATCCATCTTTTGTTTCTTTGTTGAATGTAGAACAAAGAGATTTGATAGGTTCTTTAATTGTTTTTGAAGTAGATCTGATTATATCGAGAATTTTCTTTACTTGAGTATAGTCGTAGATGACATTTCCACTGTTATCTAGATAGACTAGATAATAAGGATGAAGCATATTCTTAGTATGTATTGATACTTCGTTACTAATGTTTTTTAAGATGAATATGACTCCAGGTATTATATCCTTAGCTTCATCTTTTTTGACTACTGAATATAATCCATACGGAACCCCTTTAGGATAGCCTTTTGTTTTTATATAGTTTGCTAAGTCCATTCTAAACTCATTCAATCCTAGATCTGTAATTGCAATAGATCCATCTATATCTTCTAAATCTTGTAAGTCACCGTTTTGAAGCTTTTTAAGTTGCTCTTTTCTATAGTCTAATTCGACATTCTCGTCGGAGATGATGTTGTCATCTCCAGTGGCGGTAGCGTCAACAATTGACATCCTACTTTCCACTCTGTTGGTCAAGTTTATATACTCATCCAAGGAGATGTTAGGCCAGAAGTTTATGAGTTGTATATACTCATTCTTAGATCCAATACGATCGATACGTCCTAATCTTTGAACGATTCTAACAGGATTCCAATGTATGTCATAGTTTATACATTCATCGCAATCCTGTAAGTTTTGTCCTTCTGATAAACAATCGGTAGCTATCATTATGTCGATGCTTCTAACATCATTAGGCAATTTTATCTTTTTGTCTTTTGATAGAGGCGAGAATAGAGTAAGGATTTCTTCTGAGTTACTCAAGTTTTTAATTGTAGTTCTATTTGTATCACTACCTGTTATAACAGCACTGTTAATTCCAAATTTTTCTTTGAAGTAAGAAGAGATATTGTCATACACATAGTTTGCTGTATTAGCAAAAGCAGAAAAAATTAATACCTTCTTGTTTCCATGGTTTATAGGATTAATCAATTTGTCTTCGATTATGGATATTAGTTTATTCAGCTTGAGATCTTTGTCGGGGGTAATCCAATCCATGATTTCTTTGAGATTCTTTAATATATCGATATCATGCTCAATATCTCTTGAAATGGAAATCAAATCCATATCGGCAAAATTGATTTGAATTTTACCGGTAGTTGACCAATCTTCATCGTTATCCATATCATCATCGAATTTAGTGGGTTCGATGTTGTTTAATTCCATGATTCCTTTGTTTTTGTGATTCTTAAAATCTTTTATGGCTTTTAGTATGATTTCATTTTTTTGCTTTACTCTTTCTAGTGTGATTCTAAAGGCTTCTACAGATGACTCGAGTCTTTTCAATAGACTTGTGGTCATTAAGTTTTGAAGAGCTTTTTCACGGTTTATCTGCTTTAATTCTGCATTGCCGTTTGATACTTTTGTGTCGTACTTCTCCTCATATTTAGCTTTCTGACTATCAAAGATATAGTTCATAGGAGCATAAACTGCCTGTTTTAAGCTACTCAAAGAAGCAAACAAATCTTTGTAGTAGATCATATCGTTTGAATTTGCTACATCTGTTTGAATTGATATCGGCTTAAGTCTCTTTGGAAAATGCCCGATTTCTTTCATACTGTAGTATTTTGTGATGTGTTTTCTAGACCTTGCTATAGTGACATTATCTAACAAAACTGAAAAATCTAAATCCAAAGAATCCATCAAATCTTTTGTATGTCTTTCACTCTTTGGAAGCTTGCACCACTCGTTGTATGCTCTTTGTGCGTTTGTCAAAACAACATTGATATCCTTTTTTGTATCCAGCTTAGAATTGAATTCCTCAGCATTTTCTCCGTAGGCTAAGGCTAACTGGTTCTTTAAATCTGTAAATCTATTGTTGACCGGTGTTGCAGATAGCATTAGAACTTTTGTTTTAACACCTGGCTTTATCAAATGATTCATCAAAAATTCATATCGAGTTTCTCTTCCACGGTAGTGTGGTGCATTGCGGAAGTTATGAGATTCATCAATGACTAATAAGTCATAGTTTTGCCAATTGAAAATAGATAAATCGTGTCCGTTAGAAAATCCTCTTGTTCTACCTAAATCCGTATGGTTAAGAACATCGTATCTGATATGATCATTCCAAAACATGTTTGTTTTGACATTGTCTTGATATTGATTCCAGTTGTTAGATAATCTTTTAGGTGTTAAGACTAAAATATTTTTGTTTTTTGATGAATAGTACTTCATAACGGCCAAAGCGGTAAAAGTCTTTCCTAGTCCAACAGAATCTGCGAGTATGCATCCATTGTATTTTTCTAACTTGTTTATGACTCCAATTGCGCCATCTTTTTGAAAAGGATAAAGTTTCTTCCAAATTAAAGAGTCTTTAAATCCAGTAGCTTCATTTGGCATGTTGTCTTCAGATAAAACATCATCTAAGAAATCTTTAAAAATGTTGTATAAAGTTACATAGTATAAATATTCGGGAGCATTGTCTTTATAGGCGCTGCTAATATAATCAATTACAGCTTCCGTTATGTCTTGAGTTTTAGTTGTATCGTTCCAAATATCTTCGAATTGAGTTGTCAAATAGTCCGAGCCTTCCTCTTTTTCAACCTTAGTTATACTTGTGAACATCTGCTTTGTTTTAGCATATCCTAAAGAGTTGTTTGAGAATCCTTCTGTTATGGGGTTATAAGCGATTGGAGAATTGCTAGTATCCTTTTCTACTGTTATGAAGCCGGGCAGATTATATTCAGATATATTTGTTTTAAATCGTGCCTTTTCTTTTATCCATGCAGCACACTCTCTAGCTATTGCTTTTTGGGTTAATTGATTCTTTAATTTTAATTCGAAAGAAGTACCATAAATAGATGTCTTTGAGAAAGCTTCTTGAATCATAAACTCTTTCGGCTTTTTCTCAGGGCCATTCATCATTTGTTGTATAAAAGAAGGAGATGAGAAAATGAATTTTAGCTCTGAAACACTCGACAACTCTTCTTTCAAGGCTTCAAAGGCGTAGATAGTAAACACGGAAGCGATGATTTTAACTTTTGAATTAGGGGTAATCTCTTCCTTTAAGTCATCTCCTAATAATGTTGTTTTGTTATTGATGATTTTAGACATTGTTCGCCTCCTTCCTATTTCATATTTTTACTTATAAGCCAGTTCTTTAATTGTCTTTCCTTCTTTGTCTTTCCATACTATTTTTCCGTTGGTTTCTATAAGTGATATTTGATTTGCGGCACTGGATGGAGAATTGAAGATGTAATCTTCTTGGAATACATCATTTTGAATAATTCCTTCGGATTCAAGTTTATTTTTCAATTTAAGACTGCTGGAACTTAATTGAGGTTCACCTTGCCTTATGACTCGATTGCTACCTTTGAGTATTTTTAAAGATTTATTTATCGAATAGAATATTCCTTTTGCATGAACATTATATTTTTTTATTGCGAAAGTTACTTCAATATTTTCGTTTGAATTTATTTTATATGAATCTTCTTCATTAGAATTATTTATATTTGATTGTTTTTGATCAATAGGCTTGTTGTTTTTATATAAAACAAGCTTATCTTTTCTGCCATGTATTTCAGCCAAGCATTCCAATAATTCATATGCTTTTTGAGGTGATATCTCAAAGAATTCTCTACTTTCATTGATTCTCAAACTTGGATTTAGTTTTTCTATAAGTTTATGAAGTGATTTATCTACAAGCTTAACTCCGGCAGGTAGTTCATATGTAGCGTAGATATCATAGTCAAAAGGCAAGTCAGTTCTTTTCGATAATTGTTTTCTTCTTGCTTCTACATTATCACTGTAACCTATTTTTACGCAATCATGATCAAAAAATGATTTAGAAGTCATTATGTATATATATATCCAACTTTATTGCCCATATTATGTACCCTTCCATTTTTCATTTTAATAATTTTACACATTGAATGGATGAATGTTAAGAAAAAGAGATTTGAAACATAATAAAAGAAGATAGATTGATATAAAGCTTTAGCTCAATGTAGGTAGTGAATAAATAGTAGTCCGATTTTCTTATCTATTTGTTTAAGAATTCTTTTCAAATTGATTGTTTTTATTATCAATGTAGGATGTAACTTTCAACTGCAATCACTGTTAGCTTTTTGATATCGAAGAATTCTATATTTAAAAGAGAAAAGTCTAGTTCAATTTCTAGTTTTCCAAGGCCGAATTTATAGTTACGATTATAAAGTTTGGCTTTCTAGATTAGATTAAGACTGATTCAATACTTTTTTAGTAATTTAAATCTATTCCTAGTTGGCATTAAAGTAATGATTTTATTGTTCATATTAAACATTATTTTTTCTTTCACTTATGTTTTCACTTATTTTTTATTAACTGCAAAATATTT
>ERZ1034626.2585-NODE-2585-length-10520-cov-28.067750_pt1 | contig 10520 bp, 8 predicted proteins | sample MGYA00520652_ERZ1034626 | MGnify/ENA primary metagenome ERZ1034626 (study PRJEB33766, sample SAMN09781765) | gut metagenome | biome: gut microbiome | host: Homo sapiens | place: Madagascar | study: EMG produced TPA metagenomics assembly of the PRJNA485056 data... | reverse complement strand
CACTCTTGCCGTCGAGAATCAGCTCCTTCAGGCAGTCGAGCATATCCATCATCACACCATGCACGGTGCCTCGGCTGTAGGGCGAGTTGTGAGATGAGATGTGGTCCACGAACTCCTCGAAGTTCATCTCTCGGTCGGTCACCACGGTGGCATACCAGAGTTCCTTACCTGCGTTTTCGCCCGTCTGGGGAGTGCGCTTCACTTTGCGATACTTAATATTTCCCTGTCCCATAATTTTAGTGATTTTTAGTGATGAATAAATTTGTGATTAACTCTTGCCGTTCCGAGAAACCAGGGTGGGTGGTTTCTCTGAATGACGGTGCAAAGGTACGGCTTTTATCTGATACCGCCAAAAATCACCCTGCACAGTTGTGTTAAACGGAATTAACATTTGTGCCGTTTTCCGTTAAATAAAAAAACTCATAGATTCTTTTGAGAGAACTCTACGAGATGATTTTCCGAAAACTATGAGTTTCTGTAAGTAACTCGGGGTGCAGGGATTCGTCATCCTGCCAAAAAGCGTTACGTTACAGATGTGACAGTTTTTATCGCAACCCCCTTATAGCCAGTTTTTAGAAGTAACTTATATATAATTATATATAAGTTAATTTATATTACTTACAGATTGAAAGTTCAAAAAAACAGGTTTACCCCTCCGGATAAAACTGTCACATCTGTAACGTAACGCCTTCTAGGTAGTTCTTCTATGATTTCTGATGACATCAACGGTGCATCCTAATTTCTCCTCCAAAAATTGCTTTACTTCAATAAGAAGGAGAAGATTGGGCTTCATTTATTTAATAATGGACAACGTTAAAGTAACGTTAATAGATGTGCAGATAACCTCTGTTACGATATATTTGTTTATCTTTGCAGCAATATTGCCATGAGTGGCAGATTATTAAATTATTATTTTTTGTAAAATATTGATTATGAAAGATTTTACATTTAAAAAGGGGCTGGTAGGCAATGGCTTGTTTGTCCCAAGCTCTTTTAAGAGTTTTATGGTTATGGTTGTTATGATAATCATGACTACGAGTAGTGCTATGGCACAAGATGCCAAATTTGAAGTGATTGATGGATTCCGTTATTTGTTGTTCACCGGCACAAAGACCGCTTCTCTAATTGCTAGTACAAAAGAAAAATATTCTGGTGATATAGTTGTTCCTGAAAAGGTTAAGAGCAGCAATGGGGTGGAGTATAATGTTACTTCATTGGGGGATTATTGCTTCACAGATTGCGAGGAGCTGACCTCAATCACCATTCCTTCCTCTATTACATCTTTGGGTGATGCTTGCTTCCATTTATGCAGTGGTTTGACCTCAATCACCATCCCTTCCTCTGTTACTTCGTTGGGATCCTCTTGCTTCTCCGGTTGCAGTGGTTTAACCTCAATTACCATCCCATCCACAGTTACTTCGTTGAAATCCTCTTGCTTCTCCGGTTGCAATAGTCTGACCTCAATTACCATCCCATCCACTGTTACTTCGTTGGGTAGTGGTTGCTTCGAATATTGCAGCGGTCTGACCTCAATCACCATCCCATCCACTGTTACTTCGTTGGGTGATAAATGCTTTTCTGGTTGCAGCGGTCTGACCTCAATCACCATCCCTTCTTCTGTTACTTCTTTGGATGATGAATGCTTTTTCGGTTGCAGTGGTCTGACCTCAATCACCATCCCTTCCACTGTTACTTCATTGGGTACTTATTGCTTCTCTGGTTGCGAAGGTTTGACCTCAATCACCATTCCTTCTTCTGTTACTTCGTTGGGTAATTTTTGTTTCTCTGGTTGCAGTGGTCTGACCTCAGTCACCATTCCTTCTTCTGTTCCTTCTTTGGGTGATGCTTGTTTCGAGGGTTGCAGTAGTTTAACATCTGTCACCATCCCTTCCTCTGTTACTTCCTTGGGTGATGCTTGCTTCTCAGACTGCAGTAGTCTGACCTCAATCACCATTCCTTCTTCAGTTACTTCGTTGGGGAATTGGTGCTTCAATGGTTGCAGTGCTCTGAAAACTGTATGTTTTAAAGGTAAAGTTCCTGAAATGTACTCTTCAGAAACCTTACCTTCTACATCTGTTATCAATGTCCCGGCAGAATATCTTCAGGATTATAAGGATGCCTTTGGAACAGATTATCATTATATCTATGCCTGGAATCCTGATGAATCAGGCGATGGCGATAAGCCTGTTACTCCTTGCGCTACTCCATCCGTCTCTTACGAATCCGGAAAATTGAAGTTTGCTTGCGAAACGGCTGGAGCAAAGTATCATTATACCATAGCTGATACTGATATAACATCTGATGCGCTGAATGAAAATGGAGAGGTATCGCTTTCTGCTGCTTATAACATATCTGTATATGCTACTGCTGATGGCTATACTGCATCCGAAAATGCGGAGGCTACTCTTTATTGGATTAACGCCAATCTGGAAACAGCCAATATCAACCTGGCTAAAACTCGTGGCATCGTGGCTTCTGCCCATGATGGCATCGTCAGCATTTCTGGCCTTGATAATGGCGAGGTGGTTAAGTTCTATGCAGCTGATGGCAAACTTTTGGGTTCATCTTCTGCCGTTGGCGGAGTTGCATCATGCGCCGTATCAGAAAAGATGGTTATTGCTAAAATCGGCATGGATACCATCAAAGTCTTGATGAAGTAATGTATGAAGTGAGCAGAATGCAGCTCATGATATTACCTGCCCATCCATAAAAGTAGGGAGAGAAGGTGTAGCACTTAAAAATGCGCACTTTCTCTCCTTTTTTTACCAGATGGTTATCCTGTTTCTTTTTATTCTTGAAAGGCCAAAGAAAACTAAAAAAACTCCCTCGATATACTATTTCAGAAACTTTTCTCCCGATTTTCTTGCTTGTTTCAAAATATTGTTGTACCTTTGGGGGAATAAATGATAGAAAGTAGAACTTAGAAACAACGTAACTCTATAAATTTCAACGAATTGAATATGGAATTGATTAAGGTTATAAACAACATATCAGAACGGGTGATAGATGATTTGAAGACCAAATTATCTAAAGGATCTCGTGTGTCAATAGCTGCAGCCTCTTTTTCCATCTATGCTTTCGAAGCATTGAAGGAAGAACTGGAGAACGTTGATGAGTTGCGTTTGTTCTGGAATATGAGGGGCAGTATAAGCTGCTGCTCAACTATAAGGAATGGCTGGATGCCTCGGCAGAAACCTTTAGGATAGTGAAGTTTTTCGCTTCGGAATGGGAAAAAGAAATGAATGTTTTTAAAAAAGGAGAATATGATGGCTGATTTAAAGAATAATAGTGAAGTTCTAAACGATATTCGCAAAATAATAGAGCAGGGGAGACATCAAGCCTATGCTGCTGCGGGACAAGCAGCTATAGCCACTTATTGGGGTATTGGCAGGCGAATAGTAGAAGAGGAACAGCATGGTGATGAACGTGCAAAATATGGTACACATTTGATTACAGAACTTGCAGCAAAGTTGATACCTATATTTGGAAACAACTATAGCAAACGCAACCTTCAGCATTATCGCAAATTCTACATTTTATTTCCTGATTATTCAAAAGTGTACGAGTTCGTACACAATTTGAATTGGACACATATTAGGCGACTGTTGTCTGTGGTAAATCCAGAAGCACGAATGTGGTATCTAAAAAATGCCTCTGAAGAGATGTGGAGTACGACAACTCTCGATCGTAATATTTCGTCTCAATACTTCGAGCGTCGTCTGGCTGCACAACGCGCAAATCCAGATATGAAAATGACCGAAGCTGTTGCTCCTTATAATGATAGTGATCCTTTGGAATACATAAAAAATCCAATGATTGCTGAATTTATGGGATTCAGGAAAGATACGAAGTTCGATGAATCACAGTTAGAACAGGCTTTAATAGACAACCTGCAACAGTTTATTTTAGAGCTTGGAAGAGGCTTTGCTTTTGTTGACCGTCAGAAGCATATAAAGACCGAAACTGGTGACTATTATATCGACCTTGTCTTCTATAACTTCCGTATTAAGCGTTTTGTTTTGTTTGAACTCAAGACACACACGCTGACTCATCAGGATGTAGGACAATTGGATATGTATGTTCGTATGTACGATGACCTTGTTAAGGGGGAAGACGATAATCCTACAATAGGTATTTTGCTTTGTACTGAAACCGATAAAACTATAGCAAAGTATTCTGTATTGCATGAAAGTGAGCAGCTATTTGCTGCTAAATATATGGCTTTTATGCCTACAGAAGAGGAGTTGCAATGCGAAATAGAAAAGCAAAAGCGTTTCTTTTTGTCACAACATGGAAATGATGAAGAATAATTTATAAAAAATAGATAATATGGATAGACCCAATAGAATGAAATTGCAGTCGACAGATGGAGCGCAGCTGAATCTGGATGCGCTTTATCAGATTGCGCCTTCGTGCTTTACGGAGGTAGCCGATCCTGATACGGGGGGGGGTAAAACGTGTAATTAATTTTGATGTACTTCGCCAGCTTCTTGGTGACAACGCAGTGGAAGATGCTCCTGAGGCATACGAGTTCAACTGGGTTGGCAAGCAGGCAGCTCGTGCCGAAGTTTTGGAGCCTATTAAGAAGACGCTGCGTCCCGTAAAGGAGGATAGTGTGGATTGGGACAACACCCAAAACCTTTATATTGAGGGTGATAACCTCAAAGTGCTTAAACTTCTCCAGAAGTCTTATCTGGGCAAGGTAAAGATGATTTATATTGATCCGCCTTACAATACAGGTAATGACTTTGTTTATCATGATGATTTTGCGATGTCTGCTGATGAGTATGCTGAGGCTTCGGGTTCAGTAGATGAATTAGGTAATAAATATATTAAGAACATGGATTCGAATGGACGTTTTCATTCGGATTGGTGCTCTATGATTTATTCCCGTCTAATGGTGGCGAGATCGTTGCTGAAAGAGGATGGCGTGATTTTTATCTCAATAGGTGTTGAAGAGTTTTCTACCTTAAAGAGTATTTGTAATGAAGTATTTGGAGAAAATAATTTTGTTGAAATTTTTTCTTGGGTGAAAACTGCGACTCCACCTTCACTTGCTGTTAAATCGAGAAAAACAAATGAATATATTCTTTGTTATGAGAAAAATAAAAATGGCATTAAATATAATGGAGAACTGTTAGATGGAGGAGATCAGCCTTTGTTGAATACTGGCAATGCAAGGAGTGTATTAGTATTTCCGAAAGATAAAGTTGTTTTTAAAACAAAGGCTTTCCCTGATGGCATTTATGAACCTTATTGCAAGGATAGAGTAAGTTTGTTGGATCGTATTGAAATCAAAGATGGTAGAGCGACGTCTGATTTCCGTCTTGAAGGCGAATTTAAGTGGACACAATCTTTCTTTGATGAAGAAGTTTTGAAAGGAACGTCTTTTATTATTAAAACTGATAACCTTTCTGTTCGTTTTATTCGTGAGGGTGAAGGGTATAAACGTCCAACAAATTTTATAAAGGAGAAAATAATATCACCATTAATTGATAAGCCAAGTGTTGGTGTTGGCACAAATGAAACCGCTTCATCTTATCTTACGTCTTTAATGGATGGTAAAAATGTATTTTCTTATCCAAAGCCAGTATCATTAGTTAAGTACTTGACTAATTTTGTTTGCAAAGATGACGATATTGTAATGGACTTTTTCTCGGGTTCTGGTACTACTGCAGATGCTGTATGGAGATATAATTTGGGAAAAAATACAGATTTAAGATATATATTGGTTCAATTGCCAGAAGATCTTGATGAAATGCTTAAGAGTGCTGATTCTGTTACTAAGGAGATTATTCTCAATGGCATTTCGTTGTTGGATAGTATTGGCAAACCTCATAAATTAACAGAGTTGGCTAAGTATCGTTTATTAAAGACTATTGATAGAATAAATAAAGAAACACCTGAATTTAAAAAAGATTTTGGCTTCCGTGTCTTCCGTCTCGACGAAGGCAATTACGAGGATGTAAATCGTTCTCCAAAGGAATTCAAGCAAGACCAGCTCGATCTGTTCCTGAACAACATCAAGACCGACAGAAACGACCTCGACCTGCTCTTTGGATGCATGCTCGACTGGGGCGTTCAGCTCTCTCTGCCTATGACCCAGGAAGTGGTAGATGGCAAGACCATCTATACCGTGAACGACGGCGACCTGGTGGCCTGCTTCGCCGAGAACGTATCAGAAGACGTAGTTAAAGCGATGGCAGAAAAGATGCCTTTGCGTGTCATTTTCCGTGACAGCTGCTTTGCTCAGGATGCCGACAAGATTAATATCTATGAGACCTTCAAGCAGAAGCTGGATTGGAGCGACCAGGAAGTAGTGAAGAATATTAGAGTGATTTAAGCCTATGAAACTCAGATATAAACATCAACGCTTCCAAACCGAAGCGGCGCTGGCTGTGGCTAATGCCTTTACAGGTCAGCCCAAAAGCGACGGACAGAGTGACCATATCGTGGACCAGGGAGTTCATCAAGACCTCTTTGTAGTAAAAGGCTTTGGCAACAAGAACGTTATCCTTGCTCCGGAAGCCGTCTGCGAGAATGTAAGAGCCATACAGACAGAACAGGGGCTGAAACCTGTAGAACAGCTGCAGCAGTTGCAAGGTGTAGGTACCGCCCTCACCATCGAAATGGAGACGGGTACGGGTAAGACCTATACCTACATCAAGACCATGTATGAGCTGAATGCCCGCTATGGCTGGACCAAGTTTGTGGTGGTGGTGCCAAGCATCGCCATCCGAGAAGGCGTATTGAAGAGCTTTGAGAGCATGCAGGAGCATTTTGCCCAGGAATACGGCAAGCGCATGCAATACTTTATGTATAACTCCAAGCAGCTCAGCAAGATAGATGCCTTTGCCAGCGATGCAGGCATGCACGTGATGATTATCAATACCCAGGCATTCAACGCATCTATGAATGAGGAGAAGAGTAAGGGCGCACGTCCTGACAAGGCAGCCCGCATCATCTTCGAACGCCGTGATGAGTTCGGCTCCCGCCGTCCTATCGACGTGCTGGCACAGACCCATCCTATCATGATTATCGATGAACCTCAGTCGGTATTGGGTGTGGACAAGAAAAACAAGACCCGTAAGGGTATTGCCATGTTCAAGCCGCTCTTTACCCTTCTGTATAGCGCCACCCACCGCAAGGGTGATATATATAATATGGTGTATAAGCTGGATGCCATCGATGCCTACAACCAGAAACTGGTGAAGAAGATTGAAGTGAAGGGCATCAGACAGGTAGGCAGTACCGCAACCAACGGCTACGTCTATCTGGAGGAAATCGTCATCGGCAAGGGCAATCCGCAGGCTCGCATTAGCTTCGACATCAAGACGCAGACCGGAACGAAACAGGTAAGCAAACTCGTGGATGAGCGCTTCAACCTGAAGGAACAGAGTGGGGGACTTGCCGAGTATGACAACAACTTCATCGTAGAACGCATAGACGGCAGGCAGGGAATCGTCCGCTTCCTCAACGGCTTGACTCTGCATGAAGGTGATGCCGTGGGCAGTGTGAACGAAGACTATATCCGTCGTATTCAGATTCGTGAAACCATCCGCACCCATCTGGAGCGTGAGCGCCAGCTGTTCAGTCAGCATATCAAGGTGCTCAGTCTGTTCTTCATCGACCATGTGGATAGCTACCGCCTCTATGAAGGCGAGGATAGCAAGGGTAAGTTTGCCAAGATGTTTGAGGAAGAATATACCCGAGTGCTTTCAGAAATGTTGCCATCGTTTACGGATGAAGCCTATCTGCGCTATCTTTCAGACCCTCGCAATGCGGCATCCAAGGTGCATCAGGGCTACTTCTCCATGGATAAGAAGGGCAAGGCGGTGGAATCGAAGGAAAGGCAGGGCGAGAACGAAGAGCGTGCCTTCGACCTGATTATGAAGGATAAGGAGCGTCTGCTTTCGCTCAGCGAGCCAGTCCGCTTCATCTTCTCGCACTCCGCCTTGAAGGAAGGTTGGGACAACCCTAACGTGTTCCAGATCTGCACCTTGAAGAACTCGGATAATGAGACCAAGAAACGCCAGGAAGTGGGACGAGGAATGCGCCTTTGCGTGAACCAGAAGGGAGAACGCCAGGATGCGGATGTATTGGGTGACCATGTGTTTGATACCAATATCCTCACCGTGATAGCCAGCGAGAGCTATGATGATTTCGCCAAGAAATTGCAGACGGAAATGGCTGAAGCCTGTGCCGACCGACCAATCGTTATCACCGCCCATCTTTTCGAGGGCAGGTCATATACGATGGCAGATGGAACCAATGGCAAGTTTGATATCAATCAGGCGAGAGTTATCTATAATGCCCTCATCCGCAAAGATTATGTGGATGATAACGGTGCTTTGACCGCTCCGTATTTTGAGGATAAGCGCAATGACAGTCTTGATTTTGAGAAGGCTAACGATTGGAGGGATGGCATTATTGCAGCCCTTGATACCGTATATGATCCAGCGGCAGTAACGCCGGAGAATGGTAGAAAGCCTAAGCTTGCCAAGTTGCAGAAGGATAATTTTGCCAAGAAGGAGTTCCAGAATCTCTGGAAGCGCATCAACCGCCGCACCTACTATCAGGTAAGCTTTGAAACTTCTGGTCTTGTGAAGAAAGCCATCGAGGAACTTGATGAAAAGTTGAGGGTTACGGAAATCCGCATCGTGGTAGAAGGCGGTTCGATGGATGAAATCAGAGATAAGGAGTCGCTTGAAGCGGGCGTGGCAATGACTCAGGGCGATGTCCGAACCATCCATGTAACGGAAGCTGTGGGCAAGGAAGTGACATACGACCTAATAGGTCAGCTGGTAACTGCTACGGGGTTGACGAGAAAGACCATCGTGGAAATTCTGAAGGGTATCAAGCCTGAAACATTCAGCATGTTCAAGATGAATCCGGAGGAATTTATCATCAAGACCGGTCTGATTATCAACGACTGCAAGGCTTCTGCTGTTATCCAGTGCATCAAGTATGAGAAGTTGAATGATGAGTTCTCTACCGACATCTTTACGGTGGATGCTCTGAGAGGCAAGTTGGGCATCAATGCCATTGAATCCAAAAAATCGCTCTACGACCTGGTAGTGCTCGACAGCATGGGTGTAGAGAAGAACTTTGCCGAGTCATTGGAACGGGAGGATGACGTGGTGGTTTATACCAAACTGCCTCGTGGTTTCTACATCAACACGCCTATGGGCAAATACAATCCCGACTGGGCTGTGGCATTCCGTGAAGGCAGCGTGAAGCATGTTTATTTTGTGGCAGAAACCAAGGGTAATGATCTCCAGGGGACACATTTACGTGGCATCGAGAAAAACAAGATAGCGTGTGCCAAAAAGCATTTTGCTGCCATCAGCGAGAATGGTTACATTTATGATGTTGTCACAGACTATCAGGCATTGTATGATGCTGTGATGAAATAGCCGTGGAAATGGTAACGGAATTGCCGGAACAATCGTGAAAATAAGGAGAGGAAGTGTAGCACTAAAAATGCGCACTTCCTTATGAAAAAATAGGTAAAAGATAAATTTAAACAACAACAATAATCTTAAAAATCAACAAAATGAAAGAAATTACATGAATTCTCGAGGCGTTGCTGATATCGCCAGCGACGTCTAATAGCTGCCTCACCTCGTGAAAATCATGAGGGCAACCTTCTCTAACTAGCTAATGGTAGTTTTTTAGTCACTTCTTCATAAAAGAGATTTAATAAGGGAGTATTATGACTAAAACAATTTTATTTCTTTTGATTGCGCTTTCTAATTTAGGCGTAATCAGCCTGAGTGTATGTATCGTAGTTTCTCTCAACGGCAAATGCGTGCTTGAGATGACTGCAAGTGTTGAACAACTGCAAAATCTACTGAACGATGGAATTAAAAATTGCAATTAATATCGAAAATGCACATGGATGGCATATCGGTAATAACATCTTTGGTGGTTCTTTTGAGAAAAAATCATCTGATTCTTCTTCAGGAGATAATCTCAACGATGCCGATTTTGAAGTGGTGGATGATGAGCCTCGAAAGGATGATGAGCCTCGAAAAGCCGACCCTCCTATTTCTGGATATGTGGGCCGTTCTGTTGTTTTGCCTGCCCAACTTAAAAGTGAAAAAGCGAAGAAGATTCTTTCGGGATTGGTGCGCATTAACGTATTGGATGAGAATTTCCAGCCTAGCAGCAAACTAACCTGTTATACAAGAGGATATTTAGCCCGTAGAATAGCTGATGCATTGGAAATTTCTAATGTGTGGGTCTTCTTTGGTGATTTCTGGCATTTGAAATCTAGTACCTTGAGATCGAAGTATAATGAATCTCTAGGTATGAAAAAAACATTGGAATTTGAGGATTTAATACATAATATTATTAACGTACGTTAAAAAATAGCCAAAAACTGGTACGGTCGTACCTGGTACGTACCAGTTTTGTTTCAGATATTTGCCGTACTTTTGCCCCGGATTTCAGAACGAGCCGTGTTCTGGGATTCGGGGCTTTTCCGTTTTCTATTGCCAGGGTGCTGGCATGGATTT
>ERZ1034626.2583-NODE-2583-length-10524-cov-9.409781_pt1 | contig 10524 bp, 10 predicted proteins | sample MGYA00520652_ERZ1034626 | MGnify/ENA primary metagenome ERZ1034626 (study PRJEB33766, sample SAMN09781765) | gut metagenome | biome: gut microbiome | host: Homo sapiens | place: Madagascar | study: EMG produced TPA metagenomics assembly of the PRJNA485056 data... | reverse complement strand
GCAACCCCGGCCCCGGCGGCTGGGGCGCGGTGCTGCGGTATCGGTTCAATGGCAAAGTGTACGAAAAAGAGCTCAGCGGCGGCGACGCCAGCACCACCAACAACCGGATGGAGCTGACGGCCTTTATCGAGGCCCTGCGCCAGCTCAAGGAGCCGTGCGAAGTGCGCCTGTGCTCCGACAGCCAGTATGTCATCAACGGGCTGGAAAAAGGCTGGGCCAAGGGCTGGAAGCGCCGGGGCTGGAAAAAATCCGATGGCTCCCCTGCCCTGAACCCGGACCTCTGGGAGCAGGCACTGGAGCAGGAAGCACGGCACAAACTCACATACGTCTGGGTCAAGGGCCACGCGGGCCACCCGGAAAACGAGCGCTGCGACCAGCTGGCCGTGGCACAGAGCCAGGCACATGGCGGGAGGCAGGGACGATGAGCGACACTTTTTTGCCCGGCAGCGGGTTTGATACCTACGAGCAGCAGGACAAAGTGCTGGTAGGCCTGGGCGGCGGCACGGCAGCCAAAGTAGCCGTCCGTATTTTGCAGCAGCAGGGCTTTGCGGTAGCGGGTGCCGTCGTGAAGCTCTCTGCCGAAGAAGAGCCTCTGGTGCAGTCCGCAAAAGAGGCCGCAAAGGCCCTTGGCATCGAGTGTGCCACCCTCAACGCCGAGGCGCTGGCCGCACAGGGAGCCACCCCTGTGGACGCCCGCCTCTCTGCCCTGCTGACGGCGGCAGACAAACTGGGCATCCAGTACATCGCCACCGGGCACTTTGCCCAGGTGGAGACCGGGGCTGACGGCATCAGCCATATCTACCCGCCGGAAGACCCTGCCCAGGACGAGAGCGATGCTCTTGCCGCCCTGCCGCAGGATATCCTGGCCCGGCTCATCTTGCCGCTGGGGTCCTTCACCCCGGAGGACGTGCAGGAGATGGCCGCGGATTTTAACGTTTGACGCACACAAAAAGGCTCTGGGTCTTGCGATCCAGAGCCTTTGCTTTTTTATTTATTCAATGATCACACGGACTGCTGCGGGTGGACGATATCACGCCAATCCAGGTCGCCGCGCTCCAGGCCGTGGATGAGCACCTCAGCGGTGGCGATGTTGGTGGCCATGGGGATGTTGTGCACATCGCACAGGCGCAGCAGGGTCATCTCATTGGGCTCGCTGGGCTTTGCATTGATGGGGTCGCGGAAGAACAGCAGCAGATCCACCTCATTGCAGGCAATGCGGGACGCGATCTGCTGGTCACCGCCCTGAACCCCTGCCAGGAAACGCTGCACCTGCAGGCCCGTGGCCTCTGCGATCATCTTGCCAGTCGTCCCGGTGGCCACCAATTTATGCTGGCTCAAAATCCGGCAGTACGCCGTACAGAACTGAACCATCAGCTCCTTTTTGGAGTCATGCGCAATCAGTGCAATCGTCATCGGTCAACCTCTCCTTTTACCTCTCCCAGCTCTATTTTCTCTCTAGGGCATCGTATTGCATATATCATAGTATCACAGTTTCCGTCATTTTACAACTGTTTTTTGGGCATTTCCGCTGTTTTTTCTGGTTTTTTTCACCAAATCCGCGTTACAGCGCCTTATGCCGCCGGAGCCGCCGCGGGTTCCGGCGCGGGTTCCGGCGCGGGAGCCGTCTCCCCTGCCGTGTCCGTCTCATCGGCTGCGGCGTCGCCGTCCACAGCCTCTGTCTTCGGATCGTCTACCGCCGGGTCGGCGGTCTCGGGTTCGTCCACCGTCAGGGTGCCGTTCTGCATGGCGAAGTAGGCGTCAAAAATATCCGCCACCAGCTGGCCGGTACGGGCACCGGCACCGCCGTATTCCACCACGATGCCAATGGCGATCCGCGGGTCTTCCACCGGGCCATAGGCGATCATCGTCGCGTTGGTGTAATGCTTGCGGGTGCTGCCGGCGTAGTAGCTCTCACTGCGCTGGGGACTGCCCGTTTTGCAGGCGATGGTGTAGGGATAGCTTGCCAGTGCCGGGATGGTCTGGGCCACGCCCACCATGCCCTGCTGCACCAGGTCAAAGGTATCGCCCCGGTCTTCGATGACATCCATGACCTCCGGCTGGGTCTCCTGTAGGACTTTGCCCGTGTTGGTGTCCAGGATGGATTTGACAAAGTGGGTACGGTAGCGGGTGCCCCGGTTGGCGATGGTGCCCGCATAGGTAGCCAGCTGCACCGGCGTGATGACCGTGTTGCCCTGGCCGATGGCGGCCTGCACTTCCAGCGAGGCCGTGTAGTTGGAGTCGTTTTTCGTGGTCAGGCGGCCCAGTGCCTCGCTGACCTCCACGCCCGTGCGCTGGCCCAGGCCCAGCTTATAGGCATAAGCGTCGTAGACGTCACTGGTCACCCGGCGGCCCACATCGTAGAAGAAGATGTTGCAGCTCCATTTGATGGCCGTGATGACGTCGATGTTGCCCGAGTGGCCGTGGCGGGTGCACTTGGGGTGGTAATCCTGGAAGTAGTTGTACACGCCGTTGCAGTATACCGTGGAATACCGGTTGATGACGCCGGTGTCCAGCGCGGCAACGGCCACCGAGGGCTTATAGGTCGAGCCCGGGGTGTACAGGCCCTGCAGCGCCCGGTTGAACAGCGGCATCCCGGGGTCGGCGCTGTACTCGCTGTACTGGGTGGCGTAGAGGTTCTGGTCAAAGCTGGGGTAGTTGGCGGAGGCCAGCACGCTGCCGTCCTTGACATCCAGCACCACCACCGCGCCTGCATTGGCCCGGGCACCGTCGGTGCCGTAGGCCCGGCTGATCATATCAATGTTTTTGCCCAGCGCCTGCTCCACCGCTTTCTGGAAATCGCTGTTGACGGTGAGCTGGACGGTGTGGCCCGGCTCCGGCACCGTGGTCATGGCCGTGCTGACGATGACGCCATCCGAGTTGCGGGTGATGGTCTCCACACCATCCTTGCCCCGCAGCTCATCCTCATAGGCCGATTCCAGGCCCGAGATGCCGATGACATCGTTCATATTGTAGCCTTTATCCCGCAGCGGATAGGTGGTCTGGCCGTTTTCATCGGTCACTTTCCACTTTTCCGCCGTGATCTTGCCCACCCGGCCCAGCACATGGGGCAGCACCGTGCTCTGCTCATAGCTGCGGGTGGAGGTCTCCACGATCTCCACGCCGGGCAAAGAGAGGCTGTTTTCCTTGATGGTGGCCACGGTCACATCGCTGACGTTTTCGGCCATGACAAAGTTGTTGACGTTGGAGAACGCCTGCTGCTGCATCTCATAGTGGATGCCGCCCAGCACCCGCTGCCAGTGGAGGGAGTAGGCGCTGAGGTCATAGTCCTCCACCAGTTTTTCCATCACGTCATCGGCAGTGGCGTACTGCTGCAGGCCCAGACCCTCTTTCATGTTGGCAAGGCTCTTCTGGTCGCTGGTGCTGTCCTCCGCAGCCGTAAACGTATAGTGGCCGTTGGCATCCGGCTCGCTGATGAGGAGGGAGTCGTTCCAGCTCTCGCCGTTCTGCTCCAGCAGCTCCACGATCCGCTGCAGCATGGCGTCCAGATCCTCGCCGCCCATCAGCAGCTTGCTGAGCACCACATTGTAGCTGGTCGTGCTGGCTGCGATCCGTTTTCCCTCGCTGTCCACGATGTCGCCGCGGGCCGCCGTGACCGTAAAATTATAGTCCGTGGTGTTGGTGGCGCGGGCTTTGAAGCTGTCGCCGTTGACCAGCTGCAGAAAGATCAGCCGGAACACATACAGCCCCACGATGACCGCCGCAAAGGCGATGAGCAGCCGCATCCGGCGCATAACGGTCTTGTGTTCGTCCAAATTCATCTGGTTTCCTCCCGGCGGGGCAGGCTGCGGAGCCGCAGCACTCAGACCACGCCGTTGTCGATCTTGAATTCAATGCTGATCTTCCGCGCCGCCCAATAGATGGGCAGGCTGACCGGGATGCTCAGCACCGCGCTGGGGAGCACGAACCACAAGAAGCGGTTCCACGCCCCGCTGTAGCCCGGCATGTAATAGAAGAACAGCCAGTCGCAGGCCAGCACCAGCACCGCGCACCCCGCCGCGATGAGCAAAAAGTTCTGGGCGGTGTCCTTGAGGTAGAGCTGCACCACGGCGGAGACGGCAAAGCTGAGGACCATCAGCTCCAGCGCCAGCATCCCCACGGTCCGGCCCGCTGTGTAGTCCCACATCAGGCCGCAGACCGCGCCGAAAATAGCCCCGGCAAACTCCCCCTCAAACACGGAGACCGCCAGTGCCAGCGGCAGCAGGTAGAGCGGCTTTGCCGCCCCCAGCTGAAACAGCCCGGGCATGGTCTGCAAAACCGTACACAGCAGCATCAGCAGCGTATAGCAGACCCATTTGAAGATCTGGCTGCTTTTGCGCTTGCGGCGTGATTCCATAGACAGGCTCCTCCTATCAGTAATTGGTAATGATAAACACATGCTTGACGGTGCGGGGGTCCGCGCCGGGCTTAATCACCGCGATGGTGGATTTGCCGCTGGCTTCCGGCACCAGCTCCTGCACCACGCCCACCAGCACATCCGGCGGGAACACGCCGCCCAAACCGGTGGTGATGACCTGATCGTTGGCCTTGGTCAGAGTCCCGCGGGAGAGGTTGGAGAGGATGCACAGGCCCTCGGCGGCGTAATCCGCGCTGCCCGTGATGATGCCGTTGTCCCGGGTGCGGGACACCACGCCCGCCGCGTTGAAGCTGGGGTGCAAAATCGTCATGACCTTGCAGCTGGTCAGGTCCACTTCCGTCACCACGCCCAGCAGGTAGCCCTCGTCGCTGGTGATGGCGTCGTTGGCCTCCACCCCGTCCAGGCTGCCCTTATCCAGCGTGAAGCCGTAGAACGAATCCAGCGGGTCCCGCCCGATGACGAACGACGAGACATAGCTCATCTCCGGGTGCTGCTCCTGAATGTTGGTCAGGGCCTTGTAGGCCTCGTTTTCAGCCTTGAGCTTGTCGTAATCCACCATCTGGCCGCGCAGCTCGGCGTTTTCCGTGGTAAGCTTCTCGTTCTCTTCCAGAATGGCGTCGATGTTGGTGTACTTCTCCCACAGGGAGGAAACGCCATTGCTCACCGCCGCCGCCGCCCGCTGGAACGGGGCCACCGCCACGCTCAAAATCTCCTGCGGGGCGGCCGTCAGGCGGCCATTGGCACCGGCATAGGCCATGATGGCCGCCAGAAACACCGCAATGCCCACGAGGATCTTAAATTTCCAGGTATCGAAAAAATCTTTCAAGGGAGCTTCCTCCGATTGCAAAAAAGCGCGGACAGCCGGAGCCATCCGCGCGCTTTATCACATGTGTGCGCCGTCGGTATCCAGCACATCGTGCAGGACATCCACATGGTCGAGCACCGCGCCGGCGCCCTTGGCCACGCAGTCCAGCGGGTCTTCCGCCACATGGACGTCAATGCCCGTCTCACTCTGGATCAGCTGATCCAGGCCGCGCAGCAGAGCGCCGCCGCCCGTCAGGGTGATGCCGTGGTCGATGATATCGGCACTCAGTTCCGGCGGGGTGCGCTCCAGCGTCTCCTTGATGGCGCTGGTGATCTTGACCAGGCACTCCAGCAGGGCCTCACGCACATCCTCGGAGTGGACCACGATGTTCTTGGGCAGGCCGTCCACCAGATTGCGGCCCTTGATCTCCATGGTCATCTCGGGGTCCATGGGGTAGGCGGAACCGATTTCGATCTTGATCTGCTCCGCGGTACGCTCACCGATGAGCAGGTTGTACTTCCGCTTGATGAACGCGATGATGGCCTGATCGAACATATCACCGGCCATCCGGACGCTGCGGGAAGCCACGATGCCGCCCAGCGAGATCACGGCGATCTCCGCCGTGCCGCCGCCGATGTCCACGATCATGCTGCCGGTGGGCTCGCTGATGGGCAGGCCCGCACCGATGGCGGCAGCCATGGGCTCCTCGATCACGGAGACCTGACGGGCACCGGCTTTCAGGGTCGCCTCACGCACGGCGCGGCGCTCCACCTCGGTAACACCGGAGGGGATGCAGATGACCACGCGGGGGCGGGAGAACATGCTGTTGCCGCAGGCCTTCTTCAGGAAGTTCTCCAGCATATTGGTGGTGATGTCAAAATCGGCAATGACGCCGTCCTTCAGGGGGCGCACTGCCACGATGCTGCCGGGGGTACGGCCGATGACGGCCTTTGCCTCGCCGCCCACACAGCGCACCTCGTCGGTCTTGGTGTCCACAGCCACCACCGACGGCTCCCGCATGATGATGCCCTTGCCCTTCATATAGACCAGAGTATTGGCGGTACCCAGGTCAATGCCAACGTCCTTCGACAGAAAACCCATTGTAAAGTCTCTCCTTCATCGTTTCCAGTAGATCTATCCCATAGCGTCTGACGGCCGTTTTGCGCCGTCCTTCGCAGAATAACACGGTTATATTATAGCCCCAAGCCGCTGTTTTCTCAAGCGTTTCCGTTCGTTTTCTTACATTTTTCCATTTTTCTCACACAAAACGCTCTACCAGCTGTACAGTACGGCTGACCGGCAGGCCCATAATGGTGTAATAATCGCCCTCGATGCGGTCCAGCCAGAGGGCTGCCCGGCCCTGAATGGCGTAGGCTCCGGCCTTATCGTAGGGCTCTTTTGTGGCCGTGTACCGCTCAATTTCTTCCTCGGAGATGGGGAAGAACGTCACGCGGCAGCTGTCCACAAAGCTCTTGGTCTGTGCGCCGTCCGAGACGCAGACGCCCGTGTGTACCTGATGGGTGGCACCGGACAGTGCCCGGAGCATCCGTTTGGCGTCCTCCACACTGTGGGGTTTGCCGAAGACTTCCCCGTTCACATCCACCACGGTATCGCACCCCAGTACCAGATTCCCCGGGTGCTGGGCAGCCACGGCCAGACACTTGCCCCGGGCCAGCTTTTCCACCAGCCGGGCAGGGGTATCGGCCGTGACGGCGCTCTCGTCAAAATCGCTGACATGGATTTCAAAATCCGTCGTGTACAGGCTCAAAAGCTCTTTCCGGCGGGGGCTGCCGGAAGCTAAAATCAGTTTTTTCATTCTATCGTTCACTTCCCCGTCGAGCCAAAGCCGCCCTCGCCGCGGGTGGTATCGCCCAGCTCCTGCACCGGAGCAAAGGCGGCGGTGTACACCGGCGCGATGCAGAGCTGCGCCACCCGCTCGCCGGGCTGGATCGTATAGGGCTCCTTGCCCAGGTTGACCATGGGCACTTTCAGCTCGCCCCGATAATCGCTGTCAATGACGCCAACGCCGTTGGCCATGCACAGGCCATGCTTGATGGACAGGCCGCTACGGGCATAGACCAGCGCCACGGTGTGGGCACCGGGCAGCTCAATGGCAAGGCCGGTGGGCACCAGTGCCCGCTCCATCGGGGCCAGTGTCAGGGGCTCGTCCAGCACGGCACACAGGTCGGCAGCAGCAGAGCCGGGGGTTGCATAAGCGGGCACCTTCGCCCGGGGGTCCAATACTTTATAGTTTACAGTGATGGGTTCCATAGTATACCTCAGTTTGTTCCTTTAAAATAGAGTCCGCGGGTGAAATCGCCCTCAAAGGGTGCATGGACACGGATATTGTCCAGAATGGCAGCAGCCTCTTCCCTGCTTTCCAGCGTGAAGTAGGCCACGCCGTAGTCCACCGTCAGGGCACCGGGCTTGTCGCCCATATAGATGGGCACCGGGTTGTAGATGGTACGCACGCCCATGCCGCACCGCACCGGGAACTTTTTCGCCTTGCGGTCGGTCAGGACGCCCGTCTGATCGCAGTGGGCGCAGTCGTGGATGTTCTGCAGCGGGCAGGCACGGGTGACCATCAGCGGCATGTGGCCGTAGACCAGCACGCCCGTTGGCACCGGCTTGCCTGCATGGGTGGGGGCAATGGTGCTGATGTCGCTGTCTTTCGTCTCGGGCAGGATCAGCACCGAGCCAAGGCCGTTGTCCGCATAGAACTGCGCCGCCACCTGATTGGTGACGTTCAGGCCAAAGCCGCCGGACATGGGCAGGCCCCGGCAGAGCCGCAGGTGGGCGATGTTGCTCACCTCATAGCCCGCAAAGCCTGCATCCTGGGTGGCCGCGACGCGGCGGGCGGTGTCCTCTTCCAGCTTGCCGAACATGACCCGGGGCAGTTCCAGGAGCGTCTTGCCCCGCCACTCGCGGGGGACACGGTCCGCCTGCGCGATGGGCAGGATCAGATATTCCACGCCGGAAAGAGCCTGTTCCGGCACCTGATCCCAGCGCTCGAACCGGGCACGGAGGGTCCGGTGGGGCGGCAGGGTGCGCTGGGGCAGCGGCTCCAGCTCCACATCCTGCACCGGCCAGGGGCGCAGCACCTCCCGCTTTTTGAGCAGGGCGTCCAGCGCCTCCCGGCGCAGCTCGTTCACGGTGCTGCCGGGCACGAACCAGGGGCCCTCGTCCATCTCCACCTCGATGTTTTCCGCTGCAAAGGGGGTGCCGCCCGTCTTGGCGAGGCTCCGCTTCAGGCTCTCGGTGGGGTCGGTGCGGGCGGGCTGAGGCTCAAAATCGCCGTAGGCAAACGCCTTGTTGCCGTCGGCGTCGGTCACGGTCAGCTTCTCGCCGCCCTCTTCGATTTCCAGCTTCATCCGCACGGGCACCCGGGAGCGCTCCCGGCGGTAGAGCTCCCGCAGGGCGGGCAGGGTCTTTTTGGTCAGTTCGGCGTCGGCCTCACTGCGGACGCCAAACATCGTGCCGTCGATCTTCCCGTCCAGATAGCCGGAGGTGAAGCCGGAGCGGCTGAACGCATTTTTCAGCAAGTCACGGTCATAGGCACGGCCCTCCCGGCCTGCCAGACAGGCGCTGACCGCCGCCGCCACATACTCCGGCGTGCGCAGGCGGCCTTCGATCTTGGCAGAGGCCACACCGATGGCCTGCAGCTGGTCCAGTTTGTCGATGACGGAGTTATCTTTCAGGGAGAGGTGGTGCAGCCGCCCGGGCTTGCCCTCGGGCAGGGCGTTGGCCTCAAAGGGCAGGCGGCAGGGGCCTGCACAGGAGCCGCGGTTGCCGCTCCGTCCGCCCAAAAACGCCGACATATAGCACTGGCCGCTGACGCACATGCAGAGCGCGCCATGGACGAAGCACTCTGTCTCAATGCCGCAGTGCCTGGTGATGTGCTCCACCTCCGGCAGGCTCAGCTCACGGGCCAGCACCACCCGGGTAAAGCCCAGCTCCTTGAGCTCCAGCGCCCCCTGCAGGGTGTGGACACTCATCTGGGTGGAGCCATGGCGGGGCAGCTGGGGAGCGATCTTCCCAATGAGGGTGGCCACGGCCAGATCCTGGCAGATGACCGCATCCGCCCCGCTGGCGGCCACCGCCCGGATGGCATCGCGCAGAGAGGCCAGTTCCCCGCCGTACACGGTGGTGTTGAGGGCCACATGGACCTTGACGCCCCGGGCGTGGCAGAAGCGAACGGCCTCTTTCAGGCTGTCGGCATCAAAATTTCCGGCGCCCGTGCGGGCGTTGAAGCCGGAAAAGCCCAGATAAACCGCATCTGCCCCGCTGAATACGGCGGCGTGCAGCATTTCTTCACTGCCCACAGGGGCAAGGATCTCAATATTTGCCATAACTCTCCTTTTGACGGCATGTTGCTGTACCTATTAAATAGAATCGATCTGAGAGCTGTCCCTCAGTTGCCTGCCTCGGCTTTGGCGGCCTGCTCCCGGGCAGCGGCCTCTTTCATTTTGGCCTGCAGCTTTGCCAGCTGCTCCCGCAGGGCAGCATTTTCCCGCTGAAGCACCTCGTTTTCGGCCCGGACCTTATCCTCGGCCAGCTTTGCCTTGGCTGCATCGGCAATGTAATCCTGGATCTGGCTGCGCATGTTTTCAGCACTGCCCGCGCTCTTGCGGTATTCGTCCAGATAATCCATGGCACAGAAGACCGCTGCCTTGCTCAGGGAAAGGTTGCCGTTGTCGTCCAGCAGCTTTGTAATGTCCTCATCCAGCTTCTTAGCCAGAGAGGTGATGTAGCTCTCGGTATCCGTCGTTGCGATCGCATAGGGCGCGCCCGCAATGGTCACTCTCACTTTGTTTACCATCGTCTATCCTCACTTTGCACAGGGTTTTGCGGCTCCTTGCGGCGGGTGTCTGCCGGGACTCCCGGGCAAAATGGCGTGTTCCCGGGGGTTCCGGTACCGAACCCCGCCCTTTGCGGAGCTTTTCTCTGCGGTTTTTTCATTTGGGGTGGAGTTTGTGGCCGAATTACCCATCCAAAGAGGCTGTTCCGCGCCCGGTTTCGGCCCTGCGCCACCCATCTGTACCCTCTATTATAATATAAATACCGTGCGAGAAAAAGTGGTATTTTTGAAATTTCGGCAGATTTGTCAGAAACTCAGGGCCAAAAATAGCAGTTACGGCAAAAATAGGTGCTTTTTCTTGCAATCGTCGGGGGAACATATTATAATATTACCGTTGTGTGAAGGACACGCGGGAATATCGGGAGTATATAAAGTGGGTGTCCTATTTTCAAAAAGCTCAATAATTTTAAGCACTCGTGCGGATAGGAGTTATTTATGACTACAAAAGAATTTGCAAAAATTCTTCAGGACAAGCTCACCAGCGAA
>ERZ1034626.2581-NODE-2581-length-10534-cov-5.704934_pt1 | contig 10534 bp, 5 predicted proteins | sample MGYA00520652_ERZ1034626 | MGnify/ENA primary metagenome ERZ1034626 (study PRJEB33766, sample SAMN09781765) | gut metagenome | biome: gut microbiome | host: Homo sapiens | place: Madagascar | study: EMG produced TPA metagenomics assembly of the PRJNA485056 data... | reverse complement strand
CTGATATTTTGGGGCATCGGCGCATGAGCACCGGTGTCCCTTTTTGCAAAATCCAGTAATTAATAAAAATTTCAGCAAAATCTGATTGCGTTACCTGTCTGCGAAGGTTATAATGAAAATATTAGATAAGACGGAGGATGGCAATTTGGATGAACAGGAAAAGATAAAAAAAACATCTCAGGAAACAGAATGGGAATTAAAACCACAGTATGTCATCATCGCACTGGTCGTATTTGTGACTTTCTGCTGTTGCATACTGTTTTTCTTTATGATCTACCGTTACAATGGATTCACAGACTTCTGGAAGAAGCTGTCTTTGATCTTACAGCCGATCATTATCGGTGTAGTGATCGCATATCTGTTAAATCCAATCATGAAATTTTTAGAGGGACACCTGTTTAAGTTTTTAGAGCCGCGGATGAAAAGCAAACGTAAAGCGAAAAAGACGTCACGGGGAATTGCAATTACCGGATCGCTGGTATTTTTAGTGGGAATCTGTGTGCTTTTGGTGGCGGCGATTGTTCCATCTATTTCTGAGAGTATCCAGAGCATGATCACATCGTTTCCACAGGAAGCGAAGGATCTGACGAAATGGGTAGACGAGGTGACAAACGGTGATACGGAATTTGCGTCCATGATACAGCAGGGCGTGGACAAAATAACGGATACGGTTGAGACCTTTTTTGAAGATGATATTTTTTCAAAGGTACAGACCTATCTTACATCGATCACAAGCGGTGTCATCTATGGAGTCAAGTTTGTTTTAAATGTGATCATCGGTCTGATCATTTCAGTTTATGTGATGGCGGACCAGGAACATTTTGCCGGACAGGCAAAAAAGATCGTATATGCACTGTTTAAACCGGTGCGTGCTAATGTCATTGTTGATACTGTCCGTAAGAGTAATGAGATTTTCAGCGGCTTTATCAGTGGTAAAATTTTAGATTCGGCGATCATTGGTGTGCTTGCCTATATCGTGCTTGCAATCATGAAGATGCCGGATACGGTGTTAGTCGCCGTGATCATTGGTGTTACCAATGTTATACCGTTTTTCGGTCCGTTTATCGGTGCGGTGCCGTCCTTTATCATTATTGTGCTGCAGAATCCGATACAGGGATTATATTTCCTGATCTTTATCGTTGTTTTACAGCAGATCGACGGAAATATCATTGGACCGAAGATCCTTGGAAGTTCTACCGGATTATCGGCATTCTGGGTTGTGTTTGCAATTCTGGTATTTGGCGGATTATGGGGATTCCCGGGAATGTTGCTCGGAGTGCCGCTTATGGCAGTAATTTATTATATTGCACAGAAAACAGTGTCTTATTTATTGAAAAAACGCGGACTTACAGCAGATACATCGGCATATGTATATCTGACAAAAGTTGACAGGGAGAGCAACCAGCCGGTTTATGATAAGAATCCGACCAAAAAAGAGCTGAAAAAGCATCGCGAAAAGCATATAGAAGAGAGTAAAAAAGAAGAAAAAGATCAATGACAGAAAAGAGGGGGAGCAGACTGCAAACCCCCTTTTTTTGCGTGTATCATAGCATTTTTTCTTAGATTAATTTTTGACATCTATATGTGCGTATGATAAACTAAGAACAAAAGAAGCAGCAAAAGAATAGCGCGTTCAAAGGTGGCATAATTTTGGATAAATATGAATATAAATTAAAGCTGGATCAGATGAAATCACTGACTGCCGAACATAATTATGAAAAGGCAGCAGAGATAGCTGATACGATCAACTGGAATAAAATAAAAAATGTAAATGCACTTGTAAAAGTTGGAGAAATTTATGAGAATACCGGTCGTCTGGAGGACAGTCGTGAAGTTTTGCTCATGGCATATGACAGATCACCGATTGGAAGGATGATCATTTTCCGTCTGGCAAAGGTTGCAATCAAAATGAAAAATTTTGATGAGGCGAAGGATTATTATCAGGAGTTTGTGGAGATCGCGCCGCATGATAATTTAAAATATGTGCTGAAATATGAGATCTGCAAAGCGCAGGGTGCAAATATAGAGACTCTGATCGGAATCTTAGAGGAGTTAAAAGAACAGGAATATACCGAAGAATGGGCATTTGAACTTGCATGTCTGTACCATAAAGCGGGTATGGCAGATAAGTGTGTGGAGGCATGTGATGAGCTGGTTCTGTGGTTTGGAGAAGGTCCATATGTGGAGCGTGCCTTAGAGCTGAAGATGATCTATCAGCCATTAAATAAACAGCAGGAAGAAAAGTACCGGAGATTCTGTCAGAAACGTGAAGGCGTTGTTGAGGTCAGACCGGAGGAGGAACTTGATTCGGGGGAGATCGTTAATGAAACCGTGCAGATACCGGATGTGAAACTTTCACCGGAGCGGTTTAATACACAGAATCTGCAGGAAGAATTACAAAAAAGCATGCAGCAGATCATGCAGGCAACGGAAAAAGAAACCGTCACGGACAGTATGGATAATATCAAAAAACTCGTGGAGGAGATCCCTTATCTGCAGCTTCCGAAAGAAGAATATGATCAGTCCGGAGAAGATGAAAATAATCTGGCACATATAGAGTCGGATCACGAGATCGATGATTCATTAAAGATAAATTTTAAAGAGCTGCTTGCGGAAGAACATGACGGACAGCTTGGAATGTATATGCCGGAAAAAACGGCATTAGAGCATCAGATTACCGGTCAGATGAGTATTGAAGAAGTTCTTGCCGAGTGGGAAAAAACAAAATATGCTGCCGAAGTTGCATTAGAAGATGCAAAGCAGCGCAGACTTGAATCGGCAAAGGCACGCGCCCTGCAGGAAGCTGAAGAAATTATGGGACGCCTTGCTGATATTATTCCAAAACTTGATGCAGGCATTGCTCCGAAAGATATACTGCAGGATCAGTATATAGAAGGCAAGCCGCTGGAAAATGACAGGGCAGCAGCTATGGTTGCAAATATGAATCAGATCTTGCAGGAAGAGATCGAACGGATCTCGACTGAGACGGCAAACATTGATAAACAGCTTGCAAAGGCAGCCGGATCGGCAGCGACTGAAACCGCATCGCAGATAGCCGGATCGGTGGCGGCGGAAATTGCACCGCAGATAGCCGGATCGGTGGCGGCGGAAACCGCACCGCAGGCAGCTGCATCAGAGGAAGAAACGTCCGGGCAGGAAGAACCATCAGAACTGGAAGTGAATGAGGATGAGATCGCAGAAGAAGTATCAGAGATGATGCAGACCCCGGAGAATATGGAAATTCCTGAGGAGGATCAGCTACAGGAATCCTGGACAGAAGAGGAAAAGGAAGATTTTTCTCAAGCAGATCAGGAAGATGAAATGCCGGAGGTAAGGGCACAAGAGCAGTCGGCAGATGATTATGATGTAATTACTGCCGATACGATCGACCTTGGAAAAGTGGTAACGGATCAGACATTAGCAGAGACAGTAGAACATACTGTTGACGCGGAAAGTGTTCTTCCACAGATCAGTGAGCCTGAAGATGAGGAAGATTTTGAGGCGGTTACATCTTTGAGTGAAGAACTGCGAGGGATATTTACTTATTTTGTTTCGATAAAAGGAATGGAAGAGCAGATATGTCAGGCACTTACAGGTGCGGCAAGACATCTGAAAACAGGGAAGGATGCCTCCACCGGAAACATGGTGATCCAGGGTGGAAGCGGAAGTGGAAAAACCGTTCTTGCAACGGCTATGGTAAAAGCCTTACAGAAGGAAACCGGAAGGCCGAAGGGCAAGGTTGGAAAGATCGAAGCATCTGCTTTAAATAAAAAGGATGTTGCATCGTTACTAAAGAAGATTTCCGGTGGGTGTCTGATCATTGAGAAAGCAGGCGATATTTCCAAAGAAACAGCAGTCCGGCTGTCACTTCTTCTTAAAAGTGATACAAGCGGATTATTTGTCATTATGGAAGATACACATCGTGGAATTGAGAAAGCACTTGGCAGGGACGAGGGATTTGCTTCCCGTTTCTCTGAGAAAATCAATATTCCGATATTTACCAGTGATGAGCTTGTCTCATTTGCAAAAGCATATGCAAATGAACTTGGATATACAATAGACGAGATGGGTATTCTGGCACTTTACAACAGTATCAGCAATATTCAGAAATATGACAGGGCAACAACACTCACAGAGGTAAAGGAAATCGTGGATGATGCGATCAGTAAATCTGAAAAGGGCGGTTTACGAAAAGCATTTAGTATCATCACATCCAGAAGATATGATGATGAAGATTATGTGATTCTTCGCGAAAAAGATTTTGGAATCTAAAATATACAGGCTATAATCATGACATAAAAATAAAGGGGTGTAAGGGTATGGCTAATTTTTCAGAGTTGGATCGCTATTTATTTGGACAGGCGACGCATTATGAGATTTACCGCAAACTGGGGGCACATTTTACGGATCAGTATGGAATCCGTGGTGTATGTTTTGATGTATGGGCTCCGAATGCCGCGAGAATCTGGGTAATCGGTTCTTTTAACGGATGGGATGAAACGGCAGATGAAATGACAAGGCTTGAGCCGGATACGATGGGAATATTTGAATTGTTTATTCCTGGTATAGAGGAAGGGGCTCTGTATAAGTATCTGATCGAGACGAAAGATGGAAAGCGGCTTTATAAAGCAGATCCATATGCAAATTATGCGGAACTTCGTCCGGGAACAGCATCTGCAGTCGCAGATATAGATCATTTTAAATGGACTGATGAAGAATGGATGGAAGAGCGTGCTAAGACCAAAGATATCTATGCAAAACCTATGGCGATCTATGAGGTGCATCCGGGTTCCTGGAAACGCCATCCGGGCAGAGAGGATGACGGATTTTACAGTTACAGGGATCTTGTGAAGTATCTGATCCCATATGTAAAAGAAATGGGATACACACATATTGAGCTGATGGGTATTTCGGAATATCCATTTGATGGTTCCTGGGGATATCAGGTGACGGGTTATTATGCGCCGACTTCCCGTTATGGAACACCGCAGGATTTTGCGTATTTTATCAATGAATGTCACAAACATAAGATCAGCGTGATCTTAGACTGGGTGCCGGCACATTTTCCGAAAGATGCACATGGACTGACTGAGTTTGATGGGACATGTCTATACGAATATGCAGATCCGAGAAAAGGAGAACATCCGGACTGGGGTACAAAGATATTTGATTATGGCAAGAATGAGGTCAAGAATTTCCTGATCGGCAGTGCATTAATGTGGATCGAGCATTATCATATTGACGGACTGCGTGTGGATGCGGTGGCATCCATGTTATATCTGGATTATGGAAAGCAGCCGGGACAGTGGGTTCCGAATAAGTATGGCGATAATAAGAATCTTGAGGCAGTGGAGTTTTTTAAGCATGTCAATACGCTGATCCTTGGAAGAAATCCGGGGGCAGTCATGATCGCAGAGGAATCTACAGCATGGCCGAAGGTGACTGGCCGCGTGGAAGACGATGGGCTTAATTTCAGCTATAAATGGAATATGGGATGGATGCATGATTTTCTGGATTATATGAAACTTGATCCATATTTCCGTAAGGACAATCATCACAAGCTGACCTTTGCCATGAGCTATAATGAGAGCGAGAAGTATATCCTTGTTCTTTCCCATGACGAGGTGGTACATCTGAAATGTTCCATGATCAATAAGATGCCTGGCGAGATGGAAGATAAATTTAAAAATCTGATGGTCGGTTATGCATTTATGATGGGACATCCAGGCAAAAAACTTCTTTTTATGGGACAGGAATTTGCGCAGCTTCAGGAATGGAGTGAGGCAAGAGAATTAGACTGGTATCTGCTGGAAAATCCGGATCATCAACATATGCAGAACTGGGTAAAGAAATTATTACATATTTATCAGAAAAACCCGGCACTTTACGAGCTTGACAGCAGTTGGGGCGGATTTGAATGGATCAATGCCAACGACGCTGACCGCAGTATTTTCAGTTTTATCAGAAAGAGTAAAGATGGAAAGAATAATCTGCTCTTTGTATGTAATTTTACACCGGTGGAACGCAAGGACTACCGTGTCGGCGTACCAAAACGAAAGACTTATAAACTGATCTTAAACAGTGAAGATGCGGAATTTGGTGGAAATGGTAAAGAATGTCCGGTAAGTTATAAAGCTGTTCGGCAGGAATGTGACGGAAGACCTTATTCGTTCGCATATCCGCTTCCGGGTTTTGGTGTAGCGGTATTCCGTTATTGAGATTCTGTAAAATAGCAGGACAGAAGCTGGAATTATATCGAAAAACTTAATAAATACGCTGATGTATCCGATATATACATCAGCTATGGATGGCGCAGATATTTCAGGGAAATGAAAGTATGCGCCATTCTTTTGTCCTGATATCAGAGACTATGGGACAAATGTTTTGAAAAAACGGATACAGATGAATGAAGGAATTTACATCAGCCGGTGCAAAATGACAGAGATAACAAGGAGAGTCGGATCATGAGAATAGATAACCAACAGCAACAGAATAAGGGAGTAATGGATCTGATGCCGCAGACAGGAGCGGTGGAAGAAAAAAACGGGATACAGTTGTTTGCGGATGCGGTAAAGACGGAGAGCAGTAAAAAAGCGACAGGAACCACGTCTTTTCAGGCAAAAGAGGTTACTTATCTGAATCCGGCAAAAGAAGAGAAAAAGACGATCATAGATGAGATCGAGCAGTCAGGCTCTATGGATGCAGGGGAGAGAAAAGCTCAGATGGCAGTGCTTGCGGAGACTACTTCACCGGAAGACTATAAAAAAATGCAGGAGGAAGGTTTTTCACTGGATGATACCACAAGCAATAAGATCGTGACCGTGACGGATAAGATCAAAGCACAGCTTGCAAAAGCAGGGGTGGATATTTCTGCATTCGGAGATGATCTTGATCTTGAACAGCTTGCGCAGATCACGGGAAGCCCGGAACTTGCAGCGCAGATTGCAGACAGTCTGCAGGAGGCAGATCTGCCGCTTACAGATGATAATTTTAAACAGATCGCAGAGACAGTAGATATGGCAGACTCTTTATCGCCCTTGGATGATGGAGCCGTAAAATATCTGATTGATAACCAGTTAGAACCTACTGTGCAGAATATTTATTTTGCCAGACATTCTGCCAGCGCAGGCTATATGCCGGCAGAACAGCAGGATATTTCTTCTTTCCTTCCACAGGTGAAGAATGTGATCGTATCAGCAGGGCTGGAAGTAAATGATGATACAATAGCAACCAGTAAGTGGATGTTAGAAAACGATATACCGTTGACGAAAGAAAATCTTACCTATGCGCAGGCACTGCGTCAGACGGAACTTACTACGGGCGCAGAAGATGTTGCTGCACTTGCAGCGGAGGCGGTCAGTGAAGGAAAAAGCGCACAGGATGCGGTGATACTTTCCGGTTACACATGGATGGAGCAGGCACAAAATGCTGTGGATACTGTAGAAAATGCAACGGATGAAGACCTTGTTTATATTGTGGAAAAAGGACTTCCTCTCACATTAGACAGCTTAAGGGAAGCTGCGGCAAACAGGGTATCAGAAAGCACAGTACAGGATGCGGACGGAAATTATACACAAAAAGGGCAGCAGCTTCTGACTGCACGCAGGCAGTTAGAGGAGATCCGTCTTGCCATGACTGCCAAAGCAAATTACCGTTTGTTAAAACAGGGTATTTCCATTGACACAGAGCCGCTGGTAAAACTGGTGGAGCAGTTAAAGGATCAGGAAAATGAATATTACAGAAATCTGTTAATGTCTGAGGGTGTGGATGCGACTAAGGAGCAGGTAGAACTCTTTGGAGAGGTTGATAAAAAAGTTACCGACATGCGTTATGTCCCGGCATATGTGCTCGGAATGAAAGATGCTGACGTGTCGACGATCAATGGTGTCCATGAGGCAGGAACGGAACTGAAGACTTCCTTTGAAAAAGCAAGCCGGCAGTATGAGACACTGATGACAGCACCGAGAGCTGATCTGGGGGATTCCATCCAGAAGGCATTTCGCAATGTGGATGATATTTTAAATGATCTTGGCATGGAACTGACGGATGAGAACCGTCGCGCAGTGCGTATCCTTGGATATAATAGTATCGATATTACGCAGGATTCTGTGCTTACGATGAAAGCGGCAGATGAAGAAGTGCAGCGTGTCTTTAAAAACATGACACCGGCAGTTGTTACACAGATGATAAAACGTGGAATAAATCCACTGGAAATGGATTTTACATCGCTGAATCAGGAGGCAGAGAGTATCAAAAGCGAGGAGCTTGGCGGGGAAGATAACCGTAAATTTAGTGAATATCTCTGGAAAATGGAACAGAATCATAAGATCAGCGAGGAAGAACGCAGTTCTTATATAGGAATCTATCGTCTGATCAGACAGGTGGAAAATACGGACGGTGCAGCAATCGGTGCATTGATACAGCAGGGAGCACCGCTTACCATGAAAAATCTCCTGACAGCTGTGCGTTCCGAAAAACGCAGCAGTAAGATGGATTATTCCGTAGATTACAATTTCGAGGGTGTATCCGGTACATCGAAAGGCAGCTCTATTACGGATCAGATTGAGGCAGCATATCAGAATAATTGTTTAAAAGATGCATCCGAATTACTGACGCCGGAGCGTGCAAAAGTTCTATTTGAGCAGAATATGGAATGGGAGAATATGACACCGGAGGAATTGAAGGCAGTACTGACACAGGCAGGTGAACAGGCGGATGAGAGCAGTATCGATGCGGATTACGCAAAAGAGCAGCTTGCACAGTTAGAACAGGCAGCAAATGCAGATGAGAGCATTTATCGTATTCTGGATAAATATGATATCCCAAATACCGTGTCGAATGTACTGGCAATGGAATCTATGCTGAACCAGCGAAACCAGATGTTCCGGAAGATTTTTGGAAGCAGTACGGCAGACCACAATGGGGATGATCAGGTAGATGCAGAGGACTTAGAGGCAATTAAACAGGAGTTGTTGGAAGAATTTGGAGAGGCTGTTTCGGAACCGGCAGATATGGCGGTTGCGCAGGAAAAGCTAGGAGAGCTTGCGGAAAATGTGATGAAAACAATGATAAACAGCGATCATGTGACAAGCCTTGATGTACGGGATATGAAAATGCTTTCTGCACAGCTTTCTGTAAACAGTATCCTTGCAAAAGAAGAACAGTATGCTGTTCCGGTGATGGTCAATGATGAACTCATGAATGTTTCTGTTAAGATCGTGCGCGGCGTGGACAAAAAAGGTATTGTCGATATCATGATGGAAAGTGAACTGCGCGGAAAAATTGCGGCGACATTCCAGGCAAAAGAAGATGGCATACATGGACTGATCGCCACAGATTCAGAGGAGACGGCAGAACTTTTTAAGGGACAGACACAGGATCTTTCGGATTTGCTTGGGGGAGAAAATGATGATGTCACAGAGTTACATTGTGCGCATATTCCGGATCTTGATCTGAATCATTTTTCCATGGGGGCATTTGGAGTCGATGCAAAGGAGGAAACGCAGCTTTCTGATTCTCAGAAAGCTGAGAACCGTGATACTTATCGTGTGCAGACTTCACGTTTGTATGGAATTGCGGAACATTTTATCAAAGCGGTAAAAGGAACACTCACAAAAGAAGTTTAGAGATAGATACAGGATCGATGCTATTATTTTGAACTATGTTGATTCCGACAGATAATTCTGTATACCGTTATATATGGCATCGACAAGCAGATTTTGATAATCATCTGTCAAAAGAAGATCCGCTTCTGTCGGATTGCTTAGGAACCCACACTCTACGATAACAGTAGGTGTGGGTGTTTTTTTGAGCAGATAATAACTTTCATTTGCCTTTGCAACGCGGTGATTATCGGGATCAACATTTGAAATCAGACTGTCCTGAATCATATCGGCAAGTTTTTTTCCGTCCTGTGACTGACCAAAATAAAATACCTGTGCACCGCAGACTTCCGGAGAGGGGTAGCTGTTCTGATGCAGGCTGACGGTAAAAATGGGTGAGGCATCTGAAATGATCTTACAGCGGGTTTGCATATCTTCCGCTTTTTTGTTTGTACTTCCCTCAGAATAAAGACCGGTGTCAGAGTCACGTGTTAAAATGATCCGGATGGAATCCTGACTGAATTTATCGCGCAGTTTCAGTGCCAGTGCAAGGTTGATATCTTTTTCCAATGCATCATTAATGCCGACTTTGCCGGGATCGATACCTCCGTGTCCGGCATCGATCACGATCGATAAACCATCGGAAGATGATTCATTTTGCCCGTTTCCGGCAAGTTCTGTATCAGAAACGGAATCTGTGCCTGGCGTATCGGGTAGTTCTCCTGTGTCCGTGTGACTGTTTTGTACCAGTATGGCACTTTGGCTTCCAAGAAAAAAAGCAGCAATCACCAGACAGACAGCCATTATAAGTTCTATCTTTTTTTTCATAAAAAATCCCGGAGTATCGTTTTTATAAAATATTCACGATCTCCAGGGTTTATGTCATGATCTCATGCATGCATTTAGATCATATAGTTCATGCATGTATTTAG
>ERZ1034626.2578-NODE-2578-length-10543-cov-21.438310_pt1 | contig 10543 bp, 10 predicted proteins | sample MGYA00520652_ERZ1034626 | MGnify/ENA primary metagenome ERZ1034626 (study PRJEB33766, sample SAMN09781765) | gut metagenome | biome: gut microbiome | host: Homo sapiens | place: Madagascar | study: EMG produced TPA metagenomics assembly of the PRJNA485056 data... | reverse complement strand
CCTATTTCTATCCACGCCCTCCGCGAGGAGGGCGACTGCTGCTGCGAGAACAAGCAGCTGATTGGCGACCTATTTCTATCCGCACCCTCTGCGAGGAGGGCGACCCCATGGTAGAGGACTTGCCGGAGGGATGGACAGATATTTCTATCCACGCCCTCCGCGAGGAGGGCGACTTGTTGTTTTTGCGTCCTGCATCGTTGATGCAAAATTTCTATCCACGCCCTCCGCGAGGAGGGCGACCGGGCAGGCCCTTTCTTTTTGCCCGATCATAAATTATTTCTATCCACGCCCTCCGCGAGGAGGGTGACGTGATTCCGGTTCTTATCCTGTTGATATTATGGAATTTCTATCCACGCCCTCCGCGAGGAGGGCGACGAAGCTAAGGAGGTTGAGCCTGATCCGGTTGTGATTTCTATCCACGCCCTCCGCGAGGAGGGCGACTAGGTGACCACCTTGGTGCGGGTCAGAGCGTTCTTATTTCTATCCACGCCCTCCGCGAGGAGGGCGACCTTGTCCGAATCGTTTTCCTTGATTGCCTGCTGATTTCTATCCACGCCCTCCGCGAGGAGGGCGACAATGGCTCAGATTTTGGGCGGCAGCTTAACCTTGCATTTCTATCCACGCCCTCCGCGAGGAGGGCGACGTGGATTCCAAGTTGCTTTAAATCTTTTGCAACTTATTTCTATCCACGCCCTCCGCGAGGAGGGCGACGTGACATGGAGCGCGGCCAGACTTTGGGCGGCATGATTTCTATCCACGCCCTCCGCGAGGAGGGCGACCCATGTCTGCGGTGCAAGTGCTGGACGCAATGTTATTTCTATCCACGCCCTCCGCGAGGAGGGCGACCGCTGCCGCAGCAGCGCAAAAAGCCGCCGCCCGATTTCTATCCACGCCCTCCGCGAGGAGGGCGACGCGCGGCGCTCCACTATACGTAGGGTGCTAAAGGATTTCTATCCACGCCCTCCGCGAGGAGGGCGACCTGCGGGCTACCGAGGTCACCCACAACACCAACATTTCTATCCACGCCCTCCGCGAGGAGGGCGACGATACGGCCGGAAAACCTAGGCGTGGAGCGGAAATTTCTATCCACGCCCTCCGCGAGGAGGGCGACTTCCAGTTGGTAGGAGCAGTATCCGGGGCGTTGTAATTTCTATCCACGCCCTCCGCGAGGAGGGCGACTTGCCGCCGGTAACAGTGTGCTTTTGATGGACAGCATTTCTATCCACGCCCTCCGCGAGGAGGGCGACATCGTATTTATAAGTTTGGCAATTCTGAGGTCAAATTTCTATCCACGCCCTCCGCGAGGAGGGCGACCGGTAGGATCAGCTTCCTCATCACACTTCTTCTATTTCTATCCACGCCCTCCGCGAGGAGGGCGACAACCTGATGAAGCGCGTGATCATCGAGATTGATGTATTTCTATCCACGCCCTCCGCGAGGAGGGCGACTCCAGCTTGCGAACTTAGCATTCTCAGACTCAGAATTTCTATCCACGCCCTCCGCGAGGAGGGCGACACACCAGACCACCAACGTAGGTAGCATCAACATTATTTCTATCCACGCCCTCCGCGAGGAGGGCGACATAATGCCTACCGCAAAAAGTAACACTGCCCGCAGATTTCTATCCACGCCCTCCGCGAGGAGGGCGACCCATGCGCCTGATTGACTGCTGGATGGCCTTACAGGATTTCTATCCACGCCCTCCGCGAGGAGGGCGACCTTCTCCGCGCCGCGCTTGTAGTGCTCACCGGTGATTTCTATCCACGCCCTCCGCGAGGAGGGCGACTTACTTACAAGACTGCCGCCTTTGTCTGGGTTAAATTTCTATCCACGCCCTCCGCGAGGAGGGCGACAGCCAAAGGAGCAAAAAATGAAAAGCCAAGTGGTAATTTCTATCCACGCCCTCCGCGAGGAGGGCGACGTCCGGGAGATGTTACTAATAGTATCAAGTCTAGGATTTCTATCCACGCCCTCCGCGAGGAGGGCGATGCACCGCTGACCTCAAGCGGCGGCAGACCGTCCGCATTTCTATCCACGCCCTCCGCGAGGAGGGCGACACAAACGCCGTATGACCAGCTGGGGCGGGCTGCTATTTCTATCCACGCCCTCCGCGAGGAGGGCGACTGGTCTGGGAGCGGCTGACCGCTCCAGACCTCTATTTCTATCCACGCCCTCCGCGAGGAGGGCGACCTTGATCAGAGAACTACGTTTCGAGTCGAAGTAGATTTCTATCCACGCCCTCCGCGAGGAGGGCGACTGCATTTTCCATGTAGATCAGTAGTTCCACATAGATTTCTATCCACGCCCTCCGCGAGGAGGGCGACCCGTATCGCTTTACAGAGCATCCGAGCGGGACAGATTTCTATCCACGCCCTCCGCGAGGAGGGCGACGTGCCCGCAGCGGCGGTGCAGCTTGTACCAGTTTGTATTTCTATCCACGCCCTCCGCGAGGAGGGCGACTTTCAAGCAGTGTGTCGTATGCTTCAGGAGCATCGTATTTCTATCCACGCCCTCCGCGAGGAGGGCGACTTTCAAGCAGTGTGTCGTATGCTTCAGGAGCATCGTATTTCTATCCACGCCCTCCGCGAGGAGGGCGACGGGCTCCTAAAAACAAATGACTAATGGTACTCGCATTTCTATCCACGCCCTCCGCGAGGAGGGCGACGCTACCGTAAAAGCGTAAATCCCAAGACAGACAAATTTCTATCCACGCCCTCCGCGAGGAGGGCGACAGCAAAAACAGAGAGAAAATACTCTGCTTTTGTCTCATTATACACCTCCCTGCACAAATTGCAAAGAGGTCTCTGTAAAGCAAGCCGTAAAATTACACCGCTACTTGCACAGTCGACTGTTATTCCAGTGCGAAGCATCCCGGAAAACCATGTGCACTGTCTGTTCGCACTGGCCGGACATCAAAAGATCAGCACGCTGTCCTGTGCAAACTCCGGGTGTAGTCCAACGTGTTCGACCTTGGTCTGGTAGTTGTTGCCCAGTTGGTAGAACCGCAGACTGTCTAAGGCGGGGTCGATCAGGGCGGTCAGCTCCGCCTTGAGCACCGCGTACTGCGATGCGTTCAGCAGGCATTCGAACACGGAATTTTGCACCCGCTGCCCATGATCCACGCACTTCTTGGCAACCTTGCGCAGCCGCTTGCGTCCGGCAGAGGTCTCGGTGTTTACGTCGTAGGTGATCAGTACCAGCATGATTGCACCTCATTTCCAGAAAAACGGAGGGTAAACCTCTAAATCGCCCCGCAGGGTGCGCGCCAGCAGCAACGCCTGCACATAGGGCACAAGTCCCCAGCAGAGCTTTTCCTTCAAAAACGGGTGGGTGATGACCTCGCGCTTTTTCTGCTGCCAGGCGTTCAGGAATGCACGGCGTCCCTCATCGGTCAGCAGAACGGCACCGTTTTCCTGCTTTTCAAAGTGCTTTGCATTCAGCACTTTCTGGTTGATACAGGACAGCACGAAACGGTCTGCAAAAACGGCGCGCAGCTCCTCCATCAAGTCCAGCGCAAGGCTGCGCCGCCCGGGGCGTGCCCGGTGCAAAAAGCCTACATAAGGGTCCAGCCCAGCACCCTCCAGCGCGGCGGCGCAATCGCTGGCCAGCAGGGAATAGGCAAAGGACAGTAGCGCGTTCACATTGTCCAGTGGCGGTCTGCGGCTGCGGCAGGTAAACACAAAGGCATCGTTCTGCTGTAAGATCAGCGCGTTGAACCGGTCGAAGTACCGCTGTGCGGCTTCGCCCTCCAGCCCGCGCAGCTGCTCCGGATCCTCGCAGCCTTCCACCAGCGGCAGGGCAGCCGCCAGTTGTGCGCTGGTCTGTTTTAATTCGTCCACGGGCACCCGCTGCGGGTGGTCCCGGGTGGCACGTTCCAGCACCCAGCGGGCATTGTACACCTTGCCCAGAATAAAGCTGCGGGCATAGCTGCAGCTGAGCGCCTCGCTGGCGGCAACGGCGTACTGGGTCTGCCGCAGCAATACGTTGCCACGTTCCTCGCCCACAGTACGCGCTAAAAAGCGTCCGCGCGGGGTATAAAAGCTCAGGTCGATGCCCATACGCCCGCATTTGCCCATCAGCGCGGGGCTGGCACCTGCGTAACTGAAGCAGAGGATGCTTTCCAGCGTGTGCAGCGGCACCCGCCCGACCTCGGTCTTTGCACGGCTGACCACAACGTTTTCGCCGTCCAGCGTAAGGTAGGCGTCCTCGCTGAGAACAAACAGGGTGTTCAGGAATTGCCGCATGGTGTCACCTCCGTGGTCGCCTCGTTCAGATAACGCCGCAGATAGTCCTTGGCGTCTGCCTTCTGGCAGAGAATCGGCAGGCAGAACTCTTTCAGGGAGCAGGCGTTGCAGTGCTTGCCAGGCTTTACCTTTGGGGTGTGGCCCCGGGCAAAATACTGGTTCATCTCGTCTGCCATCTGCCGGGTAGTGCTACGCAGCGCCTCGGTAAAAGGCACGGCTTCCCGCCGCTTCGTCTCGCAGTAATACAGCGCCCCTTCCGGGATATGGCACACCAGCATTTCTTCCAGCGCCATGGCCTGTGCGCATAATTGCAGCCGGTCAGCATCGGTTTCTTTTGCGTGGCCGTGTTTGTACTCCACCGGGTAGGGCTGCCAGCGCCCGGGGGTGCTTTGCAGCGGAATACCATCCGCACAAGCCCGGAACTCCACCACGTCGCAGTTGCCTGCCATCCGCAGCTGGTGGCTGACCACCCGCATTCCCCGAGTGATCAGCAAATCGCCCCGGCGCTCGGTGCGGGTATCATCGTGACAACGGGCGTGGTTCAGCTGCCCTTCGGTGGTGCACAGATTTTCTGCCCACTGCTGTTCCAGATGGATCAGTGCCCACTGGCGACGGCAGAAGGCAAAATGCTGGATGCCGGACATTTGCAGGTAGTCGTCCGGCGCGTCCATCAGTGGAACCTCTCGCAGTGCACACCCTCCGGCAGGGTGTTGGCCACCGTAACGGTGTAGTCCTGATAGCTGCGGGGCGCGACCACCTCGGCCTTGTGCGCCACGGTAACGGCATCAAACAGCTTGTAGGCGGGCGCATTGCCCAGCTCGGAATCGTGCTTGAACACGATCAGCTCCCGCACGGCCATCTTGCCGCGTGCAGCACTATGGTCGTTCTCGAACATATTCAGGATGGCCTGCCACAGCAGCTGCAGATCTTCATCCGAGAAGCCGGTGGTCTTGCGGGCAAGGTTGGCAGAAACGTAACCCTCGGCACGGTACAGGCCGTAGGGTACGATATGCTTGTTGCCCATTTCACTGTTCTTCTTTTCAGCGTCTGCCTCGGTGGTGATGGCTACGCGGGTAATGGTCACCTCCTGCGGCACGATAGGGTCAACAGAGCGGGCAAAGCTCAGCTGCACCGGCCCGCGCACTTGGCCGCAGTTCAGCGCACCCTTGACAAAGGTGGTCATCACGGCACCGAAGGTGCGGATATCGTAGAAATGTTCGCACATATAATCCCGCAGCTTGCGGTCGATCTCCGGGTCGCTTTTCTTGGCCTTTTTCAGGTCGTCCTTGGGGGTCAGACCGTTATGCTCCAGCGCCTCGGCATCGCTGCGGTTCAGGGGTACGCCCTCCTTGACATAGATGCGGTAATTATCGGCATCGGGGGCGTCCTCCTTCAGCGTCTCCACATAGTTGCGGATTTTGCGCTTCAGACAGACATCGGTCACCAGCCCATAGCCGGTCTCAGGGTCGATGCGGGGCATATTGCCGGCATCGGGGTCACCGTTGGGGTTGCCGTTCTCTACATCGAACAGAATAACAAAATCGTAGCGGTTTTTGATAGGTGCAGACATTTTTTATTCCTCCTCGTTCTTTTTGGCAAAGCGTTTCTGGGTCTGGTGGTAGTAACCGATGGCAAATTTGCCCTGATCCGGCAGGCTGAGCCGAGCGGGGAAACCGCTTTCCGGCAGCTGCGCCATCAGTTCGGCGATCTGATTATCGTAGTAGGTGGCAAGGCCGTCGTTCAGCTTGCGCAGATGCTTCTGGCTCAGCCGCAGCAGGGTGGGGAAGGCCATGCCCGGCGTGGCGCAGGCGGCGTTGAAATACCGGTCCTTGATGGTGGTGTTGATGCCGGGGTTGGCAGCTTTTTGCACAGCCTCCAGCACCGAGAACAGCCGCCCCAGAAGATAGGGAACATTGGTGGTTTCGTTCAGGCTCACAGTATAGACCTCCTTGTTCAGTTCGGTAGGGTAATTACGCAGGTAATACGCTTTGATCACAGCAGCCCGGCCACGGGTCACATTCTGCTCGGCACGGATGCGCAGGGTCACTCCGTTCAGCAGAGTAGCGGGGTAACGCCCGCCGGTCAGCACGGCGCGCAGCAGGTCGCCTGCCAGCTGCGGGGACGGCTTTGCGGGCTGCCCGGGCACGGTGCGGGTGGTCTCATTCACCACAGCCCAGATGGGCAGGGTGCGGAATTTTTCTTTTTCCGAGCAGTCGATCTCCATTTCCTCGGCGTGCTTTTGCAGGTTTTGCGCAAAGCTGCCGAAGGTGTCCCGCAAAAAGAACCGCACCGAAAGACGCGCTGCATTGGGTGCCAGACCCAATAGATAAAAGTGCTGGTCGGGCGAAAGCTCTTTTTCCAGAAAAGGCACTGTCTGCCCGGCAGACAGCCGTTTGAGCGCGGCCTGTACATCGCTTTCCTGAATGCCGGCTGCTTCATCTGCCCCAAACAGGAACATGCTCATGGCGTCCTGATAGACCGGCTCTGCGTTTTCTGCCCAGCACAAAATGGTGGTATCGCCAACATGTTTGCAGTGGTTGCGGTCAGCAAGCAGGCGGTTCAGTGCAGTGGTATAGGCAAAGGCGGCGTACTTGCTGACAGGGGCGTTCTCGCCCTGCTCGTGGCCGTAGGAGCAGAAGGCCGGTGCGTTGAAGGATACCAGTGCTGCGCCGGAACTTTGCGCCCCGGGCACACCGCTGATATTCGGATGGGTGCGCTCGATGGGGGCATATTTCCCGGTAATCAGGCATTGCCCCATGTCCGAATCAGCAGAGCGGTCGTTGTAGTGCGCCTGCCATGCGTTCTGAATGGCAGGGTCGTCGTTGACAAAGCTGTGACTGTGGTCGGCAGCTTCGTAGCCAAAAATCAGGTTGGCGTTGCCGGTGATCTCCTTCCATTGCTCAGCCAATAGGGGATGCGTGGCAGCCTGCGCCGGATCCCAGCTGTCAAAATAAGCAAGGAGCGCCCGGGCTGCGGGGCTGTCTACGCCATCCAGAATGGCGTGATGCAATTTGGCACAGACCTTGAAGCAATCCGCAGAGCGCTCCGGCTTGCCGTTTTCGTCTGCGCCCAGCAAATAGGTAGAGTTGTCGCACAAAAAGTTGGCAGCAATGCCGGAGGAACGCTTTTCATGCGCCGGTACGCGCATTGCACGCGGGGCAAGGACTGTCTTTTTGCCCACGGTCTTTTCGGTGAGAAGGGGAACGACCCTAAGCAGCTGCCCGGCGTCATTCAACCGCACCTCATAGCTCACCTTAAAGCTGTCATCCCAGCCGGGGGCAGAAAGCTTGCCCTGCCGGACAAGCTGCTCGTAATAGGCAGTAAGCGCCTGTAAGATCATGTAAACACCTCCACATCCCGGCAGTCCAGAACGCCGTTTTCCAGCTTTGCCCGGAAGAACTGGGAGCGGATATTTTCCGGGTCGGAGTAGTCCAGATCATACAGCATAAAGCCCAGATCCTGCGTGAGCGGCAGTGCGGGAATGTCCTCGGCCCTGCCGTGCCATTCCCGGAAGTTTGCCGGAAACTCCCGGCAGCCAAAGCAGGGCTGGTGATAGCACTGCCCCTTCTTCAGCCGCCGCCGCAAGATATCCTGAAATTTGCCCGGGTTATCGCCGGATGCGGCTTTTTCGGTCATGGTAAAATGGCATTCGATCACGTAGTGCACATCCTGCAGCACCAGTGCGGCACGCTGCTGGATATTCTCTGCCGTGCACAGCATGGGCACCTCGCCGCCCTTGGCTGCACTGAGCACCGCCGAGGACAGCAGGGTAGCCTTGACCTCGTTGCGCCGGATACTGGCAAACTGCACCGGCTTGAGCAGATAGATGCGGTCGATATGGTACTTCATGCCCGGGTGCCAGTAGATGGCCTCCACCAGCCCGCGTGCCGCCGAGGGCGTCATGATGTCATAGGATACACGCTCGGTTTTCATCTCGGGTCTTGAAAAACAGGCGTAGTCGCCCCAGACCTCGATCAGCATGGACATGAACACCACCTCCTTTCAAATTTGATTTATATTTATAATACAGCATCTAAAGTGTTATAAAAAGGACTTTTACGTATTTTCTTTGCCATTTTTTTGATTTTTTGTCAGAAAAACAGGCCTTTTCCGGTCTCTACGTCCATGGAAAGTCCGGTCGTAGCATCGTATAGGGTGCTATCGGTCAGGATAGCACTGCCGTTGGGTAGCATCTCCAGCGCCCCGGCGGCATCCAGTGCCTGAAACTGCTGGGCATAACAGGCTACGCTGTAAGCGCCCAGCTTACGGTAAAGCGTGCGGCTCACAGTTCCGCTGCGCAGCTGCTCGCAAAGTGCGGCGCCTTCGCCAACGGGCAGGTAAACAGTGCGGGTGGGTGCTTCGATCAGATGGAACTGCTCTGCCACCTGCGCAAACGGGAAAATGCAGCCCGAGATCCCCTTGCGCAGGGCGTCCAGAATGCCGCTTGTGTCCAGTGCGGCCTCACCCCGCGCAAAATACAGCTCCTTAAAATAAGCCCTGACCGCCTCCGGGCTGTCCAGCGCTGCGGTGCAGCCTGCTGCGTACTGCATGGCGTGTACGTTCTGGCGCAGCATCTGCGGGACGCCGCAGCCTTCCAGCGTAAAACGGTATACCATGCTCTCTGCCGCGCTGCGGCGTCCCTCCCGGTTGCAGCGCCCGGCGGTCTGCAAAAGAGAGTCCAGCCCGCACTGTTCCCGGTATGCGGCGGGGAAATCCACGTCCACACCGGCTTCGATCAGCGAGGTGGAAACCACCCGGCAGGGCAGCCCTTCCCGCAGCCGCTGCCGGATCTCTGCCAGCTGGCGGCGGCGGTCTGCGGCGCATAGCAGGGTGGTCAGGCAGTAGCTGCCCTCGGCGGGCAAAGCGGCATACACTTCCTGCGCCGTTTTGCGCCGGTTCACTACGCACAGCACCTGCGGCAGTGCGCAAAGCTGTGCGGTCAGCGCTTCCAGCGTCAGCTCTCCGGCATCGCAAAGGGTAGTGCGGCGCAGGGTAGTGTACAGTGCGGCGGTGTCCGGTACGATCTCCTGTATGGACAGCTCCGGCGCAAACTGCCGGAAATAGGACTCTAATGCGGGCTGGGTGGCGGTGCATAACACGGCGGTGGCGTGGTAATGCCGCACCAGCTGTGCAATGGCGCTGACGCAGGGCAGCAGATAACTGGTGGGCAGGGTCTGCGCTTCGTCAAAGATGATCACACTGTTCGCAATGTTGTGCAGCTTGCGGCAGCGGCTGCTGCGGTTGGCGTACAGCGATTCAAAAAACTGCACCGCAGTGGTCACCACAACAGGTGCATCCCAGTTTTCGCTGGCCAGCAGCTGGCGGTACAGCGCCGGGGTCAGCTTTTCCTGCTCAAGACTTTTGTAGTCTGCGCAGGAGTAATCGGCCAGTACGTTTTCTGCGCCCAGAAGGTCTGCAAAAACAGCGGCAGTCTGGTCGATGATAGACATATACGGAATAACATAGACCACTCGCTTCATGCCCTGCGCGGCCGCCTGTTCCAGCGCAAAGGCAAGGGAGGCAAAGGTCTTGCCGCCGCCGGTGGGCACGGTGAGGGTATACAGTCCCGGAGCACCGTGGGCACCTTTCTCCATACAGGCGCGCAGCACAGTATTGCGCTGGATGCTTACCGGCGAGGTGCTCTGCGCCGTAAGATAGCCGGCCGCCTTGGCACGCACCTTTTCCAGCAGAGAAGAAAGCGCGGTGCTGTTGCCCCGGGGTGCGGCCTGACCGTTCATAAAAGTTTCGGTGTCGATAAAATCCGCGTCCACAAGACAGGAGTAGAGCATCCGGGTGAAAAATGCAAAATCCAGCGGGTCGCGGTTTGCCCAGTCCGGCGGGGCGCTCTGGGGCAGGGTGACCTCCCGCCAGCCATCGTAAGGCTCTACCGGCTTTTTCAGTCGCCCGAACAGGGTACCGTCAGCAGAATCAGCTGCCCTTTTGTTGCCGCCGTCCGGCAGACCGGTGTGGTGCCCGGCTATGGCAAAGGCCGCCTGAACGTGGGGCGCACAGCCCTTCATCGCTTCCTGCGCACCGGCGGTCGAGTGGTCAGTTGCAGCACCGCCCGCCAGCCGCTGCTGGAAAGCTGCGCTGTATTTGCCAATGTCGTGCAGCCATGCGGCGTATTCGGCCTCCTGTGCTGCGCCAAAGGGAGCAGCAAAAGCTCCGGCAAGGCGTGCTGTGCCGGAAAGATGCTCGTAGACGGTCTGGGTGCGGGTGCCGTCCTCGGAAATATGTGCAAGTGCTTTTTCCATGTTGAAGCCTCCGTTTCTGGGTCAACGATACAACGGCAGGGAATG